>Ga0308164_10000323_pt1 | contig 97390 bp, 96 predicted proteins | sample PhyTR2_FD_201031 | JGI IMG/M metagenome (GOLD analysis project Ga0308164, IMG submission 201031) | Phyllosphere microbial communities from UC Gill Tract Community Farm, Albany, California, United States - DLSLT.R2 | ecosystem: Host-associated > Plants > Phyllosphere > Unclassified | place: USA... | reverse complement strand
CGTCTTTACGCATTTCCTCGCTCATTGCCTGTGCAATTACCTCACGAAAAGTATATTCTGCCATATTTATTTGAAAAATTTAGAGTACAAAAATAGTGATTTTTTATTATACACATCATAAAAAAGGAATCACATTGGCTGTAATGCGTTCATTAATTTTATTTATACTCAATTTTATTCCGCTTTGCTTAATTCTTTATAATTTTTCCTGAGATTGGCCAGAACTTTTCCGTATGTTTTTTTATAGATCAGATATAATAAACAAAGCACCGCAAACAATACGATTCCGAAAACTGCGTAATTTCCAAATTCAGGAACAAAAGTATCCGGATGAGTGGTTCTGTAAGGATTTCCACTCCCACCATCATGAACACCTGCCATAAAATCTCTGGTATACTCATTAAAATGCAATATATTATCCACAATAATTAATAATAAAGATATCCCTGCATATCCTAAAATTGCGTACCGCAGGTTTAAAATAGTTTTCATTAATACAATACTGCTAGATTCTGCTTTCATTCTTTGGTATAAATAGATTACCAGCACAAAGAAAACAAGGAATAAAACCGTTCTTTCTACCGGAAACCGATGATAAAAATATCCATACACCGTCCATATAAGCATTTCTGTGAGGCCTATCAGCAATAAAAGCCTGGCAGCCGATGTAGAGTTCTGCTGTATCATTTTATAAATTTCCTGTTCTGAATATGTGGTAAATTTATCAGAATCTTTATTCCAGTCTTTTTTTAAAAGTTCCAAGTCATCCATTCTATACTGTGTTTATTTTTTGTTTTAAATTATTTTTAGCTCTATTCATTTTCACTCTTGCATTTCCTTCTGTAATTCCAAGAATTTCTCCAATTTCTCGGTAAGATTTATCTTCCAGATACATCATGATCAGCGCTTTTTCAATATCAGAAAGCTGATGAATTGCCAGATACATCTTCTTTATCTTGTATTCATCATCTTCATAATCCTCATATTCTATTTTAAGAGTGGAAAAATCTACTTCCGACTGCTTAAGTTCTTTTTTCTGGGGCTTTTTAAAAAGAGTAATTGCAGTATTCAGAGCAACCCGGTACATCCATGTAGAAAATTTCGCTTCTCCTTTAAAGCCGGGAAAAGATTTCCAGAGCTGGATGGTAATTTCCTGAAAAAGGTCTTGATGATCTTCGGTATTATCGGTATATATTCTGCATATCTTATGAATAAGCCTTTGGTTCGGCCTAAAAAAATCCACAAATATTTTTTCCAAGTCTGAGTTCATACTTTATGAGTGTGAAAATTTCATTTTCGTTACACTTTTTTCAAAAAAAAGACGGCATCTCATTGCTGAAATGCCGTCTTCTTATGTATTTTAACCTGATTAGTTTACTTTCTGCCAAGTCTGCGTTCTTCCCATTAAAGAGATTCCCACATATCCTCTTACATTCAGTTTATCTCCGGTTCTTGTAATGGTACATTTATACGTTTTCCCTGTTTTAGGATCCGTAATAGTTCCACCGGTAAATTCATCACCGTCTTTTTTCAGTCCTCTGATGATCTCTAATCCTAAAATAGTCTTTCCTTTTCTGTCATCTTTACATGCAGTACAATTAGGATCTGCAGGCTTTATAAGAAGTTGTGATACTTTACCATAATAACTTCCGTCTGCCTTTTTATAGATCTCTACAATAGATTTTGCCTGTTTGGTTTCGTCATCTATTGTTTTCCATTTACCTTCTATTTGTGCAAAAGAAAGTACACCAAATAATGAAAACACGAGTGTTAATAATAATTTTTTCATATTTTTTATTGTTTTGATTCTAATAAAATATTTCTGTTATCTATTCATTGCTAAAAATATAAATTAATTTTAAACAAACAAAAACTTTTATTATCCTACACATATATAACAATAGATATACCAATTTAAAAATTTAAACAGCTGCTAAACATTAGTTGAGCTTTCTATTGATTACCCTGTTCATATAATCCTGATACCATGCTTTGGCCATTTGCTTTCCAGCTTCTACTTCCGGGCTTTTGAGTTTGTTCATAAGATTATTCTCAAGCCCAAGGTCACTCTTATCATAAACTCCGCCGATCTCCTTCCCATCAAAGCGGTAGATATAGTTTCCGATGATAAACTGCTCTGAAGAACCGTCTGAGTTTACAATGATGCCAGGATATTTCTTATCACTTACCAAACTTCTTCCCCAGCTTCTTATTTTCTTGTCATAACCAATTAAATCTGCCAGTGTAGGGTAAATATCAATCTGCTGTGCCACTTCAGGATTCACTCCTTTAAGCTGATAGGCCGGATTTGGAGAATAAAAAATAAGTGGTACGGCAAAACGGTTCATTGGTTTTTCATATTCCGGATAATAAATCTGGTTGGTATGATCTCCCGTGAACACGAATATCGTATTGTTGAACCAAGGCTCTTTCTTAGCAGTTTCAAAATATTTTTTAATGGCATAATCCGTATACTGTATAGGTTCATGCATTTCTATTTTTCCTTTTTTGAATTTACCGTTATACTTTTCCGGGATTTTAAACGGATGGTGTGATGATGCGGTGAAAACAGTGGCCATGAACGGCTGTTTCTTCCCTACATTTTTTGCAAAATACTGCAAAAACGGTTCATCCCATATCGCCCACATTCCGTCGAAGTCTGCGTCGTTATTGTATTCCGTTTTACCAAAATAATGTTTAAATCCTAAGATATTTCCAAATCCTAAAAATCCCATTGATCCATTTGGTGCCCCATGATAAAAGGAAGTATCGTATCCCAACTCATTACACACCGAAACAATCGACTGAATTTTCTGATTGGAATATGGCGAACTGGTAAACGCATCCGTAAGACTCGGAATCCCCGCCAATACGCTGCTCATCCCGTGAATAGACTGTCTTCCATTGGCAAATGTATTGGGAAAAATTAAACTCTGTCCCGCAAGGCTGTCTATGAAAGGAGTATAGGAAACGTAATCTTTGATATTTTTATCTTTATTGAACGCTCCTGAATATTCTCTTCCAAAAGATTCTACAATAAAAATGACAATATTGGGACGGTTTTCCACCTTCCTGTCATACATTTTATAAGGCTGAATGTGATCGTCTATATATTTTTCGTCTACAAAATGAACTTCTTTAAAATTATTGGTTCCCAATGTCCTGAAAAATGAAAATGTACTGTTCAACACTACATTTCCCTGAATGGGATTGGTTACAAAACGGTTGGCATCCACTAAATTAATGGGTCTTGTGCTGTGTTTGAAATCGCCACGGATTCCGCCAACCACTAAAACAGCAGTCACACAAAGCGTAACAACAGACCAGATAAAGTAAGGAATAAGCTGTACAGGCTTTCGTTCGGTAATCTTCACTCTTTTGTAAAGAAAAACCCAAGCTGCCATTAAAACGACAAACCATATAAGTACAAAAGGGTGCTGCCCTACGGAAACCATAAAAACTTTCCCCACATTGGATTCATGTTTAGCAACATCCAGAGCGGTAGACGTTAATCTTGCCTGTGCGAATTTATAATAGATAAAATCTCCGAAGTTCATGGCATAGGCAATCCCGTTGGTAATGAAATACAACCAGAACAAAACCTTCTGATATCCTTTCTTTGTATTGATAACGATGGGAATAATACTCAGCAGAATAAACAGCGCATTCACATAGAGAATCGCGGTCGTATCGAAGGCGGTTCCATGAAATGCCAGATTGAAATACTCTGAAACTGAATCTACTTTTATGAGCTCTTTATTAAAATACCAAAACAAAAGCCGGGCAATCTGATAAAAAACATATGCTAAGAAAATCCGGTATAAAAGGACCAGAACTTCTTGTTTTCTAAATTCTTTAAAAAATTTCATTCGGCAAATTTACATCAAAATCATATGAATGTATTTTTTCCTTCATAATATTTCAGGATAAAATTTTGAAAAACTGTATTTTTGTTGCCATGAATTTCATAAAAAATAATCTTGCCAATTTGCTCACCCTCGGGAATTTATTTTCCGGATGCGTTGGGGCGATCCATCTTATTTTAGGTGATTATCAAACGACTGCCATCTGCCTTATCCTCTCTTCTATCTTTGATTTTTTTGATGGATTTGTAGCAAGGGCCGTCCATTCGAATTCAAACCTCGGCCTACAGCTCGATTCTCTTGCCGACATGGTGAGTTTTGGGTTGATTCCCGGACTTACGATGTATGCCGCATTAGGTCCTGGAAATGAGCTTCTTGGATTACATTTCCCTTTTGAGATTAAATACATCGGTCTTCTGGTAACGGTTTTTTCCTGCCTGAGGCTTGCTATTTTTAATCTCGACGAGGAACAGCGCTATTATTTTAAAGGCTTGAATACTCCCACCAATACGGTCTTATTATTCGGGTTATATTATGCGTTTAAAGAAACGAATACTTTCAGTTTTCTGTTTGAAAGCCCATTGTTATTGGTGATATTAACCATCCTTACCTCATGGCTTTTAATAAGTCCTATAAAAATGATGGCCATGAAATTCAAATCAAAAAAGCTGAAAGATAATTATCCGAAAGTAGCTCTGATTGTAGGAGGAATTGCCATTTTAGCGATCTTCCAAATTGTAGGAATCCCGATGTTGGTTATTTATTACATTCTGGTATCATTGGTGTTTCAAAAACAACTTGGATAGATTTCTTATCATAGACTCCGATAGTACATTTCAGCATTAGACTTCTTGTCTGTCAGCTGATGATCAAATTATAAAAATTAAAAAAAATGAACTTAAAATTATATAAACCGCTCTGCATTTTTGACCTGGAAACCACCGGAACAAATATTGGAAAGGACAGAATTGTAGAAATCTGTATTTTAAAGGTGAATCCTGATGCTTCGAGAGAAAGCAAAACATGGCGCATCAACCCGGAGATGCCGATTCCTAAAGAAACCAGTGAGATCCACGGAATTTATGATGAAGACATCAAAGATGCTCCTACCTTTAGAGATATTGCTTCTAAAGTGATGGAGATGATTTCAGGGGCTGATTTGGGAGGTTTCAATTCCAATAGGTTTGATGTTCCGTTATTGGCTGAAGAACTTTTAAGAGTAGGTATGGATTTTGATCTAAGCAAATTCAAGTTAGTGGATGCACAGACGATCTTTCATAAAAAAGAACCCAGAAATCTTGGGGCAGCGTATCAGTTTTACTGTGGAAAAACTCTGGAAAACGCACATTCTGCAGAGGCTGATGTAATGGCGACTTTTGATGTGTTGGATGCTCAGGTGGGCAAATATGATGATCTTCCCAATGAGATTGCCGCTTTGAGTGAGTTTACTTTCCATAATAAGAATGCTGATCTTGCCGGGCTTATCGGTTATAATGAAAAGATGGAAGAAATTTTCAATTTCGGAAAATATAAAGGACAGGTAGTAAAAGCAGTATTTCAGAAGGATTTGGGATATTTCGGATGGCTTCAGAATGCTGATTTCCCACTCTACACGAAGAAAGTCTTCACAAAGATTCAATTGTCAAGTAAATTTTAAAAAATGTCAAAATTAGTTCGTTTTAAATTCTACGAAACCGCTCTTGAAGCCAACAGAGATAAACAGATTCTGGCTGAAAACGGCGTTAACAGCTTTATCGCCAATGAACAGCTTATCCAGTCCGACTGGCTGCTATCTCAGGCGGTAGGCGGTATCCAGCTGCAGGTTTTTGAGGAAGACACTGAAAAAGCAAATGCAGTTTTACAGGATTATAAAGACAACGAACAATTTTCCCTGGAAGTAGAGCATACGATTGAAGATCCTGAGTTTGATTTTGTGTGCCCGAAATGCAATTCCAATCATATTTACAGGGACGACAGTGCGACAAGTTTTTTCGGAATTTCTATTCTGACAAGCCATAAGTTTATCTGCTATTATTGCGGGAATGAGTTTACACGTTAGATGAGATGAAGATACCTAAGCAAATCCTTAAGTTTATCTTCATTGGTATTTTCTCAATACTTATTATTCTTATCGGATATTTTTATATCACATGGAACAGTATTACCATTGACAAAAATTTATCTAAACAAACCATCTATAAAACGTTTGACCATCAAAAGCAGGAGTCTATTTTTGGAGGGGAAAGCGATGAGATTAAAACAAATAATTTCAGAGTAAAAACAGATAGCCTGGAAGGTGAATATTTTAGCTGTCATTTCTCAAATGATCCTTTTCTGAAAATCACATTTTCTGCAGGTGATGGATATAGTGGAGGCGGATATAGTATTGATATTATAAATAACAGGTACCAAGTTTCTCCTTATCATTATACGGACAATATTAAACCTTTTGCACTGTTTGAAGATGAAGAATATTATAAAATTTTAAATTCGAAGCTCGTTCTTAACAAAGATTCTTATAAAAAAGGAGACTCTATTTTTGGATATGCAGAGCTAAAGATTCAAAAAAGATATGGCCCGGAAAAATACTTTGTAGAAGGAAAAGGGTATTTCAAAGGAATTATACAATAAATTATCACGGTCATTACAAAGGTTTTTAGCTCCCTGCAATGACAAAAAAAATAAATAATAAAAGAGTTATGAAAATTATCTGCATAGGAAGAAATTACGGTGAACATGCCAAAGAGTTAGGGAATGAAATCCCAGACAAACCTGTAATCTTCATGAAACCTGATACAGCTGTTTTAAAAGGAAATGATTTTTACATTCCGGAATTCTCCGATGATGTGCATTATGAACTGGAAGTGGTGGTGAAAATCTCAAAGGGTGGAAAATACATCCAGAAAGAATCAGCCGGCAAACATTATGAAGAAATTGGTTTAGGTATTGATTTTACAGCGAGAGATCTTCAAAGTGATCTAAAGTCTAAAGGGCTTCCGTGGGAACTTTCCAAGGCTTTTGATGGTTCCGCTGTGGTAAGCAGTTTTTTCAGGAAAGAAAATTATAATCTGGAAGAGCTTCAGTTTTCATTATTAAAAAATAAAGAGAAAGTTCAGGATGGCAATAGTAAAGATATGATCTTCAGCTGTGATGATATCATTGCTTTTGTTTCGCAGTATTTTACTCTGAGAGTTGGTGACCTTATTTTCACGGGAACTCCAAAAGGAGTTGGAAAAGTAAATGAAAATGATATTTTGGAGGGGTATCTTGGAGATGAAAAAGTGATTGATATTCGAATATTATAGCTAATTTAACAGTTATTGTGGCGTTTTTTTCTTATCTTTAGATAGCAAAATTAAAGGTTATGATAAATATTGTAGTGCCCGTAGATTTTGGGGACAAAACAGAGCAGCTTATAGATGGTGCCGTTAAGTTCGCAAAACAGCTTAATGGTAAAATTTTCCTCATCCATGTTGCTCCATCAGATATTGGATTCGCCATCGGCGATATGGGGTTCCAGTATTTCCCAGAGGTTGAAGAAAATGAAATCAGACAGGAACTGGTTCAGCTCAATACTATTGAGCAGCGGATTATTGCACAGAATATAGACTGTGAGCATCTTCTGAAACAAGGTATTGCGAAAGATATCATTTTAGAATACGCCGGCTCTAAAAATGCCGATTATATTGTGATGGGTTCCCACGGAAGAAGTGGAATTTATGATGTATTTGTAGGAAGTTTAACGAAAGGAATTACAAAAGATTCCAGCATTCCTGTTTTGGTACTTCCTATTCATGATTAAGGAAATTAAATGTTAATCGTTATTATAAAAAAACCGATCAAACTTAAGTTTGATCGGTTTTTTACTATATAACCAATTAATTAACCTTCTTTTTTATAAATTTCAGGATCATAATATGGATTCTTCCCTTCTGTAGGAGAGAAATATTCCTTATCTTTATTTCCACCAAGACCTACTACCAATACATAACACCAATAGATGAACATTACACAGCAGACGGTGAACAATATCCAGTTTAAAACATTTCCAAATGTCTCAAAAAACCCGAAGGTCCACTTGAAAACTTTACTTAAGAATAACCAGAAAGACGTCATTATTTTCCTTTTTTAAATTAACTTTGTACAAATTTATAAAAAATGTTTAAATTACTTTCAAAAGAAAGCAATATTTTTTCAATTCCTGTTTATATTGGTTTTCTTCTTTTAGTAGTAATAATATTTAACATACTGAATTTCAATACGTATGAAGCAATTGTTGCCGGAATAACATTTTTGGGAATTGCGTTGGGATATTTTTGTTTTCATAGCATTGCGCTTAATTATCAGACCCATCTCCCATTATTCCTGTATACTGTTTTTATTTTCGGGCTTTATCCGGGAAATTTAGATATCGGTATTGCAGTTTCTCTTCTTACGAATTCTTTCCTGCTGATGCTTTTGACAAGTGCTTCTGAAGATATCAGGAAAAAATCTTACGTATTGGTAGGAGCTATTGTAGCATTGAATTTTATTTTTCTGCCCACCACCTGGCCTATGGCTGTTTTTGTAATTATTCACGTGATTGCTACCTCGGAAAAAATCAGTCTGAATTTGTTCAGATTTATATTAGGGACGGTTTTAATTGCATTCAGTTATTTTTCTCTTATGTTTTTCTTTGGGTTCACTTCGTGGAACATTGATTATTTCCCATTCAGAAAAATGAAACTGGTAACGGATTACACGGATTTATTTCCATTGATTCCTATTCTACTGATGCTTGTTTATGCGGTGTATGACCATTTTAAAAATTACAATAAGAAAAGTCCGGTAAGCAGATATAAATATACGTTTCTTCTTGTTTTTTCAGTAGCTCAGTTGGTGAGCATTATTTTATATATGAATAAGAGCTATGAGTATTTATTACTTTTAGCTTTTCCTACCAGTATTATTGTAAGCAGAATGCTAAGGTTTCTGCCTAAGTACTGGATGCAGGAGGTGAGCTTATGGCTTATTATTGTTAGTTTAGTTACCTTTAAAGCGGGTACTTATTTTAATTTATTTTAAAAAATTATGATTCAGATAGACGATAAATTGATTTCTGAGGAAATATTTTCCGAAGAATTTGTTTGCAACCTTACGAAATGTAAGGGAGCATGTTGTGTGGAAGGAGATGTAGGTGCTCCGCTAGATAAGGACGAACTTGAAATTTTAGATGGTATCTTCGATAAAATTAAACCTTACCTTACTGAAGAAGGTGTCAAAGCTCTTGAAGAACAGGGAACATGGACGACGGATCCAGCAGACGGGATGTATGTGACGCCTATGGTGGAAGACCGTGAGTGTGCTTATGTAACTTTCGATGAAAGAGGTATTACGAAATGCGGTATTGAAAAAGCGTATGAAGATGGGGCGATCTCATGGCAGAAGCCAATCTCATGCCATCTGTATCCGATCCGTATTACGGAATATTCTTCTTTTACAGCCCTGAACTATCATGAGTGGAATGTTTGCAGCGATGCATGTACGCTCGGAAAAGAACTTCAGGTTCCGGTGTATAAATTTTTAAAAACACCTCTGATAAGAAAGTATGGGGAAGAATTCTACGGTGTGCTGACTGATGCAGCCGATGAATGGAAAAAAGAATACGGAAATTAAAATACAAAACCGCAGACCTGAACAGTCTGCGGTTTTTATTTGGAATTATATGTACTTAATTTGAAACTCCTGCTTTAATTACAGCGGTTTGAACATCTTCTTTTTTAGCATTTTCCCATCCGTCTTCCGGCATCAGCGTTGCGGTTATTCTCCCTTTTGTAAGGTATTTTTTAGCCACATCCTGAAGATCTTTCACGGTAAGTGCTTTTACTTTCTCCTGATGGTTCAGGATATCATATTTATCACTTCCATCGATCTGGTTTTTAGCCAGACCATTCATCCAGAACATATTATCTTTCAGTTGGGTCTTATTATCGTTGTACTCCCCTTCTTTATACTTGTCCAGGTCTTTCTGGTCAGGACCTTTATCAATTAATTTCTGAAGTTCGGTAATAGCACTTTTTGTCAGCTTTTCAGCATTTTCAGGTCCACATGGGAAACTGATGCTGAAATTGTAGGCACTGAAAGGAATTTTAGTCATTCCTCCTCTGGCACCACCACCGTAAATACCGCTTTCATCTTCTCTTAATTTTTCGATTACCTTAATGGTTGCCACCTCACCTAACGCAGCTAAAGCAAGCGCATCTTTTTCGTCGTAAGGAGTCTCTCCACTATACGTAATGGATACCAAACTCTTCGGATCTTTTCCTTTCTTGTATACTTTGGTGTAATCTCCCATTACCTGTCTGTAACCTGTATCTTTGAAGGTCGTAGTTTTTCCTGCTGACGGAAGACTTGCAATATATTGAAGAACTTCATTTTTAAAAGTCGCTTCATCAATATTTCCTACAAAATAGAACTGGTAATTTCCTGCATTGGCAAATTTCTCCTTATAGATGTCGTATGCTTTTTTATAATCTGTATTTGCCCAGTCTTTTTCTGTTGGAATCAAACCGATAAATCTTGGGTTTTTCTGATTCATGAATTTTGCATGTTCACTTGAAAAATAGAACTGTGGATTAGACAGCAAATTATTCAGCATGGCAGACTGCTTTTCTTTATAGGCATTAAATGCTGCAGGATCATAGTTTAATCCTGTGAAATAAGCATAAATAAGTTCCATTGCCGTTCCCAGGTCTTTCTGCGTTGTTTTCCCGGAAATACCTTCTGTTAAAGGTCCGATTGACGGATTTACAGAAACCTGTTTTCCGGCAAGATAGTTGGTAAGATCTGATTTTGAAAAGCCGTTTACCCCTGCTTCTGATAATGCAGAGAATGCAAATTGTGTTTTATTAAAATCAGCATCCGGAATAATGGAATTTCCACCTAAACTTCTTGCTGTAAATACAATTTCATCATCTTTAAAATCTGTTTTCTTGAAAGTCACTTTTGCTCCGTTGCTTAAAGTCCAAGTAGTAGTTCCCAGCTTGGCATCTGTTTCTGTTTTCGCAATTTTCCCTTCAGACTTGAACGGTTTTACCAGGTTTTTAATGGTTGCTTTTTCTTCATACGGTTTAAGGTCAGCCATTTTCACAGTTTCGAATGTATTCAGCACCATGGCTTCTGTAGGCATCGTAATATTATCTTTTTTAGGTCCCGTAAGCACAATTACCCTGCTGTCATCTTTTACCATTTTTTTAATTACATCATTGGTCTGCGCCAGGGTTACAGAAGGGAGGAAAGATTTTGCATCTTCATATTCCCAGGCAATTCCCGGCATAGGTTCCTGCTCCAGAAAGTTTCTTACATACTCATCTACCAGCATATCACTCTCTGTCTTACTGCGGTTGTTGTAGGAGCTCTCAAGATTAGACATTACCTGGGATTTCGCTCTGTCAAGTTCTGTTTGAGTAAACCCGAATCTTTTTGCTCTTTCCACTTCTTCAAGCAAAACTTTAAGGGCATTCAGCTGATTTCCGTCTTTTACCATCGCAAAACCCTGGAAGGCCTCTTTACTTCTTGCATAAGTTCCTCCATGATACACGGAACCATAAGTAAACGGCGGATTTGCCGAATTGATTAATTCTCTTAATCTGTTATTCAGCATTGTTGTCGCAATATTTTCAACCATACTCTGATTATACTGCTCTACCGTAACATCCGGTTTATACGCTTCATTATCTTTCATGATGAACTGTACCATAGAATTGGTGGCATCAGGATCTGTCTCTATCGCGACCAGCGTTTCTTTATGGTTCGGAAGGTCGAAAGTCTTTCTCTCTCTCGGTTTGGAAGGATTTTTATATTTGCTGAAATTATCTTTGATCTTTTTTTCCACTTCATCCACATTGATGTCTCCTACCACTACAATGGCCATCAGATCCGGTCTGTACCAATCCTGGTGGAATTTTCTGATAACATCCGGTTTGAAATTCTGAAGGACTTCTTTTTTACCAATAGGTAATCTTTCTGCATACTGAGATTTATATAACAGTTTAGGTAAATACTTATCTTCCATTCTTTTGTCTGCTCCCAAGCCCAATCGCAGCTCTTCCAGCACAACTCCACGTTCTTTATTGATCTGCTCATCAGAAAGTGTAGCATTGAATGCCCAGTCTTCCATTACTTTTAGTCCGGCATCCAGATTTCCGGGTTTATCGATCGGAACAGGAAGCATGTACACCGTTTCGTCAAAACTGGTATAGGCATTAAGGTGCTGCCCGAATTTTACACCGATAGACTGCAGAAAGTCTACTAATTTGTTATCCGGAAAATTTTTAGTCCCGTTAAAGTTCATGTGTTCCATAAAATGGGCAAGTCCGCGCTGGTTTTCATCTTCCAGAATAGATCCGGCATTGATGGCCAGACGGAAATCCACTTTCTTTTCCGGCAGTGTATTTTTTTTAATATAGTACTTCATTCCATTGGAAAGTGTACCTGTTTTCACAGAAGGATCCGAGGGGATATTTTGTGCAAAACCTTGTGCAGACATTAAAAAAATGACGGCAAAAGAAGAAATAATTTTGTTCATACAGTTTAATTTTATTTTCAGCTTAAAAATATTAATTCTTCACTAGGTGATATTAAAATTATAGTTAAATTTGAGTTAAAATTAAATATATACTAAAAAAGCCGGGAAATTCCCGGCTTTTTCTATTGTAAAATAAGTTTTTTATTTAAAATCTGCATCGGTAACTCCCGCGTTCAGAACCACTTTAGTTGTTTTGATACTAATTTTCTGTCCGCTTCCTTCTGCTTCAATTTCTGCAGGGAATTTAATTCCGTCGACAGTCATGTAGCTTGTTACTGTTGCCTTTCCTTCAGGAGAATTAGATGTATATAAAAGTCCTGTAGCAGCATCAAAATAGAATTTGCCTTTGTCTGAAGAAAGTACATTATAGTCTTTTCCATCTAATTTTTCAACTGTAACAGTTTGAAAATTAGCGGCATCATATCCTAAAGCATCAATCATTTTTGTTTTTTTCAAATCAGCGATCTTATCAGCAGGAATATCTGTTTTTTGTCCCATTTGGTCAAAATATCCTTTTTCTCCATCAAAAAGCTGGGTCATTTGCTGCCCCATTACACTTTGTACAGACTTGAATTTGTTTCCCATTTTTTTAGTCGTCATGGTAATTTCCATTCCCTGTACGGAAAGGGTATTGTCTGTAACGATTGTTTTTACGCTTTCTAATTTATCTTTTCCCCCTAAGGCTTTTATATAGTTATCAATAACTTCTTTAGGTGTTAATTTAGATTTTGTAGCTTCCGTTGTAACAGGAGCTGTACTTGTCTTCTGTGCGGCCACTGTAGTGGAAAAAAGTACAGCACAAACAAACGGAATGATTATCTTTTTCATAAATATATAAATTTAGATTGTAAATATAGGAATATTGGATGAAATACAATTAGTGTCGTCCATCAATAAAAAAAGCCACCAAAATTGGTGGCTTTAAGTATGTATATCAGCTATACTTATTTTTTAAGTTCTTCTAAAAATTCGTCATGCGAAATTTCAGTTTCTTTTTTGGAAGCTTTTTCAAGAATCACATCTTTCAATTTAGCCATAGCTACTTCAGAAGAAATTTGTCTTACCTGCTCCTGGTCTTTCAACATTTCAACAGCATATTTCTGGATTTCTTCATCTCCTAAGTGGTGGATTCCGTAAATTGCCAACTGGTTTCTTACTAACTGCTCAGCCTGCGCCAACACATCAGCATAATCCAATTGAATTTCGTTATCAGTCATTAATTTACCTTCAATGATCTGGTATCTCAACTGACTTTTTTCAGCTTCAAGGATTTCTTTTGCCTGCTCTTCAGACTGGATATTCTGGTTAGAGAATAATAACCATTTAACAAGGAAAGCTTCAGGAAGTGCTACTTCTTCTTTCTCTGTTACCTGCTCTAATACTTTATTCACAAAGTGAACATCAGCATTTTGCTGGAAATATTCGTCTAATTCTGATTTTACTTTTTCTTTAAGCTGCTCTTCAGAAGTGATGTTTCCTTCTCCGTATACTTTATCAAACAGATCCTGATTAAGTTCTGCAAGGTTTAAGCTATAGAAATCTTTTACTTTAACTTCAACTTCAGCGTGGTGTAAGTGCTCAACTTCTTCTTTAGTGAAACCTAATTCTTTAGCTAATTCTTCGTCAGCAGCAAGAGTTTCTTTTGAAACCTTTACAGATCCGTCCATTTTCAAAGCTTTTACCAATTTGAAAGCTTCTTTGTTTTCAGCAGTAATGGTAACATTCTTTGGCTGGTGGTGGTGCTCTCCTTCAGCACCTTCTTCTACCACCTGAGAAATTTCTAAAGCAATGTAAGAGTCTTTAGTAATTTTATCTTGTGGAACCTGCTCAGCGAAACGCTTCTGCATGTTTTCAATGCTTTTGTTGATTTCTTTTTCAGAAGCTTCTACTTTGTAGTGAGGTGCTTCATATTTAGCTAAATCTATTGTGAAATCAGGCTCATACCCTACTTCAAAAGCAACTTCAATTTGATCAGCATTATAGTCTAATTGGTTGACTGGCTGAGGAACAGGCTGTCCAACTAATCTTAACTTATTATCGTTAACATATCCGTTTAATGCATCAGACACTTGTTTGTTGATTTCTTCGAATGCAATACCTGCTTCATATTGTTTTTTAACCATACTTAAAGGCACTTTCCCTTTTCTGAATCCAGGAACTTGCGCATTTTTAGCATAATTAATCAACTGCTTTTCTACTCTTTCTTTGTAGTCAGATTTTTCCAATGTCACTGTAAGCAATGCACTTACGGCATCATGGTTTTGTGCGGTAACCTTCATTATTGATTAAAATTTTAGGTTGCAAAAATATGAATTTTTTATGAAAATACCCTATTAAAGATAAATTCTTCGCCATCAAATATTTATAAATAAAAAAACCGCTGAAAAATCCAGCGGTTTTATTTTTAAAATCTGTTTAATTAATAATATTGTATAAAGCCTGGGCATCTGTTTCTCCTCCCGTCTGGATTCCATATACCACTCCGTTTCCGCTTACTGCGGAGGCTTCAGAAACACTTACCGGCTCATGGTACAATGTAAGAACAAGCTGGCTTGTTGCCGCTGCATTTTTTACTGCTGTATTCACGACCCACTTTGTTTTAAGGCCTACATGTTTTCCATCTGCTCTTGTGGAAGAAGCATCATCTGTACGGGTCATTACGATATCCGAATTGGGAAAGTTATAGACTAAAAAGTGCTCATCCTTTGCCGTTCTAATCTCATCCGTAGCATCTTCATCGCCATTTTTGAAAATAACTTCAACGTTGTACGTGTGTCCGTCTACTAATTTCACATTAGGGTTGGTCGTGCTGTTTACCTGATAATCGTAGGTTACTGTGGTTTGTGTAGCTGCATCCGTTACTTTCAGCAATACATCAGAAAGTTCTTCCTGCGGAAGATCATCTTTTTCATCATCGCTCCTGTTACAAGAGGTTAAGCTTAAAGAAAAAGCAATCATTAAAAGTCCTAATATAAGTGTTGTATTTTTAAAAATATTTTTCATTTTTTTTAAATTTTAATTAAAATTGATATTTAAGAGTTAGGATAAAGTTTCTCCCCATTTCATCGGAGAAAAAGCGCAGTCTGTTCAGATAATCTCTGTAAGCGCTGTCGAATACATTTCGTACGGAGAAATCCACTCCGAAGTTTTTAGTCAGATTTACCCCTGCCTGAAGGTTCCAAAGTGAATATCCTTTTGGAGGAGTAGAAATGTCTACTTCCTGTTTATAAGGATTTCCGTCTGTATCATATCTTCTCACGAAAATATTGTACTCAGGAAATCTTGATTGTTTAAGAACTGTAGTATTACTTACGTTAACATAAAAATTCCGCCATTCTTTTTTACTGAATTCCAATGAATTATTAAAATTAGCAGGCATCATCATAATAAGGGGAACATCGTGGGTAAGATCCTGACCGTATACATAAGAACCACTTCCTTTGTAGGATAAATTATCATTGATTTTAAGGGCTACATCCAGATCCACACCATACATTTTAGCATCAATCTGCTGGTATCCGTACACTACAAAATCTCCGCCCCATTGGGTATTGCTGTACCCGGTAGGAACCTGATTGATGAAGTTTTTAGTATAAAAGAAATATGGATTTACGGAAATATTCAATCCGCCAAGAACATTGAATTTGGCATCAGCAACCAGATTAAACTGGTTTCCGGTTTCATTTTTAATATTCATATCTCCTTTTTCAATGATGGCTGCAGAATGATGTAATCCGTCCGCAAAAAGTTCCGCAACATTGGGCGATCTGGAGACTCTTGCATAATTCAGTCTCAGATTGAAATTACTTGTCGGATGATACGTAAAGCCTACATTTCCGGAAAAATTATTATAATTCAGTTCCGGTTTTGTAAGGATTCTGTTTTGGTTGATTCTTACTACAAAGTTGGAGAAATCGGCAGCATAAGACTTATTCCAGTCGCTCAGATCGTACCATTTGGTTACTTCATATCGGTCAAAATCATATCTCACTCCCGCTTCAGCATCCAGCTTCGGTGTCAATTTATATTTGAAAACGGAATACGCTCCTCCATAAAACCGGTCATAATTGGGAACCAGACGTCTCGCCTCCGTATCAGGATTAGAATAATTATTCTGATATCCGCCATTAATTCCTGTTTCAAGATTCCATTTTGTTCTTTCGATTAAATGATTAACATTGAAATCGTTGGTGATGAGTTCGAGATCTAATCCCGGTTTTTTACTAAGTTCTTCCGTACGCCGGATATCATATTCCTTCCTGTGATTGTACTGAAAACTAAATGTTGCCGTGATCTTTCCAAAGTTTTCAAACCGCTGGTAGGCAGATATTTTAGCAATATGATGCTCTATTTCCTGTCTGGGATTATCAATATCATAGCTGAAGCTTCTTTTATAAAGAGGTTCTTTACTGGTAAGCGCTTCGGCCATATCCTCTGCAGAACCGGTATGGGAACTTCTTAAAATTCCGATGGAGCTGTTGGTTAAATAATAATCAAAGGAAATCCCTTTATTAAAAGTTAATTTCTGAACTCCAACATTAAACCCGGAACTCTGAACTCCGGTATTCATTAATCCGTAGTCAGGAGCCTGTAAATCACCCAGCTTTTTAAAACTTCCGTTTGTTTTAATTGCCCAGCCATTTTCCCAGGTTTTTGCAAGTTTCACATTAAGGCTGGTGCCGCGGCCGTTAGAAATTCCGGACAGGGAAACCGCTCCCATGATGGTATCTTTTTTAGGTAATACCTGAGGTTCCAATACCACGACGCCACCGATGGCTCCGCTTCCATATTTCAGGGCAGAGGCACCTTTTATGACATCGATATGCTCAAAATTATTGACGTCAACGTTCGGAGCATGCTCTACTCCCCATTCCTGTTCTGCCAGTTTTACTCCGTCATTGAGAATAGAAACCCTGCTTCCATACAGTCCGTGAATAACAGGTTTTGCAATGTTATTTCCTGTTTTCAGCACGTTAACTCCTGAAATATTGGTTAGCAGATTTCCGAGATTTTCGGTAACATTTCTGGAAATTGTTGCTTTATCCAGCGTCTTCACGACGATACTTCCGTTGTTTTTATGGCTTCCGTGCAGGGTCACTGTCTCAATATCATGGCTGTGATGTTCCAGAGTAATGGTAATGTGCATATCCTGAGTAACTCCTATATTTTCAGTATAATCATTACAATCAGGATGTTTTGCAATGAGAATGTAGGTTCCCGCAGGAACTTTGTTGATTGAAAACTTACCTTTTTCATCTGTTTTGGTGGTAAAACCACCGATTTTCACGACTGCATTTTCAAGCTTGCTTTTGTCATGGAAATCCTGAACAGTTCCTTCTACAGTGTAAGTTTTTTGTGCGTTTGTAAATGCTAATCCGCAAAGGATCAACAATAAACTATAGATCAATTTCATTGTAAATAGATTGATTGTGTACTCTTTAAAAAGTACATTTTTGTAAAAATTTGTTGGGTGGATTTTTTATGATGTAAAATGTATGATGTAAAAAGTATAATGTATGGTGTACAATGTAGTATGCACATTATATTTCTACAAAATTCATTTAACCTTAGTATTCTTAAAGCACGTCATGATCATTAATGCGATAAAACCGCCATTAAAAATCAATACTGCTTTTAAAAATTAAAAAAATCCGTTAAAATCTATCAGTTATGAAAGTGCGGGAGGTCCCCGTAGTTGAAAAGTGAATTTAGTCTGAGACCATATTTTCTCCTGAATGGCAATAACCAGCTTTATTTCTTGCGTATAATGCTCAAAATTGAAGGTAAATTCTTCAGTAACCAACGTATGCCCTGTTGCCAAGAAATGACATGCCAGACAGTCGCCGACTTTTTCTTTGGTGGTATTTTTTGAAAGGGTATTTTCTGTTTTTTTAAGACTAAAATTCTTAAAATAATCTACAGAATCGTGATGGTGAAAGCTTTGGGAAAACAACCCTACAAAAAGATAAACACTTGCCAAAAGTGTTGATATTAGGATTTTATTTTTCTTAATTAATTTCACATCACAAATCTACAAAATATTTCTTGGGAAAGAAATATTAATTCAAATTCATTATTACGTTTATATTTTACTACCAAAAACTTTAAAGAATAGCAAATTAGAATACATCTACACGAAGTGATAAATCATATTGTATTTTCCATTTATTTTTTTTTCCTTTGTGAAATTCTTAAACATTGCGCAATTATTATAAGAATAACTGACTTCTAATTATAAAAAAAATAAATTTAAATGAGAAAATTAATTTTTACATCAGCATTTGTATTATTAACTACTGCAATATTTTCTGCAAAAACTAATAATAACACAACAACCCAAAACACAAATTTACAGTATCACATTTCTTATTCAAAAGCAACATGCACCCTATATTTATGGCATACTGACGCTTTGGGGAATGAAACCCATTGGACTGAAACATATGATACTAGTACACAGGCAGACTGTAACAAAATGTTGGTAAAAAGGCTTCAGGAACTTGAACAAGTAGATCCTTGCGGCAGTGGCAAATGTCCTGGATAATATTAAATAATAAACAAAATAATTATAGGTGTTTAAAAGCATCTATAATTATTATACAAAATCAAAATGCAAAAAATAATTTACATAATAGTATTTACAGTTCTATTTAATTTTAGCAAAGGTCAAAAACTTCATGTAACCTATAAATTTACAACACCTCTGCATGCCCAAGTTCAGGAAGATCTTTATATTGATGGTAATAATGCAATAGATATAAGAGATTCTATTTTTATTTATGAAAAATTGCAAAACAACTCTGTTTCTAGTGAAAATGGAGGAATTGCTATTCGCTCTAAAAATAAAATGCATAAGGAAATTTATTATAAATCTTCTTTACAAGACACAATTTTAATGAAGAGTAATATAGGAGATCAGTCATATTGGATTAAAGACATCCCCCCTGCTATTATATGGGACACAAATTATAGTGATACAAAAATAATTCAAAGCTATAAATGCAAAAAAGCAACAACTACTTTTAGAGGCAGTTCGATTATTGCATATTATACTCCTGATATCCCATATCCTTTCGGACCTTTTAAATTCGGCGGGCTACCTGGATTAATATTAGAAATTGGTGAAGAAGACCAAACTATAAATACGTGGCAGGTAAAAAATATAAGTAAAACTATCGATTTGAAAAATGAAATAAACAAACCACAAAATATAAAAAAAATTATATTTTATAAAGATTTTGAACAACTAACTCAATCTGGTAATCGTGAAGATGTAAAAAAATTAACTGGAAATCTCCCTCAGGGCACAATAGTTTCAGAATTCAAAACAGTAAGAAGGGGTATTGAAAAAAAATATGAATGGGAGTAAGCCAATTTAAAATGAATAAGATAATTTATTTTTTGCTACTAATAATCACGCATAGTTTGTATGCACAAAATTTAAGAATAAGTTATAACTATAAGTTTGTTCAGGATTCACTGGATATTAATACTATAAGCAATGAATTAGTACTACTAGATATTACAGAAAACGGATCAATTTTTTACAGCAGACCACAGTATTTAAATGATTCAATGGCATTTTATACTAATAAAACCAACACAATACAATCAAAAATAGACTTTTCTGTAAAAAAAGATTTATCATATACCACTTATGTAAACAGCCAAATTGGAAATATAAATTATACTTTTCAAGAAAAAGATGATTTGAAATGGAAAATTTCATCAGAAAAAAAACAAATATTAGGGTACAATGCTCAAAAAGCTACATTAAAATTTGGGGGAAGAAACTGGATTGCCTGGTTTTCAAACGATCTTCCTATTCAGGATGGACCTTATATATTTCATGGATTACCAGGATTAATACTATCAATTGAAGACGAAAAAAAATATCATCTCTTCAATGTAATAGGATTAGAAAAAAGAGAAGTTCCTTTTGAAATTGAAAAATTATCTAAAAAAATTATTTCAAAAAAGGAATTTAATAAACAATGGCATATTTATAAAATTGATCCAAATGCAACTCTAAGAGCATTATCTTCAAGCACAAATACAAAATTCAGTATTGAATGGAATGGAGAGAAGCTTAATCAAAATGAAATTTATAAAAGAGAAGAAGAAAGAGCAAAAAAAGAAATTTTATACAAAAATAACTTCTTAGACTTGAATTTATATAAATAAAAAGCGTTCAATTTAAATTGAACGCTTTTTATTTTGAAAAATGTTAATCCAGCTGAGAGCCCAGATATTCCCACTCCTGCAGAGCGAGTTCCAGTTCTTCCTTAGTTGCATTGTATTTAGCCAATGTTTCTTCAGAAGGATTTTCTTTCGTGAAAGTAGCTTCCATTCCTTCTATGGCTGTTTCAAGCTCAGAAATTTTGTCTTCTACTTTTTTTAATTTATTCTGGACGTTTTTATGTTCCTTACTCAGTATTGTCGATTGCTGGCTGGCCGGTACCGGTTTTACCTCTGCTTTTGCTTCAGCTTTAACTCTTACTTCTTCTTTTTCATCTTCATTGTGAAGTTTCGCTTTTTCAGCGGAGATTTCTCTGATGGATTCTTTCTGTCTGAACTCCAGGTATTCATTAACGCTTCCCAAGAATTCTTTCATTTTTCCATCACGGAATTCATAGATCTTATCACAAAGTCCCTGAAGGAATTCTCTGTCGTGAGAGATTACAATTAAAGTTCCTTCAAATTTCTGTAACGCCAGCTTAATAATTTCCTTAGACTGAATATCAAGGTGATTGGTAGGCTCATCCATGATCAGCGTATTGAATGGACGCAATAATAATTTACAAAGTGCCAGACGGTTTCTTTCTCCTCCGGAAAGTACTTTTGTTTTTTTATTCACTGCTTCTCCCTGAAACAGGAAAGATCCCAATAAATCTCTTACTCTTGGACGGGTTTCTTCGGTTGCAGAATCTTCAGCTTCTTCTAACACGGTTTTATTAGGTGTCAATACTTCTTCCTGATTCTGTGCAAAGTAACCGATGTTTACATTATGTCCTAAATTCCACGTTCCTGAGTAATCTGTGATATCTCCGGCAAGAATTTTAGCCAGGGTTGTTTTTCCCTGTCCGTTTTGCCCTAAAAGTGCAATTCTGTCTCCTCTCTGAACGATGAAATCTACTTCGTCAAAAATCTGTTTTTTTCCGTATGCTTTTCCAAGATGGTTTGCTTCGAAAATTACTTTTCCTGGAACGACAGACTGAACGAAACGGATATTGAATTTTGAAACGTCTTCGTTATCAACCTCAATACGGTCTATTTTATCTAATTTTTTAATAAGTGATTGGGCAAAAGATGCTTTGGTCGCACTGGCACGGAACTTATTAATATTGTCTTCCATTTGCTTGATTTCGGCGTCCTGATTCTTTTTAGCCTGAATCAGTTTTTCACGACGCTCTTCACGCATGACCAGATATTTGGTATAATTGGTTTTATAATCATCCACTTTCTTGTTATTCACGTCAAAAGTTCTGTTACAAACCGCAGTCATAAACTGCTTATCGTGACTTACCAATACAATGGCACCGGGATAATCTTTCAGAAAGTTTTCTAACCAGATAATCGATTCCATATCCAGGTGGTTGGTAGGCTCATCGAGAAGCATTAAGTCATTCTTTTGAAGAAGAAGTTTTGCCAATTCTATTCTCATTCTCCAACCTCCGGAGAATTCATCAGTTATCTTCCCAAAATCACTGGCTTTAAATCCTAAACCGAATAATACTTTTTCAATATCCCCTTCCAGATTGTAGGCATCATGATGCATTAAAAGATCATTAAGCTCCGTCATTTTATTAATGAGGTCCGTATAGCCATCGCTTTCATAGTCTGTACGTGTTGCCAGCTGATGATTCACTTCTTCAAGCTCATTTTTCCATGCATTGATCTGCTCAAACGCCTGCATGGTTTCATCCCATACGGTTCTTCCTTTTACAAAATCAAGATCCTGTTTCAGGAAACCAATGGTGATGTTTCCTTCAGGAACTACCACTCCTTCAAAAAAAGTAATTTCTTTGGAAAGCATTTTCAATAAAGTGGATTTTCCCGCTCCATTTTTACCTACCAACCCCACTTTATCATCCTTTTTAATGGTGAAATTCACGTTTTGAAACAAATAGTTTCCCGAATGATGTAATCCTAGACCTTGAACAGAAAGCATTTAATGATATTATTAAGAATTAATACTGAATATTTTTCGGGTGCAAAAATACGGAAAAAGAAATGAATAGCCGGAAATAAAAAAAAGGCGCCCCGATGGAACAACCTTTCTCTATTAAAAACTTATATATTTTATATGAAATACACGTTAGTTAGTATACAATGAGATTGAAAACTATTGCCTTATTTTCTTTCGTATTTCTCAAATGATATTCATCCAAAGTAACTACTATTAAAAACTAAATCCTATCGTATAAACACCCAATTAAGCATCCGTATTTCTACGGTACCGAAACTAAAAAAACACATAAAAAGGGGTATCCCGCAGAACACCCCTTTACACAACCTAAATTTAAAACTGAAAAATTACTAACATTATTATATCTAATTTTTATTTCATGAGTATTGAACGGCTCCATATATCATTATTCGGAACATTGGTTCCGTACAGAAAGTCTGTAATGAGACTGTCTTCGGGAAGGTGCAGATCTGTAGATACTTTTAAGCGGGTTTCATGATCTGCAGAGGTAATACTGGGAACATTTAATCCGTTATTGATCAGCTCCGCATCAATATTTTCTCCAGACCGCAAAAGTAAATCTTTGCTGTACAGACCAAAATTGGCTGAAATATGGGTATAGTCCGCCAGCTGGCTGTAGCTGTAAACCGGCTTTAGATTTTCTGAAAGATCTTTAAGATATGGTTCCAGTGCTGCATACAGATCAATCAATACATTATGCTGATCCGGATCGACCTCAAAATCAGCCGGGGTAAATGTTGTGCTGAATATCTCTGATACTGTATTAGCTTCTTCCAGCATTAACCGTCCATACACTTTAGAAAGATCCTGATAGACGTTATCTCTGCAAACATATGCCTGAGAAAGAGCGTCTCCTGAGTCTATTTGATAACCTGACAGCAGTGAATCCCAGATTTTATTTCCTTCAGCATCTGTTTTTGCCGTTCTCACATCTGCAACATAATCATGCAGATCATTGGTATTGATGAAATCGGTAGAAATATAGATCGACTGTGAAGTTTCCAGATATCCTCCTCCTACATCAGCATGGGCTCCGGGAACAAAAACTTCTTTCCAAACGGATGTCCCGGTTCTATACATGGTATCCATTCCGTTTTTTGAAGTTTCAAAAAAACCGGTAAGCGGAAAAAAGAATCTGCATTCATTTACTGCACATAAATGGAGCGCATTTTCTACTGCCTGAGGCACATTGACATTATAATCGTTAAAAGGTTTGGATTCTACGGTGTCAAAAACACCCAGAAACTTGATCGTAATATCTGCGGATGGGTATTTTGCCAGCAGCTGGTTACAGAAATTCCTTGCCAGCATACAGCCTCTGCTGAATCCGAAAATATAAAACTGATACTGTTGAGCGGTATCATGGATAATCCCCTGAACAAAACTGTACGCTTTATTAAGTTTATCATCTGAAGAATACCCTTCGCATCCTGGTGGATTTGCGCAAGTGGCCATTGCTATATTGCTGTCTTCTCCTCCTGTTATTGTACCTATTCCTTCTACATATAATTTCTGATCTCCGGTAAACAAACTGAAAAGTTTAAAGATATTGGTGCAGGCACTGTAATAGCTTTCATTATTTTTGGGAAGTTTATTCACTGCGGATGCATTGATCCCGTTATTTCCGGTTCCATCAAAAAAAATTCCTACAGCTACAGTATTGTCGTTTCCCATCTGTGTCTTCACTTTAATTATTTACACTTTCTTATGTATAATTTTTATTCTCCGCCTGTCCATAAAGCTCCTTCAAACTCATGTTTCAAATTAACGGCAGGAAAAAAAAGATTACTAGCGTAAAAACAACTAAATAAAAAATTCCGTATTTCTACGGAATTATATTTTTTCAAGCGAGTATATATTATTTATAATGGCATAAATAACTATGCCGACGGTGTTCTTAGCACCTATTTTCTCGAGGATCCGCTGACGGTGGCTTTCTACTGTTCTCGGGCTGATAAAAAGTTTTTCTGCGATCTCATTATTGGTAAATTCTTGACAGATCAGTTTTACGACATCTTTTTCACGTTCGGAAAGTTCATCTTCCATTTCAAACAGCGATTTCTTTTTCGCAGAGCTGTTCATGTAAGAAAAGAGCATCTGGTGGTCTTCCGCTGTGAAGAAAACTCCATTTTTATAGACCATTGTTATGGCTTCTATAAATGTTTTTTTATCTGAGTTTTTGGGAAGAAACGCAGACACCCCCAATTTTACCATATATCCCAAAATAGAAGTTTTGTAATGGGAGGAAAGGATAATTATTTTTAAATCCGGGTATTTTTCTTTAAGAATTTCCACCAGCTCAAATCCGTTCATGGGCTGCATCTGTACATCTACCAGGGCAATATCCGGGAAGTTCTCGGGGGTAAGGTTTTTTAGATTTTCAATAAACTCGGGTCCGTTTCCGGAGGTAAGACTTACCGATATATTTTTTTCGTTTGACAACAGCATTTTGACTCCTTCCAGGATCAGCTGTTCATCATCAATTAAGGCTATTTTGATTTGGGAATTCATGATTTTTGGGAATTTTAATGATTAAACGGCTTCCTTTATGTAATGTGCTTTTCCATTTGTGGGAAGCATTCATTGATTTGATCCTGGATTCAATATTTTTAATCCCCATTCCTTTTTTTATGAGATTATAATCAAATCCTTGTCCGTTATCGGATATCACCACTGCCATATCCTGTGGATAGTCTCGTATATAGATCCACAGATCTGTTGCCGTGGAATGCTTGATAACATTGGTTGTAAATTCCTGAATAATCCTATACAGCTGAACTTCCACAAAAATATCTTTTTTTTCATATCCTGGTACTACGTGCAGGGAAATATTGATTTTATGGGCAAGATTGGTGATCAATTCTTCCACATACAATACAAAACCAACGGATTCAAGGTTGACAGGGTATAATGAATGGGAAATGCTTCTGGCAGCATCAATCAGGGATGACATCTGCGTATGGATGTTTTTTTTAATCAGATCATCACCCTGGGTATCCAGGTTATTAAGCCACAGTGAAAGGATATTGAGCCGGTTTCCGATATCATCATGAATCATTACAGCAATCCTTTTTCTTTCTTCTTCCTGAGCTTTGATATTTTCCAGCACCAGCTTTTTCTGATGAAGGACATCTGCTTCGTATTGGGCATTTTTTTCTTTGATAATCCGGTCGATAAAAAATTTATACGCCAGCAAAACAAAGACTACAATAATTATCAGGACAATAATCAAAGTAATAAAAAAGCCGATATTTAAGGTTATTTCTTTAATTTTAAAAAGGTATAAATGATTGATATATATAAAAAGCAGCAAAGGAGATTATTGACATTCCAGATCAGGTATACCTCATCATTGGAAAAAGTTTTAAGCTGCCGGAGCAGAAAAAATACAAATACCGAGACTGCATAATACATGAATATAAAGGCGTCTACCAACAAAAACCGGTCATTTATTTTGGTCTTTTTAATCTCAGTCAACAGCGAATATCCCACAAAGGATATCACGATGATATTTGAAATTACTTTTTTAAGCTCATTCGTTCCTATATTATTCCCAACAAGGAAATAACCAATAGCAGCTACAATAGGAATGTACCAGTAGTATGACAGGTTGGATTTCTTTATAAACAGAATTCCAAGAATCAAAAGCTCTCCTGAAACATAGAGAGGATATAGAAAATCTACATTCTCCAACTGTAAAAGATAAATTGAAATTTTAACGATACTTTCTATCAAAAAAAGAAAAATGATATAATACACATACCATTTTTCCTTATTTTTTAAATGCTTAAATTTTATAAGTCCAATTAATGTACTTAAAACAAGAAAGCCGTTATTCAAATAAAGTATTACTTTAAAAGTATCCTCCATTTACGTTATCTTTTATTAAATTTTATATTCTGCAAATCGGAGGACAAGGCTGAGACCAGTCGTATGTATTCGAAATCGTCTGTGAACTCCCGTTATTCTCCAATAGCTGATTGAAAGAAATGAAAATCAGCGTTACCAGCATTCTTTGGTAAATATCGTTATATTTCAGGCCGAATGAACATTTAATTTGTAATAAGCCCGGTCTGTCAAGGCATAAATCCGCTGAGGGCACATAGAATCTTTTAAATACCCGTACTCCTTCAAATTCGGTACATTCTAAATAAAACCAATCCATTCCTTCCGTTCTCCAGAGCTCAATAGCTGCAACAGCTTTATCCTGAGCCATAACAGGTCTGTCTGTAACTGGCAGAATCGTACTTTCGTCATTATCCACTCTGCGAAGATCGCTTGAAAGTACAGAATTTTTAACGATGGTGTATTCTTGTTTTTCCTGAAGCGTAAGTGTTCCCTCAAGCTGACAAAGCGTGCTGAATGCATAATCGGACATCATTTTTCTCTGTCCTTTACCATCTAGCGGGCAAAAAATCAATATAAGTTTACCATTGTAGATCCCTATTTCCGAGCAAAAATCTTTGTAATCGTTATTTTCTTTTATCCAATCGAGTTGCTCTCTTGGCATTTCAAAAATGTAATTGGTAGGGATTAATTGTTGAATCGCATTAAAATCGGATATGCAATTACCCCATTCAGAGGTTGCAAGAGCATATTCATCTCTGTTTAAAGTTATCATAAGCATAGTTTATTAGTCGCATAAAATTATGTAAACTAAACGTGCTACGCAAGTAAACCGGCTAATTTGAATTTTAATTAATAATTCCTTACCGTAATATGATAACAGCTTTGTTGCCTTTCTTTTATGTAATAAATTCTACCAATACCCACATAGTAATTTAAAACTTTCTCCAGAGCAGCTTCCATTTTAGGGTTGTATTTCAACACATCGTTGAATCGTATATAAGAAATATCGAAAGAATTTCCATAGTTGTGGGAACTAATCCCTAAAGAGGCATTAGAATTTACTCTTCTTAACCGACACTGGTCTTCAAGCGTTCTGGTAATCGATGAAACGGTAAAAGTATGTCCTTTGGTTTCTTTACTGAATCTGGATGCCATTTTCTCCAGGGTCGTTTTTGCTTTAGAAACCATATAGGCCCTGCTGTAATCCAGTTTTTGGACGCGGTAGCCCTTTCCGGTATTTTTTACTTTATGAAATTTGCCGTTATTGATATATTTCTGTACGGTTTTAGAATCTTTCAGCAGCGTTATTCCAAAGCTTTTTGAAGCATCGATATGCGGTTTATAAAGAGCGCTGGGCTCCACCTTCAGAACCTGTGTAAAGTCGTAGCAAGGAAAGGTCTTTTTAGAGACTTGCGCAGAATGAAAATTATAAACAAAAGGCACAAAGACCCAACAAAGAAACTTTCTCATTAACCGTACATTTAAATGTATTAACGAAAGATAAACATTTATGTTATATCATTCAACCCTGAACAGAAACCTGATAAAACAAAATTCATAACAAACTTTAAACCAAATTGCCGAATATTCAATTTTACATCCCCGAAAACTGAAATATTTTTCAAATTTATCTTTTTATTTTAAGATTTAAATTTTACATTTGAAATACATTTAAAGTAAACAATATGATAAAAAAATTTTTTGCTGAATTTTTCGGCACATTTTGGCTTGTCTTCGGAGGTTGCGGTAGTGCAGTTTTCGCAGCAGGTGTTCCAGACATCGGAATCGGCCTTTTGGGGGTTGCTTTAGCCTTCGGTCTTACCGTCCTTACGATGGCGTATGCTGTCGGTCACATTTCCGGAGGTCACTTCAATCCGGCAGTTTCTTTCGGACTTTTGGCAGGAGGAAGATTTCCCGCAAAAGATCTTGTTCCTTACATTGTAGCGCAGTGTTTAGGAGCACTTGCTGCAGCGGCATGTTTGTATGTTATCCTTAACGGCGCCGGAGCAACCGACTTCTCTAAACCCGGAGATTTTGCGACCAACTTCTACGGCGAAGCAGTATACAATGGAAAAGCATTCAGTATGGGTGCGGCATTCCTGGCTGAGTTTTTATTAACGGCATTTTTCCTGATTGTAATTTTAGGTGCAACAGACAAATGGGCTAACGGAAAATTTGCAGGTATTGCTATCGGTTTGGCATTAACGTTAATCCACTTGATTTCTATTCCTATCACCAATACTTCGGTAAATCCGGCAAGATCTCTTTCGCAGGCAGTTTTTGTAGGCGGACTTGCGATGTCGCAGCTTTGGTTATTCTGGGCAGCTCCTATTTTAGGTGGAGTAACCGGAGGATTAATCTATAAATTCTTATTGCAGAGAGAAACTGCAGAAGCTTAACGCAACAATACATTTTAGATAATAATTTTTTAAATAAACTATCTCATTTTGGGATAGTTTATTTTTTTTCTGTTCTTAAAAACAATACAGTATTTCTATTAAGCTGTTAAGATTAATTGGTGCTCGGTGATTATTTAATTTTCTTTAATTCTACCAGGCCATAATGCAGCCATATCCCAAAAATGCCGGTTTTTGTGAAAAATTTTTCTTCTTTACTGAATTTCACTTCCGTGTTAGGATCAGTCTGGCAAATGAAGAAATGACCGCCGTCTATACAGTTCATTTTTCCACTTTTATGTAAATTCGTCCAACCGAATTCTGCATAGGCATCTTTTTTATGTTCTATATCAAATAAAAATCGCTTAACAGTCTGTTGATCTTTATCACCCTCTTTTGCAGAGCTTAGTGACCAGCGAACCAAATCAGATGTATACTTAGCCGGAATTTTATCCGGATCAGCATCGGCAGTTTTTTTGATGATTAAAGTATCTATATCAGCATGCTGGTCTTCATTCTTTGAGATCATCACATAGCTTCCTGACCACAGATCGCTCCCTGTCTTTTTTTGTGCGTACGACATACTGCATACGATGATCGTAAAGAGAAAGAATAATTTATTCATGGATTTTTTTTTGAAGATTGATATCTGCATTTGAGTAAGACTATTTTTTTCGGTTACTAATTTCATTCCAGATAATGCCTCTTTCTTCAATATCTCCACCGTCAGGATGAAAAATCCGTACAGCGTGATGTTCGCTATTATCTATATATAAAATTCTTGTGTTTTCATACCCAATTGATAAACAAAAGAATGTATAAATAAATCCTGCAGACAGAATTTCTATTTTTTCTTTTTAATATCAAACGGATTTTTAAAAATAAGTTCTTCATGCTTTCCTTTGATCTCCATTTTACGCTGGATCAGATTCAGAGCCATTTTACGGATAAACAGATCTTTATCATTCAGTTTCCAGTAAGAATCTTCATGTACTTTTTTAGGACTTCGTATCAGGTAAAATTCAGTTTCCCAGGTATCTGCATTGTGATAAAACTCTATAATCCCGCAGTGTTCCGGAATTGCGGTATGTTCCACCATTCCCATTGGAAGCAAAAAGCTGAAGGCATTACACATATAATCTCCACAGGATATTTTATCATGTTTCAAAAATTTTTCTCCGGTTTCAGCATTGAGGTATGATTTTTTGAAATCGTTTTTGAAATCACTCTTTGAAAGTTTAATCTCAATTTCATGACTGCCCCCATCTGAATCTATAATTAATATATCCGCTTCCCAATCTGCCTGAAAATGATTGGTCAGCACAATTTCTTTTTCGAAATCGCAGTGATAATGAATATAGGCATGGACAAGTTCTTCGATCTTCAGCAACTTACTATGATTATGGATTATGAATTTTTAATATAATATGAATCTGGTGATTATGTATTATGAAACCAGCAGACTGCATCCACGAATATCAGAATGATCTATTCTTCCCAGCACTTGAAAAGTGTCTCCGGTTGCCTTTCCCAGATCCTGAGTGGCAATAAATGAACAGGAATGAATGTTCGCCAGATCGATAATATTAATAGCCCCGGTTCTCCCTTCCTTTTCGTATGAAAAAGGGTCTTCAGCATTTCTTACCATGATCTTCATCCAGTTCGGACATTGATATTCGTTGTTTCCAAGGGAATAAGCCTGAGAAAGCAGCTCTGTCATGGAATATTCGGAATAGATTTTTTCTGTTTTAAAGCCGTTCTGTAAAATTTTCAGCAGTTCGTCTTTTGTCATCTCCTCTTTCCTTCCTTTCATTCCGCCTGTTTCGATCACTACTAAATTTTCAAGAAAGTTGAGCGGTTGTTCGTTCTGCTCTGAATGACAATAGTCCAGAAAATCCAGCAATGCAAAAGAAACTCCGAAAAGAATTACTTTTTTATCGCTTAAGCTGTTTAAAAGTTCCACAAGCTCCGAATGGTTATAAAGGAAATATCCGTTTTCAGGTTTGCCTGATTTTTTCATCAGATAATCTACCATATAAATCAGGGAAGAGTGCTGTTTCTCCAAATAACTTGGAAGTAATCCCAGAAAAATAAAATCTTCGGGTTTTCCGATAAACTGCTCAAAGCTTTTATAAATACTTTCCTGATATATATTCTGGTCTGCAATATAATGCTTGGACAAATTCATCTGCGTGGTTCCAGAGCTTTGAAAAAAGAGATCTGAAGTAACATTTTTGTCAAGTATCTGATGATTTTTAAACATCTCTATAGGTAAAAACGGAATTTTCGTCAATGCCTGTACCTCATCCGGATGGATCTTCAGAAAATCCACGAACTTTCTGTACACCTCAATATGATCATACTGATAACGGAAAGTTTCCAATGCTGCTTCCAGAAAGTCCTGTTCTGTTTGTATGCTGAATATATTTTTCAATGCTTATAAAAGTATTTTTTAGTCTTTTATCAATTGATCCGAAAACGCAATTTGCTAAAAAACTTTTTTAATATTTTTTTAATATTATCCATTCTACTTTGGTAGAATTCTTGCAATTATAAAATCGGAATATGGATTAAAAACAAGAGTGGATTTCGGTCCATTCGAAAGTTACCTCTTTTAAGGGGTAATTTTTTTTGCCTATTTCTCAAAAGTTTTTAATTCAAATTTTTCTTCAAAAACGCCGTAGGTGAAATAGGAAATCCAATCTCCAAGGTTGATGTATTGAGATTCTTGCCCCAAATCCAGAACCATCGGAAGATGTCTGTGTCCATAAATGAAATAATCAATTTTTTGCGTCTTCAGCTTTTCTTTGGAATAGATGATCAAAAATTCTTTCTCTTCTCCCAGAAATGCTTTGTCCTCATCACCGGAGATCATTTTATTTTTCTGTGACATATACAAGGCAATCTTCATTGCAATATCCGGATGCAGCCATTTGAAAAACCATTGGGCAATAGGATTCGTAAAGACTTTTTTCATTCTTTTATATCCTTTATCGCCCGGCCCCAAACCATCTCCGTGAGCCAATAAAAATTGTTTGCCGCCCATTTCAAAATACTGTTTCTTATAAAAAACAGTACACCCAATTTCTTCTTCCAGATAATCCTTCATCCAGAGATCATGGTTTCCTACAAAGAAATAGACGTGGATACCTCTGTCTTTCAGTTCAGCGATTTTTCCGAGAACACGCACATACCCTTTCGGGATTACATGCTTCCATTCATGCCAGAAATCAAAAAGATCACCCATCAGAAACAAAACCTGAGCATCTTCTTTAATCTGATCCATCCAGCGGATAAACTTTTCCTCACGTACCTTGCTCTGCTTAGGATCCGGCGCACCGAAATGCTGATCTGATGCAAAGTATACTTTTTTTCCAGGTTCTAAATTGATGGTTGTCTTTAACACCGGCTTGTATTTTGTAAGGTCAGTTATTAATTATCTTCTGCAAACCATTCTCCGTAAGAATTTTCGGTCTCATGAAGCTTAAGGTAAGCCAATGAAATATCAGCAGGAAGTTTTGATTTTATTTTAGCAGCAATAGCGTACAGCATATTTTCACAGGTCGGCTGAAAACTGCAATAGATTACCTTATGACCTTTCTCTTCGAGATCTTCTCCCAGTTCTTTATGTGGAGAAAGCGCATTGAGCAAAACGGCATGATCCCAAACATCCACAATTTCAGATTTCACGATCGTTTTAATATCTCCAAAATCTACAACCATCCCATTTTTAGGGTTTTCCATATCATTAATAGGTTTTCCTTTCACTGTCACAAACAGTTTATAGGAATGTCCATGCATATTTTTACATTTACCATCGTAATTATACAGTACGTGGGCTGTTTCGAATGTAAAAATTTTTGTAATACGTATCATAATGCAAAGATAAGGCTTAAGTTTGAAATTAATTATTTTAGCTTTGATTTAAAATTACAAAAATGGACAATGATCAAAATGATTCAACGTTTAAAACAGCCCATAACTTTTTAAGGTCTTACCTTGATAAGGATCCTCTTTATTCTGATGAAGAAATTCAGGAGCAGAAAAAGTCAGAACTTGAAAACATATTTGATTATAAGTTTATCCTGGATCTGGATTTCCATGAATATCTTGAAAGTGTATCCTTCAAACATCACAGAAACAATGATTTTATAGCTGCTTATCCAGTAACGGTTGAAGACGGTCTGCATTATCTTCATCATAAAGATAAAAAACACCCCTTTTCTTTTCTAGGGGAATACCACAATTCTATGCATCAGGCAAACTTCAATATCAACGGAATTGCCAAACCTTTTAATGAGTTTTTTAACAAAATTTATTTTCACCTGACAGGGGTGATGAACTCTAAGAATAATAGTATTCTGATTCTCCCATTTTTTAATGAAATAAGATATTATAAAGATTTCAGTGTATTTTGTTGTACCATGTTCCCTGATAACCAGGTAGATGTTGAAAATTTCATTAAAAAACTTTTTTATTTTGATACAAAAGGACGTTGTATAAAAGATGAAAAAGGATATATCCCCAATCAAATTCCATCGATTGCTTTTAATGAGCAGGACAACACTTTTACTGAGATCAGTGTGAAATTTGCTGAAAAAATCCATTCCCATACTTTATATACAGTTGAAGAAGGACAAACCTTCAGTGTGGTTAACCATCAGAATGAGTTTTTAATCGATGGATTTTATGAAAAGTTATTCGTTAATGACTCTTTAGATTACGTTTTCACGCAGCATGAAAATAACATTTTGCTTCATTCTCTTACCCATAAAACCAAAGTAAAACTCGCAGAAGGGCAGCTTGTAGACCAGAAAAATACCTTCATCCGGTTTTTCGATATTGATAAAAAATGGGGACTTTTAAAGAATGAAACTTTTGAAACAAGACCCGAGTATGATTATCTGGACTGGACATATGATCCCACAAAATTAAAAGCATTTACAGGCGATTTCTCATGGACTCATTCTGACGAATTTTATGACCATGTCAGCCATAAAATCACTGATTTAAATGAGGACTATTATACCAGCTACGGTAAAAAATCAGGGAAAGGCCAATGGGGAATTGTTAATTTAAAATCAGAAGTCATCATACCCTTTGAGTATGAATGGATAGAAGAACTAACCCCCAATTTATATCTTGCCAACAAAAATGGAGAGGTCTACAGATTTGACTTGTATCACGAATACAGTCAATGGAAAAAACCGGAAGAATATTATGATGAGCATGCAGTAGTGGGCGGAGAATGGTATATTCTGGACTTGCAGGGAAATATCATCCAAAAGCTCACTCTACAGGAACTAAATGAATTATACTCTTCTGAATATACTAAAAATGAAGAGGAATTTATAGAAAACATCGGTACTACAGCTTATAAATTCTAATTTTTACAGTAAGAAAATTGAAGTATTGAAACAATCCCGGAAAATTTATTATTCAAAGATATCGCCCAGCCAATCTTCACCCAGCCGTTTTACTTTTTTTGTTTCGATATCTACTAAAACCCAAAGTGTATCCGAATCTACTACAAGCCGGTCATTACAATAAAATTCAACTTTTCTGGGCTGCTTAATTCCTTCAGGAGCTTTCGGATAGGTTTTTACGATGATCATATCATGTAAATACACCTGCTTTTTGTACTGAATGTGATGGTCTACGAGCATCCATCCATCTTTTGCATATTCTGTTTTATCTTTTACAGATTCCCAATGTTCAGCAGCAATTTCTTCCACCCAATGTACATACTGCACATTATTGACATGGTTAAGTTGGTCAATGTGTTCTTCCGTTACCTGTATTTGTTTCTGATAGATTAAACTCATTATTGTGCAGCTTCATTCTTAATCAAATATATAAATTTTTATTTTTTCAGACGATTAACTCCTATCTCGATGATGAAAAATATTGCAACGGAGAATTTTAAATAAAAAAACCTTCCCCATATAGAGAAGGTTTACCTAACAATTGTATTAAATATGGGAAATGATTAATGAAACTGGGCTGTTTCTGTAGAGTCTTTCATGGCTACAGTTGTTGAAGAACCACTGGTTACCACATTTTGAACTTCATCAAAATATCCGGTTCCCACAAAAGACTGATGTTTTACAGCTCTGAATCCTTTCTGCTGCAAAGCAAATTCGCGTTCCTGCAGTTCAGAATAGCCCGCCATACCTTTTTCTTTATATGCTAACGCCAGTTCAAACATGGCTGTATTCAATGCATGGAAACCAGCCAGCGTAATAAACTGGAATTTATACCCCATTTTTGCAAGTTCTTCTCTGAAGTTTAACATTTCATCTACCGAAAGTCTTGCCGCCCAATTGAAAGATGGTGAACAGTTATACGCCAGCATTTTACCTGGAAATTTCGAATGGATTCCTTCTGCAAATTTTCTTGCCTGTTCCAGATCAGGATTTGAGGTTTCCATCCAGATCAAATCAGCATATGGTGCATAGGACAGCCCACGGTCAATTCCCTGCTCTACTCCATTTTTCACGATATAAAATCCTTCGGAAGTTCTTTCTCCTGTTACAAATTTCCTGTCACGTTCATCGATATCCGAGGTCAGAAGATCCGCAGCATCCGCATCCGTTCTGGCAATAATAACACTTGGAACTCCCGTTACATCCGATGCAAGTCGGGCTGCAATAAGTTTATTAACAGCTTCCTGAGTAGGTACCAGAACTTTTCCTCCTAAATGCCCGCACTTTTTAGCAGAAGAAAGCTGGTCTTCAAAATGCACAGCGGCGGCTCCGGCTTCAATCATTTGTTTCATCAGTTCAAAAGCGTTCAGGTTTCCTCCGAATCCGGCTTCTGCATCGGCAATGATAGGAACTAAATATTCTCTGTCACCGGTCCCGTTTACAGACTGGATCTGATCTGCTCTCAACAGGGCATTATTGATCTTTTTCACCACGGATGGTACAGAATTAGCGGGATACAAGGACTGATCGGGATACATTTCACCTGACAGATTTGCATCTGCTGCCACCTGCCATCCTGAAAGATAAATAGCTTCCAGACCGGCATCCACTTCCTGAACAGCCTGATTTCCTGTTAAAGCACCCAGCCCTGCAACATAATCCTGGGTATTTAATTTTTCCCAGAATTTCTTCGACATTTCTGTAGCAATGGTATAATCGATCTGGTAAGTACCCCGAAGTTTCACAACATCTTCTGCTGTGTATGGTCTCTTTACTCCGCTCCAGCGGGGATTGGTAAGCCAGTCTTGTTCTATAGCCTGGATTTGTTCTTGTCTTGTTTTCATATTTTTGGTTGTTGGTTAATGGTTGACGGTTGTTAGTTGTTAGTTTTTGGTGTTTAGGTTCTTGATCTCTTTTTAAATAAACGGATATGCTTTTAAGGTCAGGAATTCTTCAAATTTTTCAGAGAAGATCAATTCATTGAACAGCTCTTTGGCGAGATTGAATTTCCCTTTTTTGAATCTTTCTTCTCCAACGTATTTTTCTATACTATCCATTTCTTCGAGCTCCCATTGAAGCACCATAGATCTGGTTAATGTACGGTCATCACTCAATACTGTTTCATTTTGAAGCCACTGCCAGATCTGCGTTCTGGAAATCTCTGCGGTAGCTGCATCTTCCATCAGATTGTAGATGGCAGCAGCACCGGTTCCCGTCAGCCAGCTTTCAAGATACAGGATACCGACATTGATATTTTTGCGTACTCCTTTTTCAGTCACTTCTCCTTTGGGGATTTCAAGCAAATCAGCAGCTTTAATCTGATAATCAAATTTTTTATCTATCTGATTTTGGGAAGGCATATATTGGTCAAAAATATCTTTCGCTACAGAAACCAATGCCGGATGAGCCACCCAGGTGCCATCATGGCCATTTTTCACTTCCCGTTTCTTATCATTACGTACTTTTTCGAAAGCAATGCTGTTAGCCTCATAATTATCTTTTACAGGGATCTGAGCCGCCATTCCACCGATCGCATGTACATTTCTTTTGTGACAGATCTCGATCACCCTTTTGGAATACGCCTCCATAAAAGGAGAGGCCATCGTAACCTGATCTCTGTCGGGAAGAACAAATTGTGGAAGGTTTCTGAATTTTTTAATGAATGAAAAAATATAATCCCATCTTCCACAGTTTAAGCCAGAGCTATGCTCTTTCAGCTCATATAAAATCTCATCGATCTGGAATGAAGCGGTAATCGTTTCAATTAAAACTGTTGCTTTAATTGTTCCTTGTGTAATTCCCAGATAATTTTGGGCAAAAACAAATACCTCATTCCACCATCGGGCTTCTTTATAATGCTCTAATTTTGGCAGGTAGAAATAAGCTCCACTCCCATTTTCACGCAGCTTTTCTATGTTTCTGAAAAAATAAATCCCAAAATCAACCAGTGAAGCAGAAGCCTCTTGGCCATTGATCTCCATGTGTTTTTCCTGAAGATGCAATCCTCTCGGCCGAACCAGAAGAGTTGCAATTTTGTCATTCAACCGATAAGATTTTCCCTCTTCATTTTCGAAATCAATATTCCGGTTAATGGCATCGGAAAGATTAATTTGTCCTTGGATGCAGTTATTCCATGTGGGAGAATTGCTATCTTCAAAATCTGCCATGAAGGTAGAAGTTCCTGCATTCAGGGCATTGATAATCATTTTCCGGTCTACAGGTCCTGTAATTTCAACCCTGCGATCCAATAAATCTTCAGGAAGCGGTGCACAAGTCCAGTTTCCTGTACGTATTTCTTCTGTTTCTTTTAAAAATTCGGGAAGATGTCCTTTATCAAATTCTAACTGTACTTTTTTTCTTTCTTCTAAAAGATCCAGTCTTTTGGAATTAAAATTCTGGTGAAGTTCCACTAGAAAATCCATTACATCTGAAGTAAAAACTTCTTCAAATGGTCTATCTGTCTTTATTTTTAATTGAGTTCTGGTTTCCATAACCTATTGATTTTGTGATTTGATATTACAAACTTAAATAAAAACATTCAATAAATAGCGAACGTTCGCTAAATATTTTAAAAAATTATTATGCGTAAAATCGCTTTCAATTATTTATATTTGAATTATGAATTCGGAAAGTGACTTTATCAAAACGGTTTTTGGACTAAAACTCAAACAGCAGAGGCAAAAGAAAAACTGGTCTCTACAGGACCTTGCGGTAAAGACAGGATTATCAAAATCTTACCTTAACGAAATCGAAAACGGAAAAAAATATCCAAAGCATGACAAGATCATTCAGCTTTCAGAGTCTCTGGGCTGTACTTTTGATGATCTTGTGTCTACAAAGCTTGATAAAAGCTTGGCTCCTTTTAATGAAATCCTGCAATCGGACTTTTTTAAAGAAATCCCTCTGGACCTTTTCGGAATCAATAAAAATAATCTGATCAGCATCATCAGTGATGCACCCAAGAAGGTTACCGCCTTCATTAATGCATTGATAGAAATTTCCCAGAATTATAATTTGGGTAAAGAGCGTTTTTATTTTGCAGTCCTCAGGTCTTTTCAGGAACTGTATGATAATTATTTTCCTGATATTGAGGAAAAAGCCATTCAGTTTGCCCATGAAAACCAGCTAGAACTCGGTCAGGAGTTAAAAACCGAAAGGCTTGAAAATATTCTTATTGAAAAGTTTAATTATACCATCCGCTCGGAAAATTTTGAACCTTTCGGGACGCTGGAACATCTCCGTTCTTTATTTATTCCGGAGAAAAAATTACTTCTTCTTAATGACAGATTGGAAAAAGACCAAAAGATTTTCATCATCACCAAAGAGATCGCTTTTAATGTTTTAGAATTGAAAGCCCGTCCCAATACCTATTCATGGCTTGATTTCGGAAGTTTTGAAGAAATTCTGAATAATTTCTATGCGTCTTATTTTGCGGGAGCTCTGCTGATTTCAAAAGAACAAATTATTGCTAAAACAGCTGAATTTTTCCTGCAAAATACCTGGGAACCGAAAAGTTTTGAAAACCTCATCGAACATTTCACCCAATCTCCGGAGACTTTTTATTATCGGTTGACAAATCTCCTGTCGTCGGAAATGGGAGTTAAGGATTTATTTTACTTATGCCTGGTCAAAAAGAAAAATTCAGATAAGATTCAGATTTTAAAAGAACTGCACCTAAACCATCAGCAGGCTCCTCATGCGAATGCCACTAACGAACATTACTGCCGCCGATGGATTGCCGTAAAAAATCTTCAGCATCTAAAGGAAAATGAAACGTTAACGGAAGCCCAGATCTCTCATTACAAAGATCAAGGGGTCAGCTATCTGGTAATTTCCACTTCACAGAAAAATCCGTTTTCCGATGGGAGCAACAGAAGCTATTGTATGGGAATTTTACTGAATTCGCAGACAATTAAAAAAATAAATTTTATAAAGTCTCCTTCTCTGCAAACAATTAATGTCGGCGTCACTTGCGAATCCTGCAGCATTGCGGATTGTGAAGTTAGACAGGCTCCGCCTATCCGCCTGGAAAAGGAACATTTTAATCTGAGCATGAAGAATGCAATTGAAAAAATCAGGAAAGAGTTTGAATGATTTTTAAACGGCTGTAAGAAGTAAAAAAGAATTTAAAAAGTTCTTATCTTTCTGTTATTCAACGTTTATCTTGTACAATTTTATCATTAATAATTTTTATATTCGTTTATAAAAACACCAAATGATATTAGATTTATTTTTTCCGAATCGTTGCATGCACTGCAACAGAATTATCGATGCCCAGCTTTTAGTGTGTAATCTCTGTTTTGATCAGGTTCATTTCACTCACTTTTCTTATAACAGCAATAATCCGGTTAAGGAAAAATGCCGACTGTTGTTTCCTGTTGAAAATGCCTATGCTTTGATGCAGTTTGAAAAAGAAAATCTAAGCCGAAAAATCATTCACGAACTTAAATATCGAAGCCGGGAAATAGCCGGAAAAGTTCTTGCAGAATGGGTTTCGGAACGACTGGATTTTGAGGGCGAAAAACCGGATTTACTGGCCACCGTTCCTCTTCATCCTAAGAAGCAAAGGGAAAGAGGGTATAATCAACTGCATTTATTTACGGAAACCCTGTCAGCTTTTTACCATATTCCTTTTGATCATGATGTGATCTGCCGCAATCACTATTCGAAAGCCCAGGCTTTAAAAGATAGACAGCACCGCCTGGAAACTGAAAATGCATTTTCTCTTACAAAAAATATCACCGGAAAGCATATTCTTTTAATTGATGATGTTTTTACAACCGGAAATACCGTAGCAACAATTGCCTGGGAAATTTTAAATGCGGGAGATAATAAGGTGAGTGTCTTGGTAATGGCATCTGACGAATAAGAGTTTGGTCGATGATTGATGGTTGTTAGCTGATGGGTTTGGATTCTTCTTTATTCCTGAATCTTAATCTCATTACTAACCGTATTTATTATCACTTTTTCAATTCTTTTTCTTAATTTCCGGGACAACTTATACCCATGAAAAATCTAATTTTATTGCACGGAGCCTTAGGACATAGTGATATTTTTACTCCTTATTTAGAGGAATTGTCTAAATACTTCCACCTTCACACTCCTTTATTTTCAGGCCATGGAAATACAGAAATACCGGAAAGCGGAATTACTATTGAACAATACACCACGGAACTCGCAACTTATTGTGAGAAAAAAGGACTACGGGATGTTTATATTTTCGGGCACAGCATGGGCGGCTATGCAGCGCTGTGTTATGCTCTACAACATCCGGAAAATATCAATTCGGTGATTACGTTGGGAACAAAATTCAACTGGAGCGAGGAACAGGCTTTACAGGAAACCAAGATGCTTAATCCGGACACCATCCTCTTAAAAGTTCCCCAATATGCTTCGCTTCTTGAATCGCAACACGGATCAAAATGGAAACAGTTACTCGCTGCTGTTGCGGAAATGATGATTTCGTTAGCAAAAAATCCACCTTTAACAATAAATCGTCTTGCAGAAATTACTATTCCTGTCCGGATCATGGTTGGAGATCAGGATCAGATGGTAAGCATAGAGGAAAGTATGGATGTTTATAAAAGTATTCCAAACTCGAATCTGGCCGTACTTCCGGATACAAAACATCCTATGGAAAAGTTACGGCCAAAGCTTTTACTGGATATGATGAAAGATTTCTGGAATCTGTCTTAATATTTATCGCTGAAGTTTTTCTCCATAGCTTAGGTCTCCTGCATCTCCCAACCCTGGAGTGATGTATCCTTTGGTGGTTAGCTGCTCATCAATAGCGCCCACCCATATTCTTGCATCAGGATATGCATTCTGAATGGTTTCAACTCCCTGCCTGGAAGCAATTGCGGCTACTATATGCAGCTGGGTTGGTTTCCCGTTGGTCAGCAGGTCTTTGATAGCCTCAATCAGGGAAGCTCCGGTTGCCAGCATAGGATCTGCAACGATCAAAGGTCTTCCTTCGATATTGGGACAGGTTAAATAATCCTGTTTGATAGAAAAATAATCATTGGCATCATGCTTTCTGTAGGCTGCTACAAAACCGCAGTCAGCTCTGTCCAGATAATTTAAAATTCCCTGAAACAAAGGAACTCCGGCTCGTAAAATGGTGGTAATAACAGGCTGTACTGCTATTTCTTTTACTTTGATAGTATCTAAAGGAGTCTGAATTTCAACTTCTCTCTGTTCTAATTCTTTACTGATTTCAAAAGCGGCAATTTCTCCGATACGTTCCATATTTCTACGGAACCTCATCCGGTCATGCTGAACTTCTACATTCCGAAGTTCATTAATCCATTCATTAACAAGAGAAAAGTGTTGCGATAAAATAGTAAGCATGAATTTTTAAGATTTTAATTACAGTTAGTCGATGTAAATCTCTGCAAAATTACAACTAAAAAACGAATTTGGATATTGGGAGCGAAGAGAAATATTATTTATGTATTCATGATACTATCCTGAAAAGTAGCTTTAAAAATTAAATTCAAAACAAGAAATATTCTTCACAGAATTCAAAAAAACAGGGTAAGGAAAATACATCCTTACCCTGTTTATATCATTACTTCCTATCTAATTTAGAAGCAGTTTTTATTTTTGTCTGAAATATACTTCAATTGGAATTCCGGTAAACCCGAATTGTTTTCTCAACTGATTTTCAGTAAATCTTTTGTACGGTTCTTTCACATATTGCGGAAGGTTACAGAAGAATACAAACTGAGGCGACGGCGTAGGAAGCTGAACGCAATATTTAATTTTAATATATTTTCCTTTATTAGCCGGTGGTGGCGTCTGTTCAAAGATCGGAAGCATCACTTCATTTAATTTTGAAGTTTTGATCTTTTTCTTACGGTCTTCATACACCTGCATGGCTACTTCTACCGCTTTTAAGATTCTCTGTTTCGTTAATGCTGAGATAAATAAAACAGGAATATCACTGAACTGACCGATTCTGTCTTTGATCACTTTTTCGAAGTCACGCATGGTGTTAGTCTGCTTATCTTCAACCAAGTCCCATTTGTTCACTACGATTACAATTCCTTTTCTGTTTTTCTGAGCCAGACCAAAAATATTCATATCCTGAGATTCCCATCCCAACGTAGCATCTACCATGATGATCACAACGTCAGAATATTCAATAGAACGGATTGATCTCATAACAGAGTAAAATTCCAGATCTTCAGAAACTTTAGCTTTACGACGCATTCCAGCAGTATCAACCAATACAAATTCGTGTCCGAATTTATTGTAAAGTGTCTGGATACTGTCTCTTGTTGTTCCTGCAACATCTGTTACAATATTTCTTTCAACATCCAGCAAAGCATTTGTCAGTGTAGATTTCCCTACGTTAGGACGTCCTGCAATGGTAATTTTTGGCAATCCTTCAAACGGATCTTTATAATCTGTAGTGGGAAAATCTTTAACGACATCATCTAAAATCTCTCCTGTTCCGGATCCAGTTGCTGAAGAAAGTGTGTAATATTTTTCAATTCCTAACTGGTAGAATTCTGTTGCAGGAAGTTCTTCCCTGGCAGAATCTACTTTATTGATCACGACATAAACAGGTTTGTTTGATCTTCTTAAAAGTTCATAGATTTCGTAATCTGTATCAGTAAGGCCATCTTCCACATTCATCATAAAAATGATAGAAGTTGCTTCATCTACAGCCAACTGTACTTGCTTACGGATCTCTTCTTCAAAGATATCTTCTGTTCCTACATCATAACCACCGGTATCAATTACGGTAAAATCTACTCCGTTCCAGTCCGACTTTCCATAATGACGGTCTCTGGTAACACCTGCCGTAGAATCTACGATGGCCTCTCTTCGCTCTAGTAAACGGTTAAAAAGTGTGGATTTTCCTACGTTGGGACGCCCAACGATTGCGACAATATTCGACATAAAAATGTTTAATAATCCCTCGACTAAGCTCAGGACAAGTTATTAATGGGTTTCTCCAACTTTTGGAGCCCAATTTTTTGCAAAGATATGATTTTATTATTTAGTGAAACTTCAAGAAAGATAAAGATGTATGACATAGTTTTTTATAATGTTATCTGATGTTTTTGCTGTGCTAAAAATAATTGCAGAAAAATTTAGGAATAAGGGGCTGCAACTAATTTAGTGGGCCAGCTCTCCAGAGGAGTAAAAAAATAAAGGCAACAATAAAATTGCTGCCTTTATTCATATTTTCAAATCAATATTATTTCAGATCAAAACGGTCGAGATTCATGACCTTCGTCCATGCTGCGGCAAAATCTTTTACAAATTTGCCTTGGGCATCGGCACTTCCATAGACTTCTGCAACTGCTCTTAATTCAGAATTGGAACCGAATACCAAATCTGCACGGGTAGCCGTCCATTTGGGTTGTCCCGTTACACGATCCGTTCCCAAATACAGTTCATTATCTTCAGAAATTCCCTTCCATTGTATTCCCATATCTAATAGATTAACAAAGAAATCATTGGTAAGAACGCCCGGACGCTGGGTAAATACGCCATGTTTTGAACCGTCAAAATTGGCATCCAATGCACGCATACCTCCTATCAGTACTGTTAGTTCCGGAGCGGTAAGGGTAAGAAGCTGGGCTTTATCTATTAATAAAGACTCGGTAGATACGGTATATTTTCTTTTCAGATAATTACGGAATCCATCGGCAGCAGGTTCTAGATATCCCATTGATTCTACATCGGTCTGTTCCTGAGAAGCATCCATACGCCCCGGTGCAAAAGAAACAGAAAGAGGATTTCCGGCATCCTGCGCCGCTTTTTCCACCGCTGCAGTTCCGGCTAGTACAATCAAATCTGCTAGCGATACTTTTTTATTTCCTCCCTGCGATGCATTGAATTCTCTCTGAATATTTTCAAGTGCAGTAAGGACCTGCTGTAATTGGGGAACGTTGTTCACTGCCCAATCTTTTTGAGGCGCCAGTCGGATTCTCGCTCCATTGGCACCGCCTCTTTTATCACTCCCTCTAAAAGTTGAAGCGGAAGCCCAGGCTGTGGAAACCAGTTGTGAAATACCTAACCCAGAACCCAGTATTTTTGTTTTTAATTCTTCAATATCTGAGGTGTTGATCAGTTCATGATCCACCTGTGGGATAGGATCCTGCCAGATCAGTTCTTCTTGTGGTACATCAGGGCCCAGATATCTCGCTTTCGGTCCCATATCCCTATGAGTCAGTTTAAACCAGGCACGGGAAAACGCGTCTGCAAAAGCTTCAGGATTTTCATAAAAATGTCTTGATATTTTGGCATACTCCGGATCGAATTTTAAAGAAAGATCGGTGGTAAGCATTGTCGGTCTGTGTTTTTTGGATGGATCAAATGCATCAGGGATTATTTCTTCAGCGTTTATTGCTACCCATTGATGAGCTCCTGCCGGACTTTTCGTTAATTCCCAATCATTTTCAAATAAATTTTTAAAGAAATAATTACTCCACTGGGTCGGTGTTTCAGTCCAGGTTACTTCTAAGCCACTTGAGATCGCATCTGCTCCTCTTCCGGATTTATAAGAACTGTTCCACCCCAATCCTTGCAACTCAATTCCTGCAGCCTCAGGCTCCTTACCTACATGATCAGCAGGTCCTGCCCCATGGGTTTTACCAAAAGTGTGTCCTCCTGCAATCAATGCCACAGTTTCTTCATCATTCATTGCCATACGTCCGAAAGTATCTCTGATATCTTTTGCGGCTGCAATAGGATCCGGGTTTCCGTCCGGTCCTTCAGGGTTTACATAGATAAGTCCCATTTGTACGGCGGCCAATGGTTTTTCAAGGTTACGGGAATGAATATCTCCATCCGCATCGTCATCAGTAGGAAGAACCCCACCGCTTTTATCTACCCCTTCTGAGCCGTGTGCATACCGAAGATCGCCTCCCAGCCATGTTTTCTCGGAACCCCAGTAAACATCCATATCCGGCTCCCAAACATCTTCACGCCCTCCGGCAAATCCGAATGTTGTAAAGCCCATTGATTCTAATGCTATATTTCCGGTCAGGATCAAAAGATCGGCCCAGGAAATTTTTCTTCCATATTTCTGTTTGATCGGCCACAATAATCTTCTGGCTTTATCTAAGCTTACATTATCCGGCCAGCTGTTTAACGGAGCAAAACGCTGCTGTCCGGCTCCGGCTCCTCCTCTTCCGTCGCCTACACGGTATGTTCCTGCACTGTGCCAGGCCATACGGATAAACAAAGGGCCATAATGCCCAAAGTCCGCCGGCCACCAATCCTGAGAATCGGTCATCAATGCATGAAGATCTCTTTTTACTGCTTCAAGATCGAGGCTTTTGAATTCTTCAGCATAATCAAAATCTTTATCCATAGGATCGGACAGCGCAGAATGCTGACGGAGAATATCTACTCTAAGCTGTTCGGGCCACCAGTCTTGATTTTGGGTACCGCCACCTGCAACAGGCTTCTTCATACTTCCATTATGAAAAGGGCACTTACTGATGTCATTTGGGTCATTTTCCATTATTGTTTATTTTTGAGGTTGAATATTAGGGGTTAATCTTTTTTGAACAAGACAAACTTACAAACACTCAATCAATAAACACGATCTATTGATTTTATTTTTATGATAGTTAAAAACTATATTTAATTCTTAAAATTTATCTTTCGGATTATGCCTGATTCTATGCAATTAAGGTAATACTATTTTGTGTACATCAGTATAAAAGGGTCTTAAAAACGGTTATATTTAGAATGATTCAAAGAAAATGTAAACACTTTTAGAATAAACAGATCGGTATTCTAATAAAATTTAATTACTTTTATAAATAGCAAATGTAGATTTACAATGAAAAAAATAATTGTTATTGTTCTTGTCGCTTTCATTATGATCCAGTTTTTCCCGATCGATAAAACAAATCCCCCTGCAACTCCGGGAATGGATTTTTTAAGGATTAAAGACACTCCGCCTGAAATCGCGAAGATCATCAGTACATCATGTTATGACTGTCATTCCAATGAAACAAAATATCCATGGTATTCGAGTATTGCCCCTTCTTCCTGGTTTCTTAAAAATCATATCGTGGAAGGAAGAAAGCATCTCAATTTCTCTACCTTTGCCGTATACGAACCTAAAAGGCAGGCCCATAAGCTAGAGGAATGTATAGAAATGATTGAGAAAAAAGAAATGCCGCTGGAATCGTATTATATTGGACATCAGGATGCAAAATTAACCGATCAGCAAAGGCTGGAACTGGTTGCCTACTTCAAAAAAATAAAAGAAGATACAGAACGGAAAATAGCTTTTTAACATCAACAGTATGCAGGAAAACTGGAAAGATAAATATATAGTATTTTTTGACGGAGATTGCGGCGTATGTAATTTCTGGGTACAATGGATTTTGGAGCGAGACAAAAAAGACTATTTTATGTTTGCTTCCCTGCAGTCTGATTTCGGACAAAAATTTTTATCGGAAAGAGGCCTTGAAACCAAGGAATTTAATACCATGTATCTTTGGAAACCAAAAGAATATTATCTGATAAAATCACGGGCTATCTTACAAATCGCCAATTTACTAGGTGGTATTTATAAACTTTCAGCCATTGGAAAATTACTGCCGGTATTTCTAAGTGATAAAGCTTATGATGTGGTTTCTAGAAACAGAATGAAACTGGCTAATCAAAAGTGTTTTCTGCCGGATCAGCATCAGAAAAAGAAATTCATCGAAGTTTAATTGTTGATAAAATATAAAAAAAACTGCTCCCTATTCGGAGCAGTTGAAGTATCATTATTGGTTCAGTGACCAAACTGAATATGAGTTTGGCGGGCATTGGATTTTCACCCATTTATCGCCTTGAGTTGTTGGATACCAGGTCGAACTGCCTGTAAAATCTTTAATCTGCTGATTGCTCCAATTGGTCTCTACCCATCTTTCCTGCCAGCTTGAAGAGCTGTTGATATACACTACCAAACCAGGATTTCCATTGTAACCGTTACGTCTTGCTACATATTCATCATTATCTGTATACAGAATAGAGGTGGTTCCGGTAGCTTTATTGTTATGGATCCAGATCAGATTATTCAGCTTATCTTTATTCAGCCATTCTTCATAATCTCTGTAAAAAATAGTAGGATAACCTTCATGTGTTAAGATATAAGCATAGGCAGGCATTTTGTTATAAATAATATCGGTATCATGATTGGCCACAAAAGTAACGGCTTTGTATGGATTTCTTTTCCACATCATATCATCATTTAAAACATTTAAATTACCGTTATCAAAAGCTTCGTCCATTTTATAATAGGCTGCAAAATCAAATACGGAACTATTGGCATTATTAGCCCATGATTCCAGGGTATTTACATTAGAATCCCATAGTTCACCAACAGAGAATCCGCCTACATTTGAATTCCATGAATTGACCACCCAGGCACCGAAGCCTTTCACATAATCAAATCTCCATCCGTCGAATTTCATCACATTTTTATAATACTTTCCGACAGAGTCATCTCTTCCCCACAGCCAGCCCTGTACATAGGGATTGGCATGACAGAGATCGGGAAAACCACCGAAAGCTCCTTCATCATTGTTTCCATAAGCATTTTTATAAAAATCATTGTAGCTTCTCGGGAATTTTCCTGAAGCAACACCCGAAAAATTAGTCCATGTATTCGTTCCCGTAAAAGGATTCGCTTCCGACTGCCCGCCACTGTTATGATTGATAACAATATCTGCGTACACCTGCATATTTTCCGTGTGAGCTTTGGTAATTAAAGCTTCCAGTTCAGTTCTTGATCCGAAACGGGTTTCAACACTTCCATTTTGGTTAAAATTTCCAAAATCGAAATAATCTGTAGGATCGTATCCCATTGAATAGGCTCCGTTTTGAGCTTTGGAAGCGGGTGGCAACCACACGGCACTGATTCCGGCATTTGACCATGCCGTTAATTTATTCGTTACGGTATTCCACCAGTTTCCACCATCGGGAACATCCCAGTAAAAACCCTGCATTAATACGCCACCGCCAGGCCCGGACACATATTTACTGTACGCTGAGCCACTGCCTGTACTAAAAGGTCTTCCGTCATGATTGGTGACCTGTACTGTTTTGTCATGCACTTCTGCTTTACGAGAATCGACATTACTGATCTCATCATTGTTCTGACAGGATCCTGCAAGCCCCAAGGCAAGCAGGGATAGAAAGAAATGTGTTTTTTTCATACTAGAATTTTAATTATTAATCTATTAACTAAATTACACTTTTATTGAATTAAACTCTAAACAAAGTGAAATAATTTCATTTTTTAACAATAAATATTTCGGAGGCGGAATATAAACTTTCATTAAAAAATCATAAACTTTTAATATTTTCTGAACAATTTTTCTTATATTCCATATATTTGCACACTATGGAATACAATACCCAAAAAACACAGCTTCATATGCCGGAATATGGCAGAATCATTCAACAGTTGGTTGAGCGCTGCAAAGAGCTTTCTGACAGGGATGAGAGAAGCGAAATGGCAATGGCAATCATCGATTTTATGGGTCAAAGAAACCCACAACTTCGTGACGAAGATAATTATAAACATAAACTTTGGGATCATCTATTCATTTTAGCGAGTTATGATCTGGATGTAGATTCTCCATATCCTTTCCCTACCAGAGAACAGCTGGCAGAGAAACCTAAAACAATGGAATATCCTAAACTTCAAGGTGAGTTTAAATTTTACGGAAAAAGTATTCTTCAATTAATAGAAAAAGCAATAGAACTGGAACCGGGTGACGAAAAGGAAGCCCTAATCGAAGTGATTGCCAACAATATGAAGAAATCTTATAATGTATATAATAAGGAACATGTTACAGATGATGTTATTTTCCGCCATTTAAAAGAATTATCGGAAAACAGATTGGACCTGACAGGAATAGAATCTCTGGAAAAGAGCAAGATCTATTACACTACCAATAACCGAAGCAACAGCAACAACAACAGCCGAAATACCGGTAATGTTGCTAACAACAGAAACCAACCTAACAAAAGAAGACACAACAACAATAATAGCAATAGCAACAACAACCATAAAAACAGAAAGTAAATGAGTGGTACATTTCAAATACGAGGAGGGAAAAGGCTGCACGGCGAAATAACTCCACAAGGGGCAAAAAATGAAGCTTTACAAATTTTATGTGCAGTTTTATTAACAGATGAAGAGGTTAGAATTAAAAATATCCCCGATATCCATGATGTAAACAGACTCATTGAAATCCTCGGAGACTTTGGTGTAAAAGTAACGAAAAATGGACAGGGAGATTATACTTTCAAGGCGGACCAAGTAAATTTTGATTACATTAAATCTGATGAATTCAAAAAAGACGGTGCAAAACTGCGCGGTTCTATTATGCTGATGGGGCCAATGTTAGCCCGTTATGGTGAAGCATATATGCCAACTCCCGGTGGAGATAAAATCGGAAGAAGAAGATTGGATACTCATTTTCAGGGATTGGTAGAGCTAGGTGCTGAATTTAATTATGATGAGGAGCAATATTTTTATTCACTAAAAGCGAAAGAACTTAGAGGAAAATTTATCTTACTTGAAGAAGCTTCTGTAACAGGAACTGCCAATATCGTAATGGCAGCTGCTCTTGCCAAAGGTAAAACAAGAATCTATAACGCCGCATGTGAGCCGTATCTGCAGCAGCTATGCAAAATGCTGAACAGAATGGGTGCTAATATTTCTGGAATCGGGTCTAATCTGGTAACCATTGAAGGCGTAGATCATCTTCGTGGAACCGAACACACGATGCTTCCGGATATGGTTGAGATCGGATCATGGATTGGCCTTGCTGCCATGACAAAATCTGAAATTACCATCAAAAATGTTAACTGGAACCAACTGGGTGTTATTCCAAACACATTCAGAAAATTAGGAATAGAACTTGAGCAGAGTAATGATGATATCTTTATTCCGGCTCAGGAAAATTATAAGATTCAAAAATTTATTGACGGATCGATCCTTACGATTTCGGATGCCCCATGGCCGGGATTCACTCCGGATTTATTATCGATCATTCTGGTAGTGGCTACTCAGGCTAAAGGAAGTCTTTTGGTACACCAGAAGATGTTTGAATCAAGGTTATTCTTTGTAGATAAATTAATTGATATGGGAGCTCAGATCATTTTATGTGATCCGCACAGAGCTACAGTAATCGGATTAAACCAGGAAAATCCACTTAGGGGAACGACAATGGTTTCCCCGGATATCAGAGCTGGAAATGCCCTTCTTATTGCCGCTTTATCTGCTGAAGGAAAATCGATCATCCACAACATCGAACAGATCGACAGAGGATACGAAAATATCGACGGAAGATTGAAAGCGATTGGTGCTGATATCGAAAGAATCTAAGACACAATCTCCAAGAGAGAAAACCATATAAAAATCCCCGAAAGGTTTACTTTTCGGGGATTTTCTATGCGTTATTTAGGAGAAACAATTAAAAACGAATGGTTTGCTACCAGCCGCCACCTCCTCCGCCTCCGCCTCCACCGCCAGAGAATCCACCACCTCCGGATCCGCTTCCGGAACTTGAAGGTTGGGTCGATGCAGATTGTATGGATTGGGTAAGGCTTGAATTGAGTGAATTTCCGAAGGCATAATAGCCCATACTCCGTCCCACATACCAGTTATTGGTGTATCCGGTTGCCATTTTTTTCAGCATTTCATCAAACTTTTGCCCCCAGATCTCATCTACTCCCAATACCATGGCAAAAGGCAGTAACTGTTCAAAAACCTGTGGAGTCATTTGAGGAGGATTATGAAATTTAAGCTGTTCATTTTCAGCAGCACCCATATACATTTTGAATCCGTCGATCAGAGACTGCTTTCTTAATTTTTCTTCGGAAGGCCTCTTAATCAAGTATTGATACATAATAAGTGAGGTAAAGCCCAGCATAATAAATATATAGCAGATCGTAAAATTATTATCTATGGTGAGTTCATGATGCCCGAAAATAAGCTTTCCTAAGAAAAGAAAAATAATGGCAGGAATGATTAAGAAAAATTTAAACAATCCCGGAAAAGATTTAAATAAAAATGCTGCAACAATGAAAACAATGAAGAAAAACCCATACAGAAAAACTCCAATAATGATCTTTTCTGCTTCAGGGAACATGGTATAGCTTATAAATAATCCCAAGGCATAGACTATGGTAATGAGCAATGCAGGCAGAAATAATTTTTTAGTATTATTTCCTTCGTTCAGCAATCCGTCATGCTGGAATTTTAGTGTTTCTTTAAAGTTAGTAACCACCCTTTCGATCTGTGGATCATATTTGCCATCGAATTCTACGGTATCGCTGTTTCCTGCAAAAAGCGTATTCATCAGATTGATTTCTTCTTTTGCGAGCAATGTATCCGGATTTTTCAGTTTTTGGATGGTAAATATTTTGGATTTAAAGATTCCCAACATCCCGGAATCTTCTCCTTCAATGATTTTAACATAGCCTTTTACCGCAAGATTCACTAAAGCCGCAGTAAGGTATTTATTTTTAAAATTTTCTGTTTTCAGATATCCTAAAGAAGCTGGTGAAAGGTCTTCGGGAACATTGAACTGCGGATAGACAACCGGAGTTTCAGGATCCACCCCATATTTCCTCCAGGTATTGTAATAATAGGATATCAGGGCAAGGAATAATAAAATCCCGCCTATTAAAATTCCGTATTTTTCAATAAAAGTTGGCGGCGGCGGAGGCACCATAATTCCTTTTTTAAAACCTACGGCTATGGTAAGTCCTTCATTGGCTTTGAGATGGGAGGCACTCCATTCAATGGAATGATCGGATAAAACAGTTGCTGTACAGTTTTGAGAATTGCTTCCATATGATCCCGTATAACAGGAATTCTGAATAATTCCCGCTCCTTCCGGAAGGTTGATTTTTGCAGAAATGGTATCAATATCAAAATCCCAGTAAGTTCCATTGACGTTCCAATATAATTCATCATACTTATCAAAGAAACCGATCTGATCTTTTGTTTTATATTGAATTTTATAAGTATAATCGCCGGGACTTAAGATGACATCTTTATTTCCCACATATATTTTCAGGAAACCATCTTCAATTTCCTCATGATAATCTTCTTCTACTCCATCTTTTTTAATGGAAATGATGTCGTATTTTACCTTTTGAGTCTTATTATTTAAGTTTCTGGACAGCGGTAAGGCACGGTAAATTCCTCTTTTAATATTATTTCCTAAGCTGTGAACTTTAATATCTTCAGTAATGGTAAGACCTGAATTTTTGTCAACCTCAATAATAGAATGGAAAGAGAGAATTTTTTCTGAACCATCCACAATCGTCATCTGATCGATACGCTGAGGTTCGTTCTGCGCAAAGCCAGCTGTAAAAAACAGCAGATAAAAAAGCAGTATTACCTTTTTCATAGGTTAAAATTTCACAGATGGAACTTCTCTTTCTGCAATATTATCAAGCTCAAAGAATGGAGATTTCTCAAATTTATACATGCCGGCAATGATATTACTTGGAAAAGATTCTACTAATGTATTATTTTCCCTTACCGTTCCATTGTAATATCTTCTTGATTTTTCAATATCATTCTCTATGGAAGTCAGTTCTGCCTGCAGCTGCTGGAAATTGCTATTCGCTTTCAGTTCAGGGTATTGCTCTGCTACGGCAAATAAATTCATCATGGCCTGGTTAAGGTTTTTTTCTGCGGCTTCTTTAGCTTCAACAGAACCTGCGCCTACCGCCTGTGTTCTTGCCCGGGTAACGCTTTCCAGTGTTTCACGTTCATGCGTGGCATAGCCTTTTACGGTTTCTACCAGATTCGGAATGAGATCATGGCGTTTTTTAAGCATCACATCGATACTGCTCCAGGCCTCCTGAACCAGATTTCTCAGTTTTACCAAACGGTTATAAATGGAAACTCCATAAAGAAGAAATAGTATTACTACAGCTATTACAACAATAATCGCAATCATAGGTATTTGTTTTTATATATGTTATAAAAATAGTATTTTTTTTACTTCTTTCGTAAAATAAAAAAGTACCCAATACATGGGTACTTTCGTAATTAAAACTATATGGACTGGCTTAAGAATATTTTCTGCACAGATACTCTACAGAGGTATTCAAAAGTTTATTTTTATTCAGATAGATCTCAAGCTGCTGATAATCTTCTGAACTTACATTAATATATAACTGGACGGAGCCGAAACTATTTCCGTTCATGTATTCTACATTGGCAGACAACACCCTGTGACAAATCCCGAATTGATTGTAGATCGTATTCATCAAATGCTCAAATTTCATTTTACCATTCAATTCAATTTCTACTATTAATTCTTTTTTAGGCAGATGTATTTTGCTTTGCAATATCTGCAGGTTTGTATTAGGTGTAATCATAACTCAACATTTTTTTGGTTAGACATTCTTCAGACTGGTTACCTTCAGGCCTTAAATCTTTCACAAAAGTATAAAAAAATATTAGTCCACCAAATTAGTAGACTAATATTTTTAAATTTTAACATAAAAAAAGAGAAGTTATTCACTTCTCCATTATTTTTACAGCTCTCTGATTCTTTCTAATTTATCTGAACCCGCCAATCCGTTGGGGTTACATCCTGGTTCTCCTTCAGGAACTTTCAGATTTTTTTTCCTGTAAAACTCTTCCCAAAATGTATTGGTAGTACCGGTTTTAGGATCTTTGAACGACATCGGCTCCAACTTAAAGATCTGGTCTTTCCTAAAAGCTCTTTCTATAAAATCTGAGCAGTAATAGGAATTTTCATCCAGGATATAATTAAAATTATAGGGCTTCCCTACCATAGACTCAGCTTTTTGTATAGCAGAAGGAATGGTATTCCTGTACTGGGGTTTTAAACGATACACTACAACTCTCTGTCCGTCTGCTGCCTGATCTTTTATAAAATCAGCTAAAGGCTGCTTCTGGGAACCGCCTTTGGGAGCCGCATGGAGTACAAAAAACTGATGCTGTACTTCTTCCACGATTCCGATATGGTCAAAAGAAGCTGTTTTCTGTTTTTGAGTTACGCTATTGATCGCTCCGGAAAGTCCAGACTCTTTTGCCGTGACAAACAGAAGATCGCCATTCTTCACTGATTTTTCTGCTGAAGAAGGAGCACAATACTGTAATATTGCAAGCAAAACAAATATAAGTAACCGGATAGCTGTTTTCTTGAAATCCGGAACAACGGTTTTTAACGTAACCATAGAATTGATAAAAATCTTTGTGGTCAAATTTACAAAATAGAATTCATTACGAGGTGCGGAAAAAGTTTACATACCGCGATTGTCTTTACTCAGAAATTTATGTACATAAATTTATCTTTTAAAGTTAGATTCATAGGTACTGATACAATCTTCCACAGTAATTTTTTTACTTAGTTCAGCAACGAGCTCAATAGGAATATCGTCCATTTTTTTGAATCTTACACAAGATTTTCCAATGTCTAATTTTCTTTTGGAGTATTTAGGAAATTCTGAGACAAACCATTCCAGCAGTTCTGGTTTCGAATAAAGTCCCATATGATATAATGCAATAAAATTTTTCTGGGAAGCAAGATTAATAAAAGGCAAAGGAGAGCCGGGAGCACAATGATACCCAGCAGGATATGTTTCCAGAGGAACGACCCAGCCAATCATCCCATAATTCATTATTTGTTTAAAACCTTCTGGTAAATTGTTGTGGATAGCATTAAAAAGCCCTTTAATAGCTTCGTGTCTTTCTTCAGGAATTTTTGATAGATAATCTTCTATAGAATCAGCGGGAATTTGCATTTCAGTTTTTGTTTTATATAGATTCCAAAATAACAAAAAAATATCAAGATGTAGCCAAAAACTTATTTTCTGCAAAACCAGGCCAGGATTCAGTATCTATTATTAAATTCTTCTTACATCATTAACAATATAGTAAGCCGTTAAATCGATATAAAGATCATAATTAGATAATCGATGAAGGATGATTACTTTATATATTTTAATATTGGAAAATTAAATCTTATTTTTGCCATACAAATTTTTTGAACAATGCCGAATATTTCAAACAGAGCACAGCACATGCCGCCATCGCCGGTAAGAAAACTGGTTCCTTATGCCCTTAAAGCAAAACAAAAAGGAATAAAAGTATATCACCTTAATATCGGACAGCCTGATATTGAAACTCCGGAAACGGCTTTAAATGCTTTAAAAAATATTGATTTAAAAGTATTGGAATATGCACTTTCAGAAGGAAATATCGAATACAGAAATGCCCTTACGACATATTATCACTCATTAGGATTTTCAGATTTAACTCCTGATAACTTTATTGTTACCAATGGAGGTTCTGAAGCTTTAAATTTTGCAGTTTCTACTTTATGTGATGATGGTGACGAAATTATTATTCCGGAGCCGTATTATGCCAATTATAATGGATTCACAAGTACTTTCAACGTTAATATCGTAGCTGTTCCATCAACTATTGATACGGGCTTTGCACTTCCTCCAATTGCTGAATTCGAGAAAAAAATTACAGAAAAAACCAGAGCAATCGTGATCTGTAACCCGGGAAACCCAACAGGTTATCTTTACACGCGTGAAGAGCTTAAACAGCTTGCCGAACTTGCTTTGAAATATGATATCGTAATTATTTCTGATGAGGTATACAGAGAATATGTGTATGACGGGAAGCAGCAAATATCAATGTTTGAATTTCCTGAACTCAGCGAAAACTGTATCATCATCGATTCAGAATCCAAGCGTTACTCTATGTGTGGCGTGAGAATAGGATGCATGATCACCCGTTCAAAGAAAATCCATGATGCGGCCATGCTTTTTGCACAGGCAAGACTTAGCCCGGTTCTTTTGGGCCAGATTGCAGCAACAGCAGCACATCAGAATGACGGCGCCTACATCAGAGCAGTAAGAGAAGAATATACCCACAGAAGAAATATCTTAGTAGATCTTTTAAACGCTATCCCTGGAGTTATATGCCCTAAACCTAAAGGAGCTTTCTACTGCGTGGCTGAACTTCCGGTAGATGATACTGAAAAGTTTGCCCAGTGGCTGTTGGAAAAATATTCCAATAACAATGAAACCATTATGGTAGCGCCGGCAGGAGGATTCTACAGCAACCCCGAATTGGGAAAAAAGCAGGTAAGAATTGCTTACGTTTTAAAAGAACAGGATCTGAGAAGAAGCGTTGAGATTCTTCAAAGTGCTCTGCAGCAATACAATCAGGAATTCCACTTCTAAAATAATTAAAATGCCGGCAATAAAAAACCTTGGTTTGAGAATCCTATTTTCAGCGTTTTTACTGCCGGCATTTTTTTCCTGTGATAAGAAAAAGGCTGAGCAAAGTCTTACCGATAAAAACTCCAGTGAAATCACATTCATCAGTGTATCCAATATCGGTGGAAAACTGGGCCAATACAGAATTATAAAAGTAACCAGAGATTCCATTACAGCAGAAAAAGGAATTACAGCCCGTAAAACCCATAAAAAATGGAATTCGGCGATATCTGCTGAAACCTGGAAGCGGCTGGCATCTTCTGTTCGTATCAAAGATCTGGACAATATTAAAAGTTCACCCAGCGTACAGTCTATAGATGGGCTCGACGAAACTTTTCAGATCAGAACTCCGAAAAAATCGCATCTTTATGTTAACTCGTATGTAGATACGATCCACTACCAGCAGTTTCAACATCTCAAAGATCAAATCAATCAATTACTACCGCAAGAATACCAATAAACATGCAGGAAAATTTCTCTTTAAAGCCGTTTAATACTTTTGGCGTTGATGTGAATGCCCAATATTTTACTGAAGCCAGCAGCATTGAAGAAGTAAAAGATGCCATCCAATTCTCCAGATCCAAATCTCTGCCCCTTCTGATTCTAGGAGGCGGAAGCAATATTCTACTGACCAAAGACTTTGAAGGGTTAGCCGTAAAACTTAGCTTAAAAGGAATCTCCGAAAAAAGTATAGATGAAAACACCGTTTTAGTTACTGCGCAGGCGGGAGAAAACTGGCATGAATTCGTTCTGTACTGTCTGAAAAAAAATTATGGCGGACTTGAAAACCTGTCCTTAATTCCCGGAAATGTAGGAACCTCTCCAATGCAGAATATCGGAGCTTACGGAACGGAAATCAAAGATACTTTCGTTAATTGTGGAGTATTGAATTTAGAAACGCTGGAAACAGAGAAATTTGACCTTGAAAAATGCAGGTTTGGGTATAGAGATTCTATTTTCAAACAGGAAGTAAAAGGAAAATACATCATTCTGGATGTTACTTTCAGACTGACTACAAAAGAACATCATATTAAAACCGAATACGGAGCCATCCAATCTGAATTAAAAAATGCAGGAATTGAAAATCCTACCATTCAGGACATTTCCCGGGCTGTGATCAGTATCAGACAAAGCAAGCTGCCCGATCCCAAAGAAATAGGAAATGCGGGAAGTTTTTTCAAAAATCCTACCATTCCTCTCGCTCAGTTTGAAAAGCTTCAGCAAAAATTTGAAAATATTCAAGGCTATCCCAACGGAAATAATGTAAAAGTACCTGCAGGATGGCTGATTGAACAATGCGGATGGAAGGGAAAGCAAATCGGAAATACTGCATCTCATAAGCTTCAATCCTTAGTGATTGTAAATGCCACAGGAAATGCTACCGGAAAAGAAATTTATGATTTTTCTACGGAGATCATCAATTCCGTTAAAGAGAAGTTCGGTATCGAACTGGAACGGGAAGTGAATATTCTATAATATAAAAAGACAGTTATTTTTACAGACTGTCTTTTTTTTTGTCCCTTATTCAGTTCTCTATTTAAAAGAAAACACTATTTTAGTGATCAGTTAAAAGAACACAGTATGAAAATAGCTATCCTTGGAGCAGGAAATATGGGTTTATCATTTTCAAAATCTTTTTTAAAATATGAATTGATAAAGCCTGAAAGCCTTCATTTAATTACAAGAAACCAATCTAAGCTTGCCAAAATATCTGAAGAATTTCCAAAGTCGAAAATTTCTATTTTTGAGGAGGTACAGGAATTGGATGCGGATCTCATTATCATTGCCGTTAAACCGCAGGACTTTCAAAACGTTGCCGAAAATTTTCGTTTTACACTGAAAGAAAACCAAATGGTTCTATCCATCATGGCAGGTATGAAAATTTCAAAAATTCAAAAATTGCTGAATCATCCGCTTGTGGTAAGAGCGATGCCGAATTCCCCTACCCTTTTGGGAATGGGAATTACGGGATACACTGCAGCCGAGGGTATATCTTTCAGCCAGCTCATTAATATTGAAAGATTACTGAACAGTACCGGAAGATCGGTGTATTTAGAAAATGAAGACCTGCTGGACGGGGTTACCGCTCTTTCCGGAAGTGGCCCTGCGTATTTTTATTATATTGTAGATGCGATGATAAAAGCTGGTGTAGAAATGGGAATTGATGAAAATCTTTCCAAGCTTTTTGTTAAACAGACCATGCTGGGAGCTTTTCACCTGATCAATAATTCCGAAAAAAACCTGGAAGAACTTATAAAAGATGTGGCTTCAAAAGGAGGAACAACCGAAGCTGCTTTGCGGACATTTGAAGAAAATAACCTCAAAGATACCCTGAAAAAAGGAATTCTCAACGCTGAAAAACGCGCCAGAGAATTAAACGGATAACCACAAAAAAAGCAGGAGTTTCCTGCTTTTTTTTATTTTCTTGCCATCGGAATCTGTAAATTAACAGGTCGGTTTTCTTCGGTATCAAAACCTCTTCCGTCTATATTTCTGGCACCCCAGAACATCATATCATTGTAAAGGTACAGGAGATCATATTCTTTAAAAATATCTCCTTCTTTTAATCCAAAAGGAACAAATTCTTTCTTGAAAATATCCTGAGAGCGGCCCGTTTCCCATGTTTCAAAATTTTCTTTGGCCAGCGTATTTAAAATTCCTGTAAAAGTTTCATTAAGCGGAGTTACTTCATATGCTTTATCTGCCGTAAAATTCACCTTCTGGGCTCCTGCTGCGATAGGATGATCACCTTCCCAGTCTGTACTGCCCTTTATCAGCATTTTCACCAGCGGAACCTGTCCCAAAGCATCAGCATAATTGATAATCTCCAACTGAAACTCATCGTCCGGTAAAAAGGCGAATTCCCTGGTCAGGTAAAATGGTTTTAAACTGCCGTCCGGATTTTTAAACGCACTGGGCCGAACTTCTACTGCAATACTTTTCCATTCGCCTAATGCTTCTTTTTTAATTTCTTCTGAGAATAATCCTTTTTTATCCATCTAATTGTTTTTAGTATATCAAAAGTAATGTATTTGTTACTTTATCTACGCTAATATCATTATAAGATATAGATCATTTTAGCTTCATCAAAAACAAGACATATTCGCAGAATCGTCCAGCTTTCTATTACAAGACATAGCGGGAATACTTATTTTCAAGGAATCTACACATCAACCATCCTAAAAATACACCGAAAGTATTCAGTATAATATCATCTACTTCAAAAATTCCCATTCTGGTAAAATACTGAAGTGCTTCTACAATGGTAATTGCAGAAATAAAGGAAAAAAGAAGCGATTTCAATTCTTTACACTGAGGGAAAATCCATCCCAGAAATCCAAAAGGAATAAACATCACCACATTTCCGGCAACAATCATGATAATATCTTTCCAGGAGATACATCCTTTAACAAAATTGATCGTAGAGATAATTGGCTTTACCGTTAAAAGGTTATCCTCGTACTGCGTTCTGCCCATTCCCAAAAACATAAGGTACAGCAAAAACAGAGTGTAAGGAACGATAATAATTTTATAAAATTTCTTTAACATCAATTGCAAATTTATTCATTTCAAAAACATTAAATTTGTGTGTTAAATAAATTTAATGAAATACGTCTTATTTACGCTCATTTCAGCGATGCTACTGTCCATTTCATGGCCTACTTACGGAGTTCCGTTCTTCATCTTTTTTGCTCTCGTTCCCCTTTTGATGATGGAACACGGCGTTTCTAAATTTTCAGCATACAAAAGAAAAAGCTGGGTTGTTTTCGGACTTTCCTATGTTTGTTTTGTGATCTGGAATATTGTAACCACCGGATGGCTGTATGGCTCAAAAAATCCTGATGGAAGTCATTCTCTGATGGCCGTTGTATTTCCGGTACTGGTTAATTCCTTTCTCTATTCTTTAGTTTTTCAATGCTACCACTGGTATAAGAATGCCCAGGGAACGTATTGGGGACTGGGATTTTTAATTGCCATATGGATGAGTTTTGAAAAATTCCACCTGAACTGGGAATTTACCTGGCCATGGCTGAATTTAGGAAATGTATTTTCCGATTACCCCAAATTAATACAATGGTATGATACATTAGGAGCCACAGGAGGCAGTTTCTGGATCCTACTAATCAACGTTTTGGTATTTTATACAATACGCACCTGGGAAGCCGGAAGAAAAAGAAAAGACCTGATCTTAAACAGTGCTATCACAGGACTATTAATCATACTTCCGATGATTATTTCATTGATTAAATATAATAATTTTAATGAAAAACCAATCGGACAGGTTAGTGTATTACTTCTTCAACCAAATCTTGATCCTTACGACGAAAAATATTCCAAGGACAGTCTTACGATCGAAAAAGACCTGCTTGCTCTTGCCGGAAACAATTCAAAAGGAAAGATTGATTATTATATTGCCCCTGAAACGGCTCTTCCGGGAAGCGGCTCTATCTCTGAAACTGCTTTTGAAAAAAGCCTTCTTTTAAATAATGTTAAAGATTTTTTAACCCAGCATCCCGGGTCTGTATTTGCAACAGGAATTTCCTCACACCGTTTTTATCTTAACCAGAACAACCTTCCAAAAGAAGCTTATCAGCTTAATCCCGGACTTTGGGTAGAAAGATATAATTCTTCAGTTCAGATTATTCCTAATCAGAAAGTGGAGGTTTATCACAAAGGAAAACTGGTTCCCGGCGTTGAAATATTTCCTTACATGAGTGTATTCAAACCTCTTTTAGGTGATGCTATGATCAATCTGGGTGGAACAGTGGCTTCCCTTGGAACTGATAAAGAAAGAGTGGCTTTTTCAAATCCTTACAACAAAGGAAAAATTGCACCAATTATCTGCTATGAAAGTATTTACGGAGAATTTGTAACGGATTATGTAAAAAAAGGCGCTAATTTCCTGGCAATTATGACCAATGACTCATGGTGGGGTGTAACGGAAGGACACAAACAGCTTCTTTCATATGCTAAACTGAGAGCCATTGAAACCCGAAGAGAGATTGCCCGTGCTGCCAACAGCGGAATATCAGCACACATCAATGCAAAAGGAGAAATTACAGAAGATACATTGTATGGGGATACTACAGCACTGTATGCCAAAGTAAACCTTTATGACGAGCAGACCTTCTACGTAAGAACGGGCGATTTGCTGACCAGAATTTCAATATTTGCCTTAGGTTTCTTACTGTTCTATTTTTTAATTAAAAAAGTTCAGAACAAACTGCAAAAGAAAAAATAATCCTTACAAAGATAAATACTATAATTCCTTTTCTATAAAAAAGATGGCACTGATAAACAAAAGAAAAGCCAGCTGGACGTCTGGCTTTTCACATGGATACATAAATGATTCAATTATTTAATGACAAGTTTTTTAGTGGTTATTTTTTCTTTTATTTTTAATTGTAAGATATAGGTTCCTGTTGTCAGGTGAGAAATATTGATGGATTGATCATTATTCAAAACTACATTCATTTTTCGGCCGTCTATAGAATATATTTCAACCGACGAAACTTTCCCTCCTTTAATGAAAACTTTCTCAGAAGCCGGATTAGGATAGATACTGAACTGTTCCTCAACAGAAACATCCTGTGTTGCCAGCGTACCTTCCGTGGAAGCATCAGAATATGTTTTGGAAGCATCAATGGAACGAACACTCCAATAGACATTTTGAATGGATGGATCCAGCTCTAAAAACCACGAAGGCGTAGTCACTGTATACTTGGCAATATCATAAGCTCCCGGAGTTGATCCCACTTTAATTTCATACCGAAGTGCATTCACCGGAGTTTTGTCATCCGAAGCTCCGGTCCAGGAGAAATCAAATCTGTTCCCGTTTTTTACAAGGCTAAGGTTTGCCGGAGGTACGGGTTTCAAATTGGCTTCGGCAGAAGCATTTTTGAAGATTTTAGTACGTGAAGGCATATCCGGATCTGCCCAATCAAATCCGGACAGCAGAACATCAAGATGATGATCATTGTCAGAGTCAAGTAAATGTATAAAACCCGGACCTCCTAAAGAATACAAACCTGTAGGTATATTTTCATTAAATGTTTGATTCGCTGAATCATAGATAAAAGATTTCACTACCGCATCATTGTTTTCATCATTCCCTGAAATCATAAAATCATAATATCCATCGTTATTCAGATCCCCTACACTTACTGATGAATCAGAAATTGAAGGAATACTGAGTTGTTGTGCGGTAAGCTGGCCGGCACCATTATTCATTAAAACCGCAAGGTATCCGTCATAATTGGAATCCTGAGCTGAAACTACCACATCCTGGTAACCGTCACCATTGAAATCAGCAAATTCTATAGTGCCGCTCGATAAAGGAGTAAGTGTCTGGGAAAGCGTTAAATTACCTTCCTCATTCAAATATACCTTACATATCGGGTTGCTGTTCTGATCAAAACCCAGAATTACCATATCCAGAAGATGATCATTATTAAGATCTACCATTTTAAAGCTGCTGTTCTGCGTTCCTTCCATCCAGCCTGCAAACTGCTCGAAACCATTTCCTGTATTCTGATAATAATCGAGCTTATTTACAAAACCGGTCCCGTCATATTGGGTTCCGTTAAGCGCATAATCGAGTTTTCCGTCATGGTTGAAATCAAAAACATCCATCGAACCATACACTTTTCCCGGAAGATCAGCCTCCTTTACAAAACCGCTTCCTGTATTCCGGAAACGATAATGTTTAAAATTTACAATATCCACATAACTTAATCCGGTAGAAATAATATCCGGCAGGCCATCGTTGTTATAATCAATAAATTTTATGTCTCCAAGATGGGTGGCATCAGCACCCAGATCCGCGTAAGGAATGAGTGTTGTTCCATTATTTCTATAAACTTCATTAAAACTTGTATCTACATTTCCATCTCCATCAGAATCTATTGCGCCATTCACTACAATATCCTGAAACCCGTCCTGATCAATATCAGCAATATCACTGGCAGAATAGTAAAAATTTTTCATACCGGTCTGAATTTCAGTGAAATTTTGTGCCATCATTCCTATCGGAAGCATCGATAAAAGAATAGAGATCCTCTTCATGTTATTTTTATTTAGATTAATTAAAAACAAAGATAAAATATTAAATTCTCTGTCCTGTAGAAAGGATATATGAATTTTATCAGTCTGAAAAAGCCCTGTTTCTGGTGTTTCTTTCTATTTTAAATTTTTAAGTATTAATCAGGCAGTTATTTCGAAATATTTTGCAAAATATTTGTCTATCTAAAAAATTCTTCGTTATTTTGCACTCTCAAATATTATACAAATAAGAACATCGAGATATGTCAAGAATTTGCCAAATAACAGGAAAGCGTGCAATGGTTGGTAACAACGTTTCTCACGCTAATAACAAAACGAAGCGTCGTTTTGAAATTAACTTATTAGAGAAGAAATTTTACCTTCCGGAGCAAGATAAGCACGTAACACTGAAAGTATCAGCTCATGGATTGAGAGTGATTAACAAGATTGGAATCGAGGAAGCTATTGAAAGAGCTACTAGAAACGGATTGATTAAAAAGAATTAATAAATCATGGCAAAAAAAGGAAACAGAGTTCAAGTAATCCTTGAATGTACAGAGCACAAAGAAAGTGGTATGCCGGGAATGTCTAGATACATTTCTACTAAAAATAAAAAGAACACTACAGAGAGATTAGAGCTTAAAAAGTATAATCCTGTTCTTAAAAGATCTACCCTTCACAAAGAAATCAAGTAATTTATAAAATATAATTTACCATGGCAAAGAAAGTAGTAGCAACCCTACAAAGCGGTCAGTCAAAAAAAATGACAAAAGTTGTGAAAATGGTTAAGTCATCTAAGTCAGGTGCTTACGTTTTCGAAGAAAAAGTAATGAATGCAGACGAAGTAGACGGTTATTTGAAGAAATAATCTCCACTTTATTTACAATATAAAAAACTACTCATATTTTGGGTAGTTTTTTTGTTATCTTTGTTCACCAGTTTATTAATCAATAAAATATACACAAATATGAAAAAGATTCTTATTCTGGTTTTCACAGAAATTTTTCTATTTTCATTCGGTCAGAAAAAGATGAGCAATGCAGAATATAAAAACTCCGCAGAAGTTTTTACCATCAAAGGACTTTCACAATCAACAAGTATTGACTGTGGAAATTCCCGAATGATTCTTCTGTCCGGACAGGTTCCGCTGGATGCTGCAGGAAATCTCGTAGGAAACAATGTGGAAAAGCAATCGCAGCAGGTTTTTAAAAATATAGAAAGTATCCTGAAAGAATATGGGGCCACAGGAAAAGATATTATAAAACTGGTGATCTATATTACTGATATTTCTAAAACACCGGACTTTAGAAAAATCCGTGACTTATATATCAACCTTGAAAATCCTCCCGTGAGCAGCCTCGTGGAAGTTAGCCGTCTTTTCCGAGATGACGTACTGATAGAAGTGGAAGCTACGGCAGTTATAAAAAACAAATAGAATAAACTATGAGCTGGTTTAAAAATATTTTCAAAAAAGAAGAAAAGGAAACCTTAGATAAAGGTCTGGAAAAATCCAGCCAGGGTTTCTTTGAAAAAATGACGAAAGCCGTAGTCGGCAAAAGCAAAGTAGATGATGAGGTACTGGATAATCTTGAAGAAATACTGATTGCTTCTGACGTAGGCGCTTCCACAACCATTAAAATCATAGAGCGGATCGAAGAGCGTGTGGCTCGTGATAAATATGTAAATGTAAGTGAACTTGACGGTATCCTTCGTGAAGAGATCTCAGGACTTCTTCTTGAAAACCCTCACGCAGGAACAGGAAATATAGACGTCTCAAAAAAACCGTATGTCATCATGGTAGTCGGAGTGAATGGTGTAGGAAAAACCACAACCATTGGAAAATTAGCCCACCAGTTTAAATCGGAAGGTAAAAATGTGGTTCTTGGAGCAGCTGATACCTTCAGGGCAGCAGCAGTAGACCAGTTGGTCATCTGGAGCCAAAGAGTAGGTGTTCCCATCGTAAAACAGGAAATGGGTTCAGACCCGGCTTCTGTAGCTTTTGATACGGTACAGAGCGCTGTTGCACAGAATGCAGACGTAGTGATCATAGATACGGCAGGAAGGCTTCATAACAAGATCAACCTGATGAATGAGCTGTCCAAGATCAAAAGGGTGATGCAGAAAGTGATTCCTGATGCACCTCATGAGATCCTGCTGGTTCTTGACGGTTCTACAGGACAGAATGCCTTTGAGCAGGCAAAACAGTTTACAGCAGCCACAGAAGTGAATGCTTTAGCAGTAACAAAACTAGACGGAACCGCCAAAGGAGGCGTTGTTATAGGAATATCAGATCAGTTCCAGATTCCGGTAAAATATATCGGTGTAGGTGAAAAGATGCAGGACCTTCAATTGTTTAATGGTACAGAATTTGTAGACTCTTTTTTCAAGAAAAGATGATTTTTATCATATTTATCTTTAAATTAGTATAACAATTTCAAACATTATTAACAATTAAAAATTTAAGACTATGGGAATTTTAACTTGGATCATATTTGGTCTTATCGCAGGTGCAATTGCAAAACTTATTATGCCGGGAACACAAGGCGGCGGTTGGCTGATGACGATCATCTTAGGTATTGTTGGAGCTTTCGTAGGAGGATTTGTAGGCAGTCTTCTTCACTGGGGAACCGTAGACAGTTTCGATTTCAGAAGTATGCTATTAGCCATAGGAGGAGCATTAATTGTTCTTTGGATATATGGTATGGCTACAAGGAAAAGCTGATACTCCAGATAAAAAACAAAATCCCGGATCTGAAATTCAGATCCGGGATTTTTTGTACAATATAATTTAATTTAGTCGATTTTAATTTGGTAAGGCATTTCCATTTTCACTTCAGACTGCAGCTTTTTATCTGTGATCTGCTGAAGAATTTCATAATTGGATTTCCCTATTTTATTTTTAATGATTCTTGCTGAAATATCATCTTCATTAAGATCTTTGAAGAATTGCTCAAAAGGAGTCATCCTTTTTGGATATGAACTTGTATGGTAAGATTTTAAGCCCGCTTTCTGTGCGGCAAACTTCACTGCATCATTTAATGTCCCCAGTTCATCCACCAGCCCTATCTGCTTGGCACGTACCCCGCTCCATACTCTTCCACCTCCGATATTATCAATCTGCTCGAAAGTTTGTTTTCTGTTTTGAGTAACAAAATGTACAAATCTTTTATAAGTACCTTCCACACTTCTGGTGATCATATTTACCCCGTAAGGTGAAACGCCATTTAAAGCTGAATAATACTGGGAATTGGCATTAGTAGCAACAATATCTGATCGTATTCCGTTTTTGTTTGCTATATCCTTATAATAAGGTATCACTCCGAATACTCCGATAGAACCTGTAAGCGTATTCGGTTCTGAGTAGATCTTATCTGCTGCCATCGCAATATAATACCCTCCGGAAGCTGCATAATCCCCAAAAGAAACCACTAAAGGTTTTTTCTTTTTCAGCTGCTGCAGTTCAAATAAAATTTCATCTGAAGCATTCGCACTTCCACCCGGAGAATTGATTCTGAATACTACGGCTTTCACTTTATCATCATTCTGAAGATCTTTGATATATTTTACATACTTTTCGGAATAGATCTCATTGTAACCGTCACCATTATTGATTCCTCCTGAAGCATAGAGTATCGCCACTTTCTCTCCGGATTTGTCCTCGTCAGCATAAGAACTGATATATCCTGCCAATGATACTTTATTAAGCTTTTCCTTTTCTTCAAGTTTCAGCTTGGATTTGATCATCTCATCGTATTCTGTTTTCTGGATCAGCTTGTCGGCAAGTTTATATTTTAGCCCCAATTCAGGAATCATCCCGTATAAACTGTCTACAGCAGTTCTGAACTGCGCGGTATCAATTTTTCTTGAAACAGCCATTTTCGTCGAAGTATTTTTCCAGATGTCATTCAAAAGAGTACTTAGCTGCTCTTTATTTTCAGGAGAAATATCATTTCTTAAAAACGGTTCCACTGCAGATTTGAATTTCCCGTGACGGATCACTTCTATACCGATACCATATTTATCTGCAAAATCTTTAAAAAATGTCACTTCAGTAGCTAAGCCCTTCAGTTCTATCATTCCAGATGGATTAAGATAATACTGATCGGCAACAGATCCTAAATAATAAGAGGCCTGTGATACAGCATTTCCGTAAGCATATACAAATTTCCCACTCTTCTTAAAATCTTCAATCGCATTCCTGATATCATCAATCTGAGTCATTCCGGCATGCAGATCATCAGCTTCAATACTTATCCCTTTAATGTTATCATCCGTCTTTGCTTTATTGATAGCTTCCAAAACGTCATACAGCATAACGCTCTTGCTCTTATTATTGATATTGAACAGTCCCATTTCTTCTTCTGTAGGGCTGTCAATAATATTGGTTTTTAAATTTATTGTAAGAACAGAATTCTTTTTCACAACGGCAGATTTATCATTTCCCATGGAACTAAACACAAGCATCATAATGAAAAAGATGAAAAATACAGCACATAATAGGACAATAGCCACTATATTTGCCAATACATTTTTAAAGAAACTTCTCATATATTCAATCAATTTTCTAATATGTCGCAGCATAGGGTAGTTTTGTTACTAGGAAGTAACCTGGGAGATCAAAAAAAAAATTTAGAGCTCGCCTTAGAGAAGATCGGGGATGGCGGAAATAAGATATCACAAATAAGCGAATTTTTAATAACCGAACCTGTAGAATTTGTTAGTTCCAATATTTTTTGTAATATTGCATCAGTAATATTCACGCATCTTTCGCCTATTCAATTGCTTGATTTTGTTAAAGGTATTGAAGTGGGGATGGGAAGAATTAATGATTCATCAACATCTGAAAGCTATAGCGATAGAATAATAGATATTGATATCATTACATATAATGATTTGAAATTCAAATCTGAAAGATTGGAGATACCCCATCAAAAACATTTGTTTGAAAGGGAATTTTCTAAAATATTATTGAAAGATTTTATCTAAATAAAACATAAAACATACAGTATGAAATTAGGTTTATTATTATTGGCCGCACTTCCTATCACAGCTTATGCTCAGGACAGTACCACAGTAAACTCATCAACCGAGTATCCTAATACCTTTTCTTCAGGTTCCGCTAACGTACAGCCATTCAACAATAAGTCCAGACGTTTCAACGATTGGTCTATTTCAGTTGGTGGAGGTGCAGCATTTATGGCACATTCCGATCTTACCTCTTTTTATGACAAAAAGGTGAATTGGGGATATAATGCCTATGTAAGTGTTGACAAGCAGATCACGCATGCTTTTGGACTGAGCCTTATCTATCAGAGAGGTGAAACAAAACAAAAAGCAAAGCTAGGAGGTGCAGCGGGAGCAGCAGCAGGAGTTGGAACAGCAACTACAAAATTTGACCAGGTTGCTTTGATGGGAGACGTTAACTTTTCTAATTTATTGAGAAGAGTTGATAATCATTCTCCTTACAGATGGGCTTTACACGGATATGCAGGAATTGGATTCCAAGGGTACAATACTTCTCTGCATGACGGAAATGAGTACAGATGGAGTGACAGCCCTAAAAGAGTACCTTTATTTATCAAACAGGATTTAGATATTAACTCTCTATTCTACCAGTTCGGGGTAGGAATGAAGTACAAAGTTTCCAGACTTATTGACATCGAAGCCAGAACAATGTATATCATAAGCGGCGATGATGAATTTGACGGAGGCGGATGGGCCGATCCAAACGACTACGACCCAGCTACTCCAGGTTCAAAGTACAACATGATCAGCGATTCAAGATCTGATAATGCATGGACTGTGACCTTAGGAGTTTCTTTCAAATTAGGAAAACAATTATCTCACCTGGCATGGCATGACCCGCTTCAGGAAGCATATTACAGAACCAGCGTTTTAGAAAACGCATCTCAAGATCTGGTTGTATGTGAAAAAGGCGACGCAGATAATGACGGCGTATGTGATGACTGGGACAGACAGCTAGATACTCCTGCAGGAGCAAGAGTGGATGGTGCCGGTGTAGCTCTGGATATGGATCTTGACGGTGTTATAGATTTATATGACAAGTGTGTAACGGTTCCCGGGCCTGTTGAAAACAACGGTTGTCCTACCAAATAATAAATAGCTTTAAGCTGTTTATTACAAATAACAAATCATTTAATTAACTAAAATAAAAAAATACACTATGAAATTAAGTTTAGCAATTGTTGCATTAGCAATGGCAATTCCTACCGCCAGCTACGCACAAGACTCAACAGCAGTTTCAACTGGAGAATATCCAAACACATTTTCTTCTGGTTCTGCCAACGTTTCTCCGTTTACTAATCAGTCTAAAAGATTTAACGATTGGTCTATTTCAGCAGGTGCTGGTGTACCATTGATCCAATCAGCTGATTTAACTTCTATCAAAAACGGTAACGGAAAGAACCTTTTTGGATACTCAGCCTATGTAAGTATTGATAAAGCGATCACACATGCGTTCGGTTTAAAATTACAATATGACAGAGGTGAAACTAGACAAGGATGGTTTAATACCAAAGATGCTGCTCCTGATGCTACTGCCGTAGGTGCAAGAACTCAGTATGATGCGATCTCATTATTAGGAGATATCAATTTCTCTAATCTATTAAGAAGAGTTGACAACCATTCTCCTTACAGATGGGCACTTCATGGGTATGCAGGTGTGGGTACTATTGCTTACAGAGCATACCAGAAAGACATTAAAGGACAGAGACTGGCTACTGAAGTTAAGCCATTCAAGTTAGGATCAATGTTTATGCAGGCTGGTGCCGGTTTAAAGTATAAGATCAACAGAAGATTAGATCTTGAAGGTAGACTAATGTATGTAGTAACCGGTGACGATGAATTCGACGGTGGAGGTGACAAATACAGTGCGATCAACAAACGTGAAGAGCAGGTATCTGACAACTTCTTCAATGCTACTTTAGGTATTACATTGAAATTAGGAAAACACGAATCTCACCTAATGTGGCATGACCCGCTTCAGGAAATCTATTACAAACTTGATGTTTTGGCTAACAAAAACCAGGATATTGAAGTATGTAAAAAAGGTGATGCTGATAACGATGGAGTTTGTGACGATTGGGACAGACAGCTTGATACTCCTGCTGGTGCAAGAGTGGATGGTGCTGGTGTTGCTCTTGATACTGACCTTGATGGTGTAATCGACCTTTACGACAAGTGTGTAACTGTTCCTGGACCTGTTGAAAACAACGGATGTCCTACAACAACTACAGGACCTGTAGTAGAAACAGAAACTAAACTTGAAGGAATTGAGTTTGATTTAAATTCTGACAGAATTTTACCTTCAAACACTCCGATCTTGAATAACGCTGTTAACTATATTAATTCTTCAACAGGTTCTTATAGCGTAATTGGTGCTACTGATACAAGAGGTACTGATGCTTATAACCAGAAACTTTCTGAAAGAAGAGCAAATAATGTTAAGAGCTACCTGATCAAAAACGGAGTTCAGACTGGAAAAATCAATGCAATAGGAAAAGGTGAAAAAGACCTTAAATATCCTGAATGTGAACCAGCTACTAAGTGCCCTGAATGGAAAAACAGAGCCAACAGAAGAGTATACTTCGAAGCTAAATAATAAACTTTTCAGTAAATATATCAAAGCCGTGCCCAGCACGGCTTTTTTTGTTGTAATACTTTTATTACTTTTACCCTATGATTTCTCAACAGGATTTTCAGAAATTAAAATATGATACCCTAAAATATTTTTGGGGCTATGATCATTTCAGAGATTCTCAGGAAGAAATCATTAATGCTGTTATCAATGAAAATGACAGCCTTGTCCTGTTGCCAACCGGTGCCGGAAAATCACTCTGTTACCAGCTTCCTGCCTTACTGAAGGAAGGAACCTGTCTCGTAATCTCACCTCTTCTTGCTTTAATGAAAGATCAGGTAAGCCAGCTTAAACACCGGGGGATAGAAGCAGAATATCTCTCTTCCGAACTGGATGAATATGATGCTGAATCCATCTATGACCGTTGCAAAGATGGTCTTACCAAGCTCCTCTATGTATCGCCGGAAAGATTAACCAACAGTCAGTTTTTACAGAATATTGAAGAAATTCAACTTTCCTTTATTGCCGTAGACGAGGCGCATTGTATTTCAGAATGGGGCCAGGATTTCAGACCAAGTTATCAGAACATCAAAGAATTCCGAAAAAACCATCCAAAGATTCCATGTTTAGCCTTAACGGCAACGGCGACTCCCAAAGTGCTGGAAGAGATTAAAAATAAACTGGAGCTGAAAAAACCTACCGTTTTTCAAAAAAGTTTTAAGAGAGAAAATATCAGGATGTTTATGGACGAAGTTTCCGATAAATTCCAACGTGTATTGGATATTTTAAAACACAATAATGATTCCGGGATTGTTTATGTAAGAACCAGGAAAGATGCAGAAGTGCTGGCAGAATTCCTCAAAAAAAATCAGGTCGGCAACGTAGATTATTTTCATGCAGGTTTAACCACGAAGGAAAAAAATACCAGGCAATCCGTCTGGAATAAAAGTGACAGCCATGTTCTGATCTCAACCAACGCTTTTGGTATGGGGATAGACAAGGACAATGTTCGTTTTGTGATCCACTATTCTCCTGCACCATCACTGGAAAACTATTATCAGGAGATCGGACGGGCAGGAAGAGATGGAAAAGACAGTTTTGCATTCCTTCTCTGGAACAAGCAGGAACTTCTTAATTTTGACGAAATCTTAAAAAACCAGATTCCCAATAAAGTTGAATTTTTAAAGATCATTACTTACCTCTACTCTATTTTTCAGGTGGCAGAATATGAGCTGCCGGAAAAAGTATTCCAACTGAATGTTCAGGGAATACAGAATTTCACCAGGCTGTCAAAAGCAAAGATCAGCAATGTGCTCAACTTTCTCCACAATCAGGAAATCATCTATCATAGCGACAACAAAAGCCTGTCCTCACTGGAATTACTTTTTAACGCTGATGAAATAGATCAGCTGCCACAGAAAGATGCTTATTTCATAGAGCTTCTGCTTCGTACCATATCAGGAATTACCACACACAAGGTAATGTTCAGCGAACAGCAGGTAAGCAATAAGATCGGGATAAGCGTTCCTCTTATCAAAGAACGGCTGAAAGAACTTCAGCAGAAAAATTATCTGGAATATGTAGACGGAGCACTCTCAAGCATTAAATTCCTGAAACCGCGTGATGAAAGAGTGATCAATTCAGCCTACTGGAAACTTTTCGAACATATCCAAAAGAATAAGATCCAGAAATGGGAAGAGATGAAGTTTTTTATAGAAAATAATGATTACTGTAAAATGAAACTTATCCTCGCCTACTTTGGGGAAAAGAATACAAAAAACTGTGGTCAGTGTTCAGTTTGTGAAAAGAATAAACAGTCGATTTTCGGAAAAAATATTTCCCAACAGATTATTAATCTATTGGCAAAAAAATCATCAACGATCGAAGAGCTTTCTGTACAGCTCAACTACCATTCTAAAAACAATATTTTAGAAAATCTGATTTTTCTTTTAGATTCAGGAAAAGTAAAAATGCTGAATTTCAGAACGTATGCGCTGAATAATGAGCAATTGTAGCCAATCATCACGGTGGAATTTTAGATTTTAGACATCAGATACCAGACTTTAAAATCAAGAGTTTTATATTCATACACTCTAAAACGCTCTCACTCAAATATTACCTTCTCTAAAATCCTAAAACTCTCAAACACTCTTACTCCCAACCCCTAAAAACCCTTATCTTTGCATTATGAAATCATTGAAAGTTGTTTTTTTAGGAACCCCGGAATTTGCAAAAACTTCTTTGGAGGCTATCCATCAGTCCAGTCATGAAGTAGTAGGCGTAGTAACCGTTGCAGACAAAGCCAGCGGCCGTGGGCAGAAGATCAATCAGTCCCCAGTAAAAGTATATGCTTCGGAAAATAATATTCCTGTTTTCCAGCCGGAAAAACTGAGAAATCCTGAATTTTTAGAGGATCTTAGAAAACTTGATGCTGATGTTTTTGTGGTAGTTGCTTTCAGAATGATGCCCAAAATCCTTTTTGAAATGCCTAAAATGGGAACTTTCAACCTTCATGCTTCTCTTCTCCCTGATTACAGAGGTGCAGCACCTATTAATTATGCTGTGATCAACGGTGAAGAAAAAACCGGAGCCACCACATTTTTTATCAATGAAAAAATAGATGAAGGAAATATTCTTCTGCAGGAAGAACTGACCATTTTACCAGATGAAAATGCAGGAAGCCTTCATGACCGGTTAATGGAGATGGGATCAAAATTAGTAGTCAAAACACTTGACGGTCTTGCAGAAAATTCTATTGTGGAAAAGCCTCAGCCCAAAGTAGAGCATCCTAAAAATGCCTATAAAATCTTTAAAGAAGACACTAAAATAGACTGGACTAAAAGTTCAAAGGAAGTGCATCAGTTTGTTTTAGGAATGTCTCCTTATCCTGCAGCTTTTACTACTTTAAAAATTGGAGGTGAAGAAAAGACCTTGAAAATATTCCTTGGTAAATATGAAGTTTCCAATCATGACAAAACACCTGGAACACTTGATATTTCAAAAAACACTTTTAAAATTTATACTAAAGATGGTATTTATGAACCTTTAGAACTTCAATTGGAAGGCAAGAAAAGAATGGGCATTAAAGATCTCCTCAACGGCTTTAAAGATTTTACAGACTGCGAAATTAAATAATCAACAATACAATAAAACTCAAGCTTTTGCTTGAGTTTTATCATTTTTGAAAAACATATTTATTTCATATTACTTCATCGCATTGTTTACAGTCTGGCTGTCTACAAACTGTTCAAAGCTGATTATTTTTCCGTTTTCTAATTTCCAGATATGGGCTGCTCTGGCTTCGAAATATTGATTCGTGATTTTATAAGTCCCCATATAAGTCCCATAAGCAACTACGGTATTTCCATCAGCAACATAGTTTTCAGGAACAAATTTATAATCGATCCATTCGTCTGCCAGTCTGTTAAAAACACCTTTAGCAATATTATCTAATCCAATGTAGGTTCCTGCGTAAGGAAAGCCGGCAGCTTCTGTCCAGGAAATATTTTCAGACATATAGTTCGCTAAGTTTCTCCCGTTTTCTTCTGAAGTTTTACCCTCGTAAGTACTTTTTATAATTTCCAGATTGGTCATATCTTCTTTTTTTTAAAACAGCTTGACAATATACTGAGCATCATCAGGCTTAAGATTATTCTTACCATTTCATTTCTCCTGTATTCACTTTTCCACCTATCTGCAGGGCAGTTTCAAAAGTAAGAGCAGGATATTTTACTTTTAATGCTTTGATTAGTTCTTCAGAACTTTTATTTGTTTTCAAAGCCTCTTCATAAAACTGAAGGTAATTTCTAGTGTGCGTTACTGCTTTTAAATTAAAATCAGAATCAGAGTTTGCATGGGCAGGAATTACAATTTCAGGATGCAAAGATTCAATTCTATCTAAAATTTTGATCCATTCATTTCTGGATTCCCTGGTTTGAGAATCTGCAGTCCAAAGATGAAAACCGGTTCCAAAAACATTGATTCCGCCTAGAACTGTTTTTGCAGCAGGTATCCAGACAAAAGTTCTTGCAGGAAACGCTTCCAATCCTATAACTTCAAGCTTTTCTCCTTCTAATTCAATAGTATTACCTATCAAAACCTGTGGTAAAACAACATTATTGGTAATGGCATTTCCAAGTCTACCGCCCCAAACCTCTAGCTTTTTCTGTGATGTCTTTTGGATATATTCTACCGTTGCAGGAGATGCATAAACTGTAACTTCCGGAAAGTATTTTTTGAAAACCTGTAATCCAAAATAAAAATCAGGATCACCATGAGAAACATAGATAGTGGTTAACTTTTTACCGGAATTTTTAATTTCCTGTGCTACATTTTCTGCGTCAGCCAAAGTAAACTGAGCATCGATTAAAACAGCGTCTTCTTTTCCTGATACAAGAACCGATGCAACGCCGAAGCTGTTTTCATCAGCATTATAAATACTGTAAGTAAACCCGTTATCTGCTTTGATTGTTCTGAATTTTTGTTGTGCTTCCATTTTTTTTAATAATAAAGTTGTGATTAGTATTAATATGCTTTAAGTCTTTTGTACTTAAAATGAGTACTGCAAAGATGCATAGAAGGGACTCTTCAAAACATTGAACTAGGTCAATAAATGGAAATAACTAATTTTTCGTAACGATCTTTCTTCTAATTCTGCTCACAAACTCATGGCTTATTCCTAAATAAGCACCAATCTGGATATTGGTAAGGCGGCCTGCTATCTGTGGATATTTCGTAATAAAATCAACATAGCGCTGATCTGCCGTTTTACTCAGATTCTCTATAATTCTTCGCTGCAGGGCAATCAGTGTTTTTTGAGACATAATTCTGAAAAGTTTTTCAATTTCAGGAATCTTCTGATACAATGCTTCTTTATCCGCTTTTGAAATAAGAAGTACTTCGCTGTTTTCCAACGCTTGAATATTAAGCTGTGAAGGTTTTAAAGTAGTAAAACTATCTACATCAGTGATCCACCAGTCTTCAATTGCGAAATATAAAATTTGTTCTGTTCCCTTCTGATCAGAATGATATACCTTAAAACAGCCATTGATCACAAAGCCTTCAAACTTACAATGCTCCCCTTCTTTAAGTAAAAATTCTTTTTTTATGATTTTTTGAAAGGTAAAGGCATTACAAAATTCTTCTAAGTGTTCATCAGAGATTTGAATATGTTTTAAAATATGTTCTTTAAGGGAAGCTGTCATTCTCTAAAATTAAAAAAAGGTTTAGAAAAATCCTAAACCTTTTTTATTGAATTGAATATTATAAAATTCACAATAGCATTAATCTACTACTGATCATTTACAGTTGATTATTAAAGCTGAACCAATTCCGTCACCTCAACATCATATCCGCCAACCTGCGGCTTGATATTAGGATTCTGTGTGATCACTTTGAATTTATTGATTCCCAGATTTTTCAGGATCTGTGTTCCGATCCCATAATCTCTGTAATTGTATGCTAATGTAGGATGCTGCTCCTGCCCATCCTGATAATTTAGGAACTGCTGAAGTTTTCTCAGCGTATTTTCAGAATTTGAAACGTTATTGATGAAAATTACGGCTCCTTTTCCTGCTTCATTCACCATATTGGTTACTTTTTCCAATAGTGGTTTTTCCCCGTTATTCAGTCTTGTCAGTACATCAAAATAGGAATCTGAAGACTGAACTCTTACCAAAACAGGCTCATCAACCGTCCATGCACCTTTAGTCAAAGCAAAATGGATCTGGTCGTTAGAAGTTTCTCTGAAAGCATAAAAATCAAACTCCCCATAAGCAGTTTTTACTTTTCTTTCTTCCAGTCTTTCGATAAGATTTCCTTTTTTAAGCTGGTAATGGATCAGGTCTTCAATAGACACGATCTTCATATCATGTTTCTGAGCGAAAGCATGAAGCTCAGGAAGACGAGACATCGTACCGTCATCATTCATAATCTCACAGATCACACCACCTTCTTTTAATCCGGCTAAATTTGTCAGATCAATGGCTGCTTCAGTATGTCCTGCTCTTTTCAGAACACCTCCTTTTCTTGCACGAAGCGGGAAAATGTGTCCCGGTCTCATAAAGTCGGTCGGCTTGGATTTTTCATCCATTAAAGCTAAAATCGTTTTTGCTCTGTCTCCTGCAGAAATACCTGTAGAAGTTCCGTTACCAAGAAGGTCAACAGAAACGGTAAAAGCGGTTTCCTTAGGGTCGCTGCTTCTGCTTACCATCACTTCAAGACCCAGCTCGTCACATCTTTTTTCAGGAAGTGGCATACAGATCAGCCCTCTTCCGTGAAATGCCATGAAATTGATAATTTCCGGCGTTGTCAATTCTGCAGCGCAAAGAAAATCTCCTTCGTTTTCTCTGTCTTCATCATCTACTACTATGATTATTTTACCATTTTTAAGGTCTTCAATAGCCTCTGGAATAGTATTTAATTTAATATCAGACATGTTTACTTTTTATTTGTGCAAAGATACTTATAAAAATAAGCATCTGCCAATTAATATGAATGGTTTGTTAGGCTTTGGATAAAGAGTCTGCCGCCTCTCTGAAAATTTCATAAGATCTCAGTCTTTTCTGATGATCGTAGATATGTGAATTGATAATTAATTCATCCACATTGAATTTTTCCTGGAAATCTTTCAGTTTTTCTTCAATTTCTGCCTGATCTCCAATGAAGGTATATCTCAGTTTCTGAAGCACCATTGATTTTTCCATTGGTGACCAGATATCGTCCATATCATCTACCGGCGGGGCAAAAGGTTTGCGGTCATTTCTTACAATATTGATAAACGCCTGAAATAAAGTCGTGGATATTTTATGAGCTTCCTCGGTAGTTTCTGCAGCTACCCCGTTCACACAAGCCATAATGTAAGGCTTATCCAGCTGTTTTGATGGCTGAAAATGTTCTCTGTAAATCTTAAAAGCCATTTCCATCTGCTCCGGAGCGAAATGTCCCGCAAAGGCATAAGGAAGTCCAAGCTCTGCAGCCAGCCAGGCACTGTCTGTGCTAGATCCCAGCATATAAAGCGGAATATCCAGACCCTCACCCGGAATGGCACGAACCAAAGCATCAGAATTTTCTTTTGAAAAATAAGTCTGCAGCTCTAAGATCTGTCTTGGAAACTGCTGGTTGATGATCGCAGGATTTCTTCCAAGAGCCTGAGCCGTAAGACCGTCAGTTCCGGGCGCTCTTCCCAGGCCAAGATCTATTCTTCCCGGAAAAAGGGATTCCAGGGTTCCGAACTGTTCAGCGATGATCAGAGAACTGTGATTGGGAAGCATAACTCCACCGGATCCTACTCTGATTGTTTTTGTTCCGTTGGCAATAAAACCAATCAGAACCGAAGTCGCTGAGCTGGCAATACTTTCCATATTGTGATGCTCAGCCAGCCAGAATCTTTTATAATTTAAATTTTCAGTATGGTTCGCTAAAGACAAACTGTCCTGAAACGTATCGTGAATGCTTTTCCCCTGCTTTACGGGAGCAAGATCCAGCACCGATATTTCAAAATTTTTCATATTTTAAATTTTAGGTCTCAAAAAACCAAACAAATTTAAAACATATAAACTGCATTAGTTACTTTTTGTAATTGATAAGTCTGATTGGTGTGGTGTGGGAAAAACTATTGAAAATTATTAATTATTATTGTAGTTTTTACTACACGAACATAAAATCTTATTTTATTCATTACATTTGAAGCATTACATTTTATTATCAATCTGCAATAAGTATATATGAATATTTTCAAGTCAATTTTGAATAGTTTAAAGATGATTTCTATTAGTGTAAAAATCGCCAAGAAAATACAAATGAGCGGTTTGCATGAACAACTTATCCTATTAAATCAAGATAAAACTGAGTTTGATTTTATCGGAATCTATTCGAATGGTAATGATTGCCTTTACTTTAAAAAAGAAGGCAACAATTTCAATATAGAATTTGAAGCAACAGAAAGATCTCAATATTCTTATCTTGAAATGATTAAAAGCTTTGCTATAAGAAACAACTACTCATATAGAGAAGAAACTAATAATAATATTCCTTATCTACTAGTGAAAACAAATACGAATATTGAACAAACCGTACAGCTCGCAAGACATATTCAGAATCAGATATTTGGAAATAATGAAAACACGACCTACGAAATTGTTCCTTAATTTCGCAATAATCCATTAAGTGAATTTACTTATTCTTCTCTTTCTTAAAATTATAATGATTAATCAGAATCCTGATCTCATTAAATTCAAAATCATTCGGTAAAGCATTCTTCCATTCGGTCAAAGTTTCATGTGGATTTTTGTAGAATTCATTTTCAAAGGCTTTGATTTTATCTGAAGTGATAACTCTTGAAATATCCAGCAATCCCTGCTCAGCAAATTTCGCCAGATGGCCGATTACCGTTTCTTTTACCAGACCTCTTTCCATAGCGATCTCACCAATGGTTTTTCCCTGCTCAAACAACTGGAAGGTCAGAACCTGGGAAGGAACTTTTGCAATCTTTAAATTAATTTCTTTATCATTTTTTTCATCTAAAAGTTTCGTTTCCAGCAGATGAACTTCTTTCAGGCTGTTCAGATATTCTTCTGTATCTTCCAACCAGTCTCTGAATACTTCATTGTACTGCTTTAGACCTTTTGTTCCTTTTATTTCAGCATAAAATTCTTTCAATGGATTAAAAACTTTATCCCTGATTTCTGTAAAGAAAAAATTAACCGCCCCTTTGGTTTTACTTTCAATCTCAGACCATTCTTCTTTATTCTCGATGAAGTTATTCACTTTCTGAGAAATGACTCTTTCCAGCTTTTCAAAGATCTTTCCAAGATTGACAATTTCATGTTTCAGCTGAAGATAAAGCTGGTTGGTTTTTACATGATCTATACTTTTTGTGGTGATGGAAAGCTTATTCCATTCTTCTACCTCGTTTAGAAACCACAGGCAATTGACGGTACGGAGTACTTTTTTGATGCTGTAGTCATATTTTTCACGGTTCAGAATAGCTTCTACATTATCATTCGCAAAAGTATTTCCCTGGAACTGCAGAATCCTGTTGTCCTTAAAAATAACTTCAGGTGTAATTTTGGATTTTAAAACAATACCTTCCAATGTTCGGCATCTCGACAAAGCTACATAAACCTGTCCCGCCGTAAAGCTTTTTCCGGCATCAATAATGACATTATCAAACGTTAATCCCTGACTTTTGTGAATGGTAACGGCCCACGCCAATTTGATCGGGAACTGTTCAAAGCTTCCCAGAACTTCTTCTTTGATATTTTTTTCGGTGTCCAGGAAATATTTTTTCTGTTCCCAGACTTCTCTTTTTACGACAATTTCTCTTTCACTTCCATCGAGAACCACTTTGATCTCGTTATCATCAAGTGAAGTGATTTCACCCAATTTTCCATTGAAATATTTTTTCTCCCCGGTGATATCATTTCTGATAAACATTACCTGAGCCCCGACTTTTAATTCTAAAAACTGCTCGTTGGGAAACTGATTTTCCTTGAAATCTCCAAAAAGTTTGGCTTCATAGGTTTTCACCGTCAGATCAATTTCTGCCAGCTTTTCCTGGTTGATCTCATCAGCCATTCTATTGTGTGAACACAAATAAACGTAAGATTCAGTTCCCGCCTTAAAATCAGGATCATAACTTTCATTAAGAACATCAAAATTGATATTGGCCACATCGCCATCACGGATTGCATTCAGAATATCCAGAAATTTTTCATCTGACTGTCGGTAAACTTTCGTTAGCTCAATAGTCAGAAGCGGAATATCTTTCACCGCATGGCTGTCGAAAAAGAAAGGCGACTGATAGCATATCTTTAAAATATGCTCATCCCTCACCACCGGAGGAAGCTGATAAAGATCTCCAATGAACAGCATCTGCACGCCACCGAACCGCTGATTGTTCCTTCTGATGAACCTCAGAGAGAAATCCATCATATCGAGAACATCCGCTCTAAGCATGGAAACCTCATCAATAATAAGAACCTCCACTTCCCTTAAAAGTTTAAGTTTATCCTTTCGGTATTTGAAATGAGGCATCAGATCGGCAATATTGTTCGCCAAGCTTCCATCAATACGGTCAGTAGTCGGTAAAAAAGTTCTTAATGGCAGCCCAAACATGGAATGGATGGTTACACCACCGGCATTGATCGCTGCAATTCCCGTGGGCGCTACTACGATATACTTCTTCCTGGTCTTCTTTACAAAGTCATTAAGGAAGGTCGTTTTTCCGGTTCCGGCTTTTCCTGTAAGAAAAACACTTCTGTTGGTATGCTCTATTAAGTCAAAAAAATGATTGTTCACGCTTCAAAATTACGGAAATGAATTTGATTTTCTTACCTTAGCATAACTTTTGAAAATTCTTTAACAGAAAAGAAATTTATAATGAAAAAAAGTTTCATATATCCTCTACTATTAGCATTATGCACTACATTTACCTTAGTTTCATGCAATACATCCAAGAATATCAACACCAATCTGCCTAAAGATATTTCGGAAAGACCTGCTGATGAAGACAGCCAGAAATATGAACAGGCACAACTGGATAAACTGAAAGCATCTATAGAATCTGAAGCTTCAGAAAAATGTACGGATGCCTCAGAATGGGCATTTGCTCCAATGGGAGCCAAAGCTTGTGGAGGACCTCAGCAATATATCGCCTATCCTAAAAAGATAGAAAATACAATTCTGCCAAGAATCAATCAGTATACGGATAAGGTAAAAGCGTTCAATGAAAAATACAATATCGTCTCTGACTGTATGATGATCATGCCCCCAAAATCCATTAAGTGTATCAATGGGAAAGTACAGCTGATAGCAGCTGAGCAGTAAAATAAAAAAATCAAAGCAAAGGTTATATATTCTGTTGAATAATCAACAAAAACTCACTCAGGAGTTTATACTAAGGATTTAAAGAAAGCTCTATCAGTATGATGGAGCTTTTGTTTTCCTTTTTTGTAAATGTAAAAAAGTATGATGTATTCGTGATTTTGGGGAAAGGATTTTAGATATCAGATGTCCGACATCAGGCAAGAGCGAAAAATAGAAATTTACATTAATTCAGTAACTCATAAAAAACCAGCAGCTCCTTATTCAAATGCTCTCAAACTCTCCAACTCAAAACTAACTTCCCACTTCCAGGTTTTCTTTATACCACGAAGAATATTTTACATAATTATCTGCGATCCTGTTTACTTCTCCTTCTAATAACTGGGCAGAAATATCTTTAATTTTTTTTGCCGGAACTCCACCCCAAACTTCTCCTGACTTGATGTGGGTTCCCTGGGTAACCACTGAACCTGCTCCTACGATAGAATTCTCCTCAACCAGACAGTCATCCATCACAATAGCTCCCATTCCAATTAAAACATTATCCTGAATGGTGCATCCGTGAACGATTGCATTGTGGCCTATTGACACATTATTTCCGATATTTAAGGGATGCTTCTGATAAGTACAATGCAGCATAGCATTATCCTGAACATTTACTTTGTCGCCCATTTTGATGTAATGTACATCTCCTCTGATTACTGCATTATACCAGATACTACAATTCTTACCCATGGTAACGTCACCAATAATAGTTGCCGTTTCTGCCAAAAATGTGCCTTCCCCTATCTGAGGTGCTTTTCCTAAAAGCGCTTTTACAATTGCCATAATTTTAATTTGATGATTTGAAAATAAGTTAATTCGAAATAATATTTTTTTAACTCCTGCTTCTAAGTCTTAGCTTTCATCTCTGACTTTTAATTTTAAATGACTATGATAGCAAAAATCTAATTTCTATTCTATAACTTCTAATTTCTAATTGCGTATTTTTGTATCTCAAATTTAACGAAAAAATGCGTACGATATTTATAGAACCAACCGAAAACCCGAAAGTGATGAAATTTGTCACGGATTATAACCTGATTCCGGGATCTTTGGAGTTGGACAGAACTTCAGATATTTCAGAAATTCCTTTAGCTCAGGAACTTTTCAATTATCCTTTTGTAGAAAGAATTTTTATTACTGCCAATTTTGTAGCGGTAGCGAAACAGGATACTGTAGAATGGGAACATGTAGCTGAAAACTTGAAGAATATCATTGAAGATGAATTATTGGCTAATCCTAGAATTTATCTTCAAAAAAAGAAGGAAATGTATCAGATCTATGCGGAAATGACTCCTAATCCTAATGCCATGAAATTTGTTTCCAGCAAGCTCCTTTTGGAAGGTTTTGTGGAAGTGAAATCCAGGGATCAAGCAGAGGGCGTTCCTTTGGCACAAGCTATTTTGAAGGAATTTGATTTTGCAAAAGAAATTTTTATTTCTGACAATTTTGTTGCCGTAACCAGAGATGACTCTGTGGAATGGCATCAGGTAATGATGGCCGTACGCGGATTCATTGCAGAATATCTTCAGAATGGAGGTGTAATTTCAAATCTTGAGCCTCAGAAACATGAAAATCCTGTTGAAAAGATTATCAACAGAGAATATACAGACGATGAGCAGAAAATTTCAGATATTTTAAATGAATATGTAGCTCCTGCCGTAGAAAATGACGGTGGAAAAATTTCATTGATGGAATATGATCAGGAGAATAAAACTGCCAAAATGCTTTTACAAGGAGCCTGTTCAGGATGTCCAAGCTCTACGGCCACTTTGAAAAACGGAATTGAAAATATCTTAAAACAGTTCGTTCCGGATTTAGTAGAACGAGTAGAAGCTGTCAACGGATAACCAACACAACCAATGCCCAGAAAGAAGATCATCGTAATTATCGGGAGTGCCTCTAAAAATTCCAGCAATCAGCAATTAATAGAACAGGTACTGGAAAAACATCCGGATACTGACTTTCAAATATATGATGATCTTTCTGTTCTTCCGCATTTTGACACCTCTGTAACAGATGTTGATACACCGGCTGAAGTTGTAAAGATCAGGGAAGCTATCAATCATTCTGCAGGTATTTTATTTTGTACACCGGAATATATTTTCAGTATTCCTGCAAGGTTAAAAAACTTATTGGAATGGTGTGTTTCTACCACTGTTTTTTCTGATAAGCCAGCTGCTGTGATTACGGCATCTGCCAGCGGAGAGAAAGGCCATGAAGAATTGATATTGATATTAAAAACTCTTGGAGCAAAAACAGAAGACCGTCACCAGCTGCTAATAAAAGGAATAAAGGGGAAATTTAACGATGACAAACAGGTTGAAAGTGATACCTTTGCAAACGTATCAGAACTGGTAACAGATTTCAAAAAAACTGTTCTATAATTAAAATTAAAAATATTGGATAATAAAGGAATTTTACTGGTCAATCTTGGTTCTCCAAGATCTACCGAGGTAAATGATGTAAAGGAATATCTTGACGAATTTTTGATGGATGAAAAGGTAATTGATTACCGCTGGATCTTCCGTGCACTTTTAGTTCAGGGAATTATCCTTAAAACAAGACCTGCAAAATCTGCTGAAGCCTATAAAACAGTCTGGACAGATGAAGGTTCTCCTTTAATTGTTATCACAGAAAAGATCCGGAAAAAACTTCAAAAAATAGTTGATGTTCCTGTGGAAATCGGAATGAGATATGCCCAGCCGAGCATTGAAGCGGGAATTCAAAAACTGGTTGATCAGGGAGTTTCTGAGATCGTACTTTTCCCACTGTACCCGCAATATGCGATGAGCACTACTGAAACGGTGATTGAAAAAGCAGAGGAGGTACGTAAAAAGAAGTTTCCAAAGGTAAAGATCAATTATATACAGCCTTTCTATAACAGAGATATTTATATTAACTGCCTGGCAGAAAGCATCAGGGAAAAGCTTCCTGAAAATTTTGATGCCTTACAGTTCTCTTATCACGGAGTTCCCGAAAGACATATTTACAAGACTGATCCTACGAAAACATGTAATTTAAACGATTGCTGTTCGCGTGAAAGTAATCCTAGTCACCAGTTCTGCTACCGTCATCAATGTTTTGATGTGACTAATTCTGTCATTAAAAAACTGGGATTACCCAAAGAAAAAGTAATGGTTACGTTTCAGTCAAGATTAGGTAAAGATAAATGGATGGAACCTTATACGGATGAAACTCTTGAAAGTATAGGCAAAAAAGGAGTGAAAAATCTAGCTATTGTTTGCCCTGCCTTCGTTTCAGATTGTTTGGAAACACTGGAAGAAATTTCAGTCGAAGGAAAAGAACAGTTTTTGCATGGAGGCGGAGAAAATTTCCATTATATCCCATGTCTGAATGATGAAGACCGCTGGATAGATGTGGTAAAGATACTTTGCGAAGAAAAGCTGAATGATTTTTACTTAGTATAATATTTCATCAATACATAAAAACAAAAGGGTCACAAAATTTACTTTGTGACCCCTTTTTTTGAAAATATATTAAAGCTTATTTTTTGATAAGGTTTCCTGCTTTCTGTCCGTTAACCATTACGATATATACTCCGGAAAGAATATTAGACGGAAGCTGAATGTTTACTTTATTTGTACCAGTAGTAACTTTGATCTTTTCAGAAATTTCTTTTTTCCCTGTAAGACTTACTAACTCAACAATTCCGTTTCCTTCTTTTCCTTCAAACTCAACAGTAAATTTGTCAGTTGCAGGATTTGGACTGATTGTGTAAAGGGAAGTACCCGGCGCTGCTATTTTTCCTGCCGCAGAAGTTCCTCCTCCTACACCTACTGCATTCCATGCATTGGTAACCTGAGTTACTTCATTACTTCCGGCTCCATATAAATCTGCTGCTGCCTGAAGTGAATAAGTTCTAGCATTAGCATATGTAGATGAAGAAATAAGATAGGTTGTTAGCGTTCTGTAAGCAATTGCTGCTGCCTTATCTAATCCTATTCCTGTAACATTATAAGCAAATCCTTTATCATTAGTTCCAGATCCTCCTGTTACCAGTAAATAGTACCAGAAATTCAGAACTCCTGAATTGGTATGCACCCAGCAGCTGTCATTATATCCCGGCAGATTAGGGTTTCCTTGAGGAGTACAAGTACTGCTTGCATCTTTCCAATAAGTTCCTTTATAAGTATCAGGCTGCTGATAAGCGTTAGGATTGGCCATATCTCTGATCACATAACTGAAGTCTTCACCCAGTTTCCAGCTTGCCTGTGTTGGTCTGGCCCAAAGCTCTATACTGTTCCCAAAAACATCAGAAAAACCTTCATTTAACGCTCCCGATTCTCTTTGATAAGCAAGATTGGCTGTTTTTGAAGTCATGCCGTGGGTAATCTCATGACCGCAGACATCTAATGCCGTTAGCGGCTTGTTCCCATTTGTTGAACTTCCATCTCCATAAGTCATTCTGGAACCGTCCCAAAAAGCATTAAAATAATTGGTTGAATAATGTACGTAAGATTTTATAGCAAAATTATTATTGTCTATACTTTTTCTTCCAAACTTGGCATAATAATAATCCAGAGTCATTTCAGCTCCCCAGTGGGCATCCGTAGCATACTGATCTTTATTGGTATTTACATTGTTCCAATTGTTATCAGTATCTGTAAAGTCTACTGCAGAAGAATAGTTGGTTCCTTTTTTCAGATTGTATGTTTCTACAGCTGTTCCGCCATTTCTTCCTGCTTCTCTTAATCTGTAACTTCCGTTGTATGCATCAGCAACAATAGACCTGTTTCCACTATAAACCGTTGTAGCGGTTCCAGGAGCATTGGTTTCGTGAATTAATGCATTGGTTCCCAAAACTTCCCCGTTTTTAGCATCTACAAAAACATATTGTCTGCTTAATGGCTTTTCCGCATAAATATCAAATTTGTAAGCAAGCTTCAGATCAGCTATCTTTTCGTCGGAAGGCTCTGAATAGTATACCAATTCACCCTTTGGAGTAAATGTTGCATTGGCATTTTTAGATTCGTTTTTAATAAATTCTTCTTCTTCTTTGTTCTGCCATTTATAAGAGTCTGCCCCTACAAAAGCCAGAGCAATCTGCAATGCATTACTTTCAGAAATACCCGCTTTCTTTTCAGCAGCTGCAGGTTCTTTAAGAATCCATTTCCCGGTTTCACCTACAACTTTTCCTCCTTTGGTCTGTACAGCCATCATCCCATATTCTACAGGAATACCGTTGATGGTCTGCTGGAATCTGTGAGTTTCAAAACCAAGCGCATCTTTTTCTGAACCTAATCTTAAACCCTGTCCTTGTGAAACTCTCTTAGAGGTTTCATCAAATAAAACAGGTTTTCCCTGAAAATCAGGACCATTTTTATCGAATCTAATAAGTTCTGCGTGAAGTCCGTTTTTACCGGAAATTAATTTTGATGGATTTTCCTGCCCAAAAACAAAGGCGGAGGCAGCAATGCTAACTGCGAAAATAAATTTCGTTTTCATAAAGATTTTTGTTTAATGTGAAACGAATTTATATTTTTTTGACAATAAAACAACGAAACCAATGAATAAAATTCAAAAAATAAATAGAACAAATGTTTTAAATTTAAAATATTTTTAAAAACATTACAAATAATTGAAAATATTTTAAATTCTACAAAAACTATAGACTAATAATTTTTACATAATTCAATATTTTATGAAATATTTTTTTCAATATGCAAAGCATAACATGATAGTCCCTTAAAAATCATTCTTTTCTTTATTCATCAAGTTTTTTTAAAAAAACTATCTCTTATGAAACAGTTTTCTTATTGAGTATTTTGCAGCTGATAACTGCAATTTTGTTAAATTTTTATGAAGAAAAGCTGCTGGTTTATATTAATTGATCTCCTAATAGAGGTTCTGAACTCGCTTTACCCCCATCAAAACTATCATAATTACATTCAAAAAGTGCCTGATACAGTTTTTCAGTTGTCAGAAATACCGTTCACTTTTCACAAAATTTAATGATTAATTCATTTATAGTGAGAATATAGCTATAGACCGGTATAATTTAAAGAAATGCCATTGAGTGGAAATAAATCTGGTTGACACTGTATTTTTTAATTCTTCAGTTATTCACATTACCCCCCCAATTTATTTAACTGTAAATAAAAAAATATGCAATAATTAAAATCACCCCCCCCTGTTATTTTCAAATAAAAATACATATTTTTAAATATTTTTATTAACTTTACCCCATAAAAATAACATCATTAATCTTAAAAATTAAAAAATGATGAATGCAACTGCCGAAATTTTAAAACACAAGATTGAAAGTTTCACTCCTGAATTGCTTCAAACTTTGGCAAGAATGGTAGAAAAGTTAGAAATGCAAAATAAATTTCCTGTTCCTCAGTTTCAGACGGATGAAGTTTTATACAGAATTCAGTTTCACAGCGAGAATCCGAAGACTAAACTTGATTTTTATGAAAATATTTCTGAGCTTGAAAAGAATTTTGCCTGATGAAAGTATTTTTGTCCTCTATTGCAAAGAATGATATAAGACTTCTTATGAGAGTTTTCAATGCAGAAAAAGAACATAAAGGAGCTTATTTTCTGGAAGATCTTAAAGAATCAATCCAACAAATTATAGAAAATTCTGAAAATCCGGAAACAGAACCTCAACAAATGAGCATGCAAAACTTTCCCGTTCACATTCATTATATTTTTGAAGATGAACAGAGCTTATTTATTACTGCAATCTTTAAGGAGATCAAATAAATATCAGTCCATTTTTTCAGGACTATTTTATATGCGCGGTCATATAGAAACTGACATCTATCATTTTTATTTCCCAATAGGAGTTCGGAACTCACCATATCCCATCAGGCCATCATAATTACGTCCGAAAGGTGCATAATATAAAAATGCCTGATAAAGGTTTTCTGTCTGCCAGAAGTTACCATTCACTTCTCCAAAGTTCAGCGATCCATCACTTTCTTTTGTAGCGAGAACATAGTTGTAAAAACCTTGTTTCAGAAATATTTTGGCTATATATTTTTTATTGGCGGTATCATACTGCATCTGGTTTTCTTTGCTCGGTTTAAAATTATTAAAACCTCCCAGCACATAGAGCTCCTTATCTACAGGGTCAGAATCCAGAGAAAAATATACCCATGAATAATCCGCTTCTCTTTCCGCATTCCTTTCCAGTCCTAAGTCATTTCTTCTGTAATACCACGCTCCGTTTACATCAGGCTGGTATTGATAATTTAAAGGAAAAGCCCATACCGGGTGCAGGTAGGTTTGGTTGACTCCATCTTTTAATTCTGTGGCTCTTACCATATCAGCAGCCATATTCATATTCTTGTTATCGAAATAATAGAATTCATTATTTCCGGGAAACGTTAAATTCATCTGTTGAAAAAGCAGCTGATTACCTAAAGTAGCACTCGGTTTCAGGTTATTGACAACAACGTTAGGATTATTGTTTTGCATCACATTCAACGTCATTGAATTTACATTGGAAGATAGATCCCCTGCTTTTGAAGTAGCTTTCACCTCTACTCTTTGGTTGACATTCGGGTTTTTGGCATCTGCGATCCTTGAAATATTTAAAGCTACAGTTGCGGCATCTTCCACCAGATAAAAACGTCTTTTGAAAAGGGGCTTATCAGCAGAATCCTTATAAACGATCAGTTCAAAATTTCCTGAGATCTTCGGCTGTATTTTATCATTCGGAAAAGTGAGCTTATAGTGGGTATAAGCCTGAATGGTATTAAAAGAATATTGGAACTGATCCAAAAGCCCGTTTAAACTTCCGTTGGCGATTTCTGTAAAAAACAGATTATCGTCATTCCAGTTTCTGTCGTAATGCTTTATTGTATATCTGTAGATCTCGCTGGCATTGGTAAGGTCATCGAAGCTTAAAACCAGCTGCTCACCGAATTTGATGACAGGCGTTTCATCGTTTGTCTGTGGATTAAAAAGCTGGATGCTCTGGATATTCTGTCCAAAGACCAATCCGCCCAAAGAGAGTAAAAGTATGCGCAAAATTTTCATTATGACGAAGATAACGAAAAATCGGGATTTTCTTAATAATATCGTATTTTTGAAATAAAAAATATCAGTTATGCTTCAGATCCAAGGCTTCGTATTCAATTTCGCCAGTGAAAACACCTATATTCTTTATAACGAAAATAAAAATGCCTGGCTGATTGATCCGGGAAATATGAATGAGCAGGAAACCAAAGCGATCGAAAGCTTTATTTCTGAAAACGACTTAAAGATTGAAAAGATTCTTTTAACGCACGCTCATATTGACCATGTACTTGGTCTTCAGTGGGCTTTTGACACTTTTAAAATTCCTGTCTATATGCATCAGGACGATCAAGAGGTTCTGGATATGCTTCAGGCAAGCGGAATGAGATTTGGGTTTTCTGTTGATCCGGTAAAAGTAGAAACAGTCTATGTGAATGAAGGCGAAGAACTTGACCTGGATGGAGAAAAATTTAAGATCTATCACGTTCCGGGACACTCTCCGGGAAGTGTAGTTTACCATAATGAAGATCAGAAATTTATGATTTCAGGAGATGTGCTTTTTGAAGGAAGCATCGGAAGAACCGATCTTTACAAAGGAAATCACGAGCAGCTCATCAGCGGTATTACCAACAAATTATTTATTCTTGATGACGAAACGCAGGTTTTCTCAGGTCATGGTAATCCAACGTCTATTGGTTTTGAGAAGCAGCATAATCCGTTTTTCACATAGTTTCGAGATACGGGATACGTGGTGCGGATTTTTCGAGTTGGAGAGCTGCAGGTTGCTAGTTCGAAACCTGAAAACTCTGCGCTTCAAATCACGAAATCCACATCCCGAAACTTTATGAGTTATTAAATTAACTTTTCACTTGCAAAGCAAAATTCACCATTGACATTTTCTAATCTCAGTCTGATGTCTAGTACCTGACCTCTTCCTCCACAAAAATCAAAACCGTCAGAAAAGATCCTGACGGTTTTTTTATGAAGAAAATATAAGTTTAAAAGTCTAGTGTAATTGAAGCTCTTGCAGCTGCTCCCATGATGGGTCTAGCCATTCTGATATTCGTTCCTGCTGTAGTCTGGGATCTTGGATCTCCTTCTGTAATTCCTATGGTGTTGAAGATGTTGGTTCCATCTACTGCAAAACGTATTTTTCCTAACTGGTAAGACATTCCCGCCCCTACTTCAGAGAATGAAGGCAAAATATTATCATCTGTATTTCCTTCGTTCTGGAAACGTTTTCCATAATAATTCATGCTTACATAAGCCCTCCATTCTTTTGTAATGTTCACTGCCGGAGAAATATTGAAGTAGAATTTAGGCATTCTTCTTACTGTATTTCCATCATAATCAAAAGGAGTTCCGTCCGCATTTTTTCCGGTAAAATCTTTGTATTTCGGATTCTGGATCGTTCCGTTAAAGGTCACTTCCAGAACATTGTTGAACAATCTTGTATATCCTTCAATCTCTACCCCGAAATTGGTAGTATTAGCAAATTTATTTTCTGAGGTTCCGTCTGAAAATACATCGGTGAATGAAAGGTTTTTAAGTGTAGAATAAAAAGGAATAATTCCGATATCGAAAGTACGGGAATAATATTTGTAACCCACTTCCAGCTGATTGGTATCCACCGCTTTGATTGCGCTTAGGTCTGACATATTATTATAGTAGGCTTCTTCATTTGGTGATCTGAAACCGTGAGAAAAACGTGCATATACCGCATTTTCTCTATTGATCTTATAATTCGCTGCCAATGTATAAGACACTTTGTTGATATCATAATACCAATAGTTGTACTTATTACCCAGCACCGCCATATTATCATCTGCAGTCGTGGTAGCAAAACTGTGTGTACCATCAGTCGTCAAACCTGAATTATCAAGGTTGGCAGTTGTTGTATTGACTCCATATCCTTTATAGAAATCACGGCTGTAACGCATTCCTCCATTCAGGCTTAAAGCATCTGTTACATTATAATCAACATTTAAATAAACGTCATTCAGGCTTCCCTGGATCTGTGAATCTCTGATTAGAAAAGACATATCCGTAACACCATTATATGTTTTGGAGTATCCTGTAGCTGAAGGGCTCATAGATGGATTAACCAAATTTAGAAGCTGCGGTCTGTCTGTTGCTGTTGTTAAAATATTACTCCAGTTCCAGTTCTGATGGGATTTCCAGTTTGATTTATAAAAACCTGCGGTCACATTTCCTTTATCAAATTTATAATTCAACTGAAAGTCATTCACAAAATTATTCATCTCCTTATCAATGGCCCAGAACCCTAATTTCTGTACATATTGTGGATTCACAATAGCTCCATTGCTAACAAGAGAATATTGATAATTAGTCATTCCCATATCTTTGGCAAAATCAGAAGCTAGTTTAGGTGCTCCAGCTGGGAACATTCCCGTATACTCCATATTGATATTGGTGTATCTTGTCTTATTCAGAACTGTGAAATTATGGCCAAGATCATATTTAAATTCTGCGCCTACCACATCTACTTTCGGGTGAATCCCATTTTCCAGGTTTCTTTTGAAAAATCCTCCGCCAGCCTGTGGAATATTCAGCTGGCTGATCGCCCGGTAGCTGTAGGTTCCGTAGTTTGCATCAAAACCGGGGAATTCTTTCAGATCATTTCCGTCCTGAAGTAAAGGGATCGGAAGATAGAATGTATTCCTGTCATCCAGTTTTTTATAATACACTTTAGCATAGCCTTTATCAAAAACATATTTCAGATTCATTCTGATCTGTCCGCCATTATTGGCTTTAAAACCAGTCTTTCTGATTCCATCATCAGTTCTGTAGAATCCGCCAACGTTAAAGAAAAGCTTATCCTGAACCAAGGCACCACCTACATTAATATCGGTACGCATCAAACCATAGGTGCTGGTTTCCAGTTTGGCAGTTCCTTTAAAATCGTTGCTTCCTTCTTTTGTAATAAAGTTGATAAGACCTCCCGGGGAATTATTGGCATAAATGGACCCTGAACCTCCTCTCAGAGCTTCCAGACGGCTTACCGAATTATCTACACGGAAAAAATTATCTGCATTAGCAAACTGAAGCGCTCCGTCTTCAAAAACCGGAAGTCCGTCTTCCTGAACCTGTACGAATTCATACGCTCCCGCAGAAGGAATACCTCTTGCGAAAAGGTTATTCCCCACTTCACCTCCCGAAGTTTCCACAGCAAATCCCGGAACTCTCTGCAAAAGTGCAGCCGCACTGATCGGGTTTTGTTTCTGGATCTCTTTGGCCGTAAACGTAGAAATAGCCGTACTTGATTCTATTTTCTTTTTCGGGCCGGAGTTCCCGGTGATAACAATCTGGTCTATTGAGGATGTCTTGATAGTATCCTGTGGAGTTTCCTGCGCATACGCATTGTTAAAGTAAAGCGTTGCGGTGGCAGCCATTAAAAATATCGATCTTTTTTTCATAGCATGATTTTATATAGTTAGTTTTGTTTTAATTTGAGATAGACCCCATTTGTCCATCCGAATCCGTCCTGATTCGGATATTCTCCGCCTCCCGCAATTGTTTCAGTGTCTACCGCATTGTATTTTTCCATTAATTTTCCGGTGTTCTTATATACTCTTTCTACATTTTTGCACCAGTTATTTTTTATTTCCTCAGCTAATTCATCATATCCATAATTCTTCATTGCTTTAAAACCCAACCACTGATAAGGAGCCCATGCATTTGGAAGATCCCACTGCTGGCCGCTATTTTTTGTGGTAGTAACAAGTCCCCCTTGATAAAGAAACTTTTCTGCAATATGTTTAGCAACGGATTCTGCCTGTTCTTTATCTGCCAATCCGAGGAATAAAGGGTAAAGAGCAGCAATATGTTCAGACGGTGTGTTTTTGTGTTTTTTTAAGTGATAATCTTTATAACATTCAGTGTTTTCATCCCAAAAGTAAGTGTTGATTATCTGTCTGCGTCTTGCTGCTCTTTGAGTAAAATAATTCTCTTCCTCTGTCAGGTTCTGAAGCGCTGAAGATTTTGCAAGTGTTTTTTCCAAATGCCATAAAAGGCTGTTCAGATCCACTTCCGCAAGGCTCAGGGTTTCTATCGTCTGTATGTGTTCTCCGTCTGCAAACCATCTGCTGGAAAAATCCCAGCCGGATTCACAGGCACTTCTTATATTTCTGTAAAATTCCTCATCCGCATTTTCGCTGTCTTCAATATCGATCAGGTAGCTTTCAGGGCGCGGTGTATTTTCAGTATCATAATAACGGTTCAGAATATCTCCGTCTTTAGTTTTTGCAACTCTTTTCACATTTGAATCATTCTCCAGCCCTTCTTCTCCATTCATCCAGAAAGCATATTCTTTCTCTAAAGTATCATGATATTGAATATAAATATTTTCATCATCCGTGGTTTCAAACAGCAGATCCAGCATCAGCGAAAAGTAAGGTGGCTGGGAACGGCTAAGAAAGTGTGTTCTGCTTGCATTGGGAACAAATCCAACATTTTGAATCAGATAAGAACAGTTCTCTATAATATTTTCCATCATTTCTGTTCTTCCGGAAACCTGAAGTCCAAGCATAATAAAATAGCTATCCCAATAGAAAAATTCATTGAAACGGCCTCCTGGGACAACATACGGCTTCGGAAGTTTCAATAATGTTCCTTTTTCTTCATACGCCGTACGGGTCAGTTCATCCCAAAGTTTTTCAATATGCTGCTCAATCAGCAGATGATCTTCTCTTTGTATTAAAATTTTTGCTCCCAGAAAATCAAAATTGGCCATTACAAAATTTTTCAGATCAAATTTTTCATTCCTTTTCTCTTTTTCATATTCTGCATTGATTTCCGAAACAGGAAACAAGGGAACGGCATCGGTCATCATCTTTTGGTCTCCAAAGATCTGCGCTCTCTGTACCTCATCAAAAAGAGCCTGAATTTCATTGATGTAAAGCTGTTTATTCATTAGGATTTCTTAGGATTTATTTTTAATTTATTCATGAAAATAGCTGAAATGATCAGTAGTGAAAGCGGGATTAGTGAAAGATAAAATGCCTGTTGCCCACTGAATTCCTGAAAAACAAAGCCGGTAATCATGGAACCTATTGTTCCTCCGATCGCAGAAAAAACCACGATAAGACCAGACATTGCACTGTGCAAATATTTTGGAATGGATGCCAGAATCACAGAATTGATGCTTGGATAAATCGGTGCCAGCAAACCTCCCATTAGTGGAAACAAATACACAACAAGTGGAGCATTAAACCAGCCTGTTCCTGCATCGATCTGGATATTGTGCGTTAAAGGCAGAACTAGGACAATACTTAATGCAAAACCAATCACACAGAAAGAAACCACATAGATCCAGCTGAATTTCTTTGAGAAATAGCCTGATAAGAACCTTCCCAGTGCAAAAGCTCCGGCCAAAACTGCTCCGGCCTGAATGCTCATAGAAGTCGGAAGCTTTAAAATTTCTTTATAAAAAGTAGGCGTCCAAGTCTGGAAACTCTGTTCTACTAAGACAAACAGGAAGGCGCATAAAAGAAAAAACAATACTTTTTTGTAACTGAATAAACTGATGCTATTTTTTAAATCTCCGAGCAAATCAGTTTTCTCGCTTCTGGCTTCCTTTTCATTTAATTTTGAAAAGAATAAGAATAAAAATGATAATGCAGAAACAGCTCCCAAGACCCAGTATACATTGAGCCATTGGGTAGATTTCGGATTGTGATCATCAATAAACAGACTGAAAAGTACGTTTCCGGCCAATACACCAATCATAAAAAACCCTTCTAGAAAGCCCATAAAGCTTGAATGTTCTTTATCTGTATTGGTCACCAGACCAATCGAGGTAAAAACAGAAATCTTTATTAGGGCAAATGAAACTCCTACAATAGTAAACAATAATTTGAAAAACCAGAAATCATTGGCAAAAGGCATCACAAAACACATACAGCTTACCAGAAAAAGAGCAATCAGCATGGAATTCTTGATTCCTATTTTGGGTAAAAATGATGCCAGAATAAAAGAACATATGGCAATCGGCAGATCTTTAAAACCTTCCAGCACACTTGCTGAAGATTTCGAGATTCCGAAGTTTTGCTGTACCTGCAAAATAACGGTTCCCACAGAATTCAGAAGAATTGCGAAAACGAAATAATTTAAAAACAATACAGCTTTAATGTTGAAATTTTTCATGGAGATCATTTCTTGTCGGCTAAGATAGAAGCATTTCACTTAACATTAATTTAACACAATAAATCAATATTTGAACTATATTAATATAATTAGTATTTTTATTGAATAAATACGATTAATTTAGATGAAAGTTAGTTTTGAAAGAATAATTCCGGATGAAAAGAGTTCCTTCCGTACTCTGCACAACAATTCACCGATCTCAGAATTCAAATGGGAATATCATTACCACCCTGAAATCGAGCTGGTCTGCGTTATTTCAGGGAATGGAACCCGTCACGTTGGCTATCATAAAAGCAACTATACGAACGGTGACCTGGTATTGATTGGTTCTAATATTCCGCATTCAGGGTTTGGCTTACACTCAACAGATCCGCATGAAGAAATTGTACTTCAGTTCAGGGAGGAAATTCTTCAGTTTCCAGAACAGGAAGTTGAAGCCAGATCGATAAAAAATCTGTTGGAACTTTCTAAATACGGAATTCATTTTCATCATAAGATCAAAAAAATAATGCTTCCCAAACTTAAATTAATGCTGGAATCGGAAGGGTACAAAAGATATCTGCTGCTTCTGGAGATTTTGTTTGAACTCTCACAATGTAAAGATTATGATCTTCTGAACAAGGAAATTATGCCTTATACCATAATATCGAAAAATAAAACGAGGCTGGAAAACATCTTTACGTATGTAGAACACAACTACGATAAGGAAATCAATATTGAAGAGGTAGCAAGACTGGCCAATCTTACCCTGCCGGCTTTCTGTAATTTTTTCAAAAAAGCAACCCAGATTACTTTTACAGAATTTGTGAACCGATACCGTATTAACAAGGCCTGCCTGCTGATGGCACAGGATAAAAGTATCTCAGAATGCAGCTACAGCTGCGGATTTAATAATGTGACTTATTTTAACCGGATGTTTAAAAAATATACGGAGAAAACACCTTCTGAATTTATTAAGAACTATTCTCATAATAAAGTGAGTGTAGATTTGAAGGTTGAGAATGAGGTTAAATTGAAAGCCAGCTTTTAAAAAAATATTATCCTTGGCAAGGTTTAAAACCTTGCCAAGGATAAAAAAAGCTGCTCTTAAAAAAGAACAGCTTTTACTTATATATATGACAGTTAAAAATATTCAACCGTTCATCGT
>Ga0308164_10000322_pt1 | contig 97582 bp, 82 predicted proteins | sample PhyTR2_FD_201031 | JGI IMG/M metagenome (GOLD analysis project Ga0308164, IMG submission 201031) | Phyllosphere microbial communities from UC Gill Tract Community Farm, Albany, California, United States - DLSLT.R2 | ecosystem: Host-associated > Plants > Phyllosphere > Unclassified | place: USA... | reverse complement strand
CACAGGGGTTTGAGCGCTTCCTGGATCTGGGCGAAGGTGACGTCGGAGCGCAGCGGCACGTCGCCGTGGACGTGGATTTCGAATGGAGCGTTGTAGCGTGGCATGGGAGGGCTCCAGGGATGTTTCGGGATGCCCGGGACCACGACGAAAACGGATCTGCGACGGGCAATTGAAGTCGATGATACCCGCAGCCCCGGCCTTCCCGCAGGGCGGCCGAATGGCTTGCCCACGCCATCGGCGGGCATCTTCAGGGGTTTTCCGACAGCGGGCGCGCGGACGTCGCGGCGACCGTTTCCTGCGGCCGGCGACCATCGACGATCTCCACCCGCCACCACGGCGGCAGCAGGCGCCGCACGGCGGGTTGCGCGAAGCGGTCGTCGAGCAGGAACAGCACGCCGGTGTCGTCCTCGGTGCGGATCACGCGGCCGGCGGCCTGCACCACCTTGCGCAGGCCGGGATAGAGATAGGTGTAGGCATAGCCGTCGCCGAAGCGTGCCTCGATGCGCTCGCGCATGGCTTCGTTGCGGGCATCGTGCTGCGGCAGGCCGAGGCTGGCGACGAATGCGCCGATCAGGCGCTCGCCGGGAAGATCGACGCCCTCGCCGAACGCGCCACCGAGCACCGCGAAACCGATGCCGCGGCCGCCGGCCCGGAAGCGCGCCACGAAGGCATCGCGCTCGGCCTCGCGCATGCTGGCCGACTGGGTCCAGGTCGGGATCGCCGGATGCCGGCGCGTGAAGTGCGCATGGGCGTCGGCCAGGAACTCGAAGCTGCTGAGGAACACCAGGTAGTTGCCCGGGCGCCGCCCGAACTGCTCGGCCACCAGATCGACCAGCCGCTGCATCGAGCGCGCCCGGTCGCGCAAGCGCGTCGACAGATCGGCGGCGATGCGCACCTCGAGCTGCGCCGGGTGGAACGGCGACGCCACGTCGAGCTCGCCGGCATCGTCGGGCAGCCCGAGCATGTCGCGGTAGAACGCGAACGGCGCGATGGTGCCGGAGAAGCACACGGTGGTCATGGAGCCGGCGAAGCGTGCCTTGAGGAACGGCGCCGGCACGAGATTGCGCACCGCGATGGCATGGGCGTCCGCGCCCTGGTCCGGGCCGAGGAGGCTCTCGAAGATCGAATGGCCCGCCAGCGCGCCGGCGCACAGGCGGGTGAAATGCAGGGCATCGAAGAAGAAGCGCTGCAGCGGCCCCTGCGCGATCGCCATCGGCGCGACCCCGCCGGCCGCCTCGGAGGCCCCCGGCAGCGGCAATGTCGCTGCGGGCGCCGAGGATGCCGCCGCCGGCGACGAGAAGTGATCCGCCAGCACCGCGACGGCCTCCTTGAGGGCGTCGTGCAGGCCTTCGGGCACCTCGTCCCGCGCCACGTACCCGGCCGCCTGCGACTTCTGCAGGGCCCGCCACTCGCGCCGGACCCGCTCCACCACCGGGCGCACGCCCGCCGGTGCCAGCAGGCGCGCCGCCTCGATGTCGCCGGCGCGCAATTCGGCCGAATACATGCTCCGCGCGCGGTCGAGCAGGTTGTGCGCCTCGTCGACCAGCACCGCGACCCTCCAGTCCTCCTGCCGGGTCAGCGCGAAGAGGAACGCGCTGGTGTCGAAGTAGTAGTTGTAGTCGGCCACCACCACGTCGGCCCAGCGCACCATCTCCTGCGCCAGGAAATACGGGCACACCGCATGCGAGCGGGCGATCTCGCGCGTCGCTTCCACCGTGAGGCGGGCGCTCGCGACGGCCTGGTCGCGCGCGGCGGGCAGGCGGTCGTAGAAGCCGCGCGCCAGGGGGCAGGCCTCGCCGTTGCAGGCCCGGCCCGGGTATTCGCAGACCTTCTCGCGCGCCGCCAGTTCGACCACGCGCAATGGCACCGCCGCGACCGGACGCGTCAGCAGATCGAGCGCCTCGAGGGCGACGCCACGGCCCGACGTCTTGGCGGTGAGGAAGAACAGCTTGTCGGTCCGCTGCGCGGTCCAGCCCCGCAGCAGCGGGAAGATGGTGGCGACGGTCTTGCCGATGCCCGTGGGCGCCTGCGCGATCAGGCAGCGGCGCGAGGATGCCGCCCGATACACGCTCTCGGCGAGTTCGCGCTGGCCGGCGCGGAAGCCCGCATGCGGGAACGCGAGGCCGTCCAGCGCGCGGGCCAGATCGCTCCGGTGCCGGCCTTCCTGCAGGGCCCACCGCATGAAGCGCCGGCACAGGGCCTCGAAGTCGGCGCGCAACGCATCGCGCTGGCAGCGCGTCTCGACCACCGTCTCCTCGTTGGTGGCGATGTCGAGGTAGACCAGCGCCACGTCGATCTCCGCCAGATCGTGCTTCTCGCACAGCAGCCAACCATAGGTGCGCGCCTGCGCCAGGTGCAATGCGCGGTGGTTCTGCCGGATGGCATCGAAATCGCCCCGGAAGGTCTTGATCTCCTCGACGCGCGCGCAGCCGGTGTCGGTGTCCCCGGCGGCCTCGAAGCCATCCGCGCGGCCCCGGACCCACAGGCCCTCGAATCCCGCGGCGAGCGCGACCTCGCTCTGGTAGGTCGGACCACGCCGGCCCTGCACCCATCGATGGCCGGCGATGCCCTCCTGGGCGGTCGGCGCGGGCGCGAAGCGGAAATCCAGGTCGCCCGCCTTGGCGCCGAACTCGCACAGCGCGCGGACCGACACCCGCAGCGCGGGGGGCGGCCCGAACGGCCCGGTGGGCGGGACGGCATCGTCGGAAGGAGTGTCGACCATGAGGGTGGTCAGGAGGGAGAGGTCGGACCGATGCCAGTGGCTGCTGCGGCACTGGATGGAAACCCATATCTTAGCTTCGCCTTGCCTGGCGGGTGCCAGGCGGGGCATGTCGGGGTGACCGGCCCACGCCAGCCCGTCATCGATGTGAGCACGCGTTCGTCGCGATTCCGAGGGCACGGCGGTCCACCAGGAGGAATGCCGCGCCGGTCCAGCAGGATCTGCTGAGCCGGAACGGCATTCGTCGTGTTGGTGCCCGAGGCCGGAATCGAACCGGCACGACCGCGAAGTCGAGGGATTTTCCTGCCACTTCGACTTTCGCCGCCAGCGCGCGAGTCGCTGTTCGTGGTCTGGAGCACGCCTTCACCCTGGCCTCGCGGCTGTAGGTGCCCGCCGTCTGCTCTCTACACCTTCCGGGGACGCCATCGAAATGGCGCGCCCCGGCTTGGCTCGGCGTTGGCTCGGTGGCCGCGCGGCGCGATGGACATCGCGCACGGGCCACCAGGGCGTTCACCGAATTTGACGGGTTTCATCTCCGATGTTTCCACCGGAGGGCTCAAATTGCTTCAAGTCCCTTGTGTCTACCGATTTCACCACTCGGGCAGACCGGCGGCCGCCTGCGGGCCGCCGGATGCTGAGCCCATGAGAATACCACCCGGCCCCGCCCACTCCGGCAGACCGTGGCCCGGGAATCGGCGGTGTCATCGGATCGACCGGCATTGGAGCCTTCCGTGGCCGCCCTCCGACGCGGCTGACATAAGATTCACGGCAGAAGGCCGCCACGTCCACGAGCTCCCGCCATGGGTGGCGTCCTCGGATGAGGTTGCAGGATCTTGGTTACCGACAACGCTTTCGCCGAACTGGGACTGGCATCGGACGCGACCGAGCGCGAGGTCAAGGCCGCCTGGCGCCGCCTCGCCTCGCAGTGGCATCCCGACCGCAACGGCAGTGCCGATGCGAGTGCCCGGATGCAGCGCATCAATCAGGCGTTCGAACAGATCCGGCGCACCGGCTTCGCCGCCCGACCCGCCGCCGCCGGGCCGGCGCGACCGGCTCCCGAGGCCACCGCCTCCGCTCCCGCATCCGAGGCACCGGAGGCACCGGAGGCGCCCGAAGCACCCGACATGGCGTCGACGGCCCAGGCCGGACCGGCCGACCCCGATCCGGCGAACGACGCGGCCGCCACCCGCCGGCTGCTGCGCCGCAAGATCCGGCTGACGCTCGAGGAAGCCGCGGCGGGCTGCATCAAGGTGCTGCGCGGCAAGGTGACGGACACCTGTACCGCCTGTGCCGGCGCGGGCTCCGTCATGCGCAGTGGCCGTTGCGTTCCCTGCGGGGGATCGGGCGTGCTGCAGAAGCGGTCGTTCTTCGGCTGGTCGGCCGGTGCCGCCACGGCCTGCGAAGCCTGCGATGGCAGCGGCAGCGGACGGGTCGTCTGCGATCGCTGCGATGGCGCCGGCAAGCTGCCGCCGCGCAACTACCGCATCAGCGTGCGGATCCCGCATGGCGTGCGCGATGGCGATCTGCTGCATGTGGACGGGCGACGCATGCGTGCAGCCGGCCCGAATGCCGATGTCGAGATCCGCGTCGAGGTGGAGCCCCACCCACTCTTCAGGCTCGAGGACGATGGCACGATCCATTGTGAGATGCCGGTCGATGGCTTCGCCTGGATCGGCAACCGGCCCCTGAGGGTGCCGACGGTGTCCGGCTTCCAGAGCATTGCCCTGCGTCGCGATCAACTGTCCTATCGCCTCCCCGGACAGGGCTTCCCGATGCAGCGTCAGGGCTCGCGTGGCGATCAGGTCGTCACGCTGACGCCGGTGTTCCCGCCGCAGCTGAGCATCGACCAGCAGATCCTGCTCGACCAGCTCACCGCCACCGGTCTGGGCGCCGATGGCGAGGCCGTCGACCCGCGCCTGCGGGACTGGAACCGCGCCGTGCGCGCCTGGGAGAAGGATCGACCGGCCGCCTGATCCGCCAGGAGACGATGGCGGCGGCGGACAAAAAAATGCCCCGACGGTGCGGGGCATCATGAACATCGATCTACGTCGAATGGAGTGGAGGCGCGACCCGGAGTCGAACCGGGCTAGACGGATTTGCAATCCGTTGCATAACCGCTTTGCTATCGCGCCACGTCTGATCTGAATCAATCGAAAAAAAGGGAAGCCTGGGCTTCCCTTTTTCGGATCTGGAGCGGGATAAGAGACTCGAACTCTCGACCTCAACCTTGGCAAGGTTGCGCTCTACCAACTGAGCTAATCCCGCGTATCGAGCCTCGAATTATATACTAGTTTTTCGAGGTCCCGCAAGCGAGCCGATCACTTCCTCAATGCTTGATCGAACCTTCGGGCGGCTGGGCCGCGCGCTGGCGCGACAGCTCGGCCACGGCCGCGGCCGATGCCGCCACTTCCTCGTCGGACAAGGGCGTCGGTGCCTTCTCCAGTGCGATCTCCAGCACCTTGTCGATCCACTTCACCGGGATGATCTCCAGACCGTTCTTCACGTTCTCCGGGATGTCCTGCAGATCCTTGGCGTTCTCCTCCGGGATCAGCACCGTGCGGATGCCACCGCGCAGGGCGGCCAGCAGCTTCTCCTTCAGGCCGCCGATCGCGGTGACCTCGCCGCGCAAGGTGATCTCGCCCGTCATGGCGACATCGCCACGCACCGGGATGCCCGTCAGGGCCGAGACGAAGGCCGTCGTCATGGCGGCGCCGGCACTCGGGCCATCCTTGGGCGTGGCGCCATCGGGCACGTGGATGTGGATGTCGCGCTTCTCGAAGATGTCGTCGCGGATGCCCAGCCGATGCGCGCGGCTGCGCACCACCGTGCGGGCCGCCTCGACCGATTCCTTCATGACGTCGCCGAGCGAGCCGGTGCGGCTGATCACGCCCTTGCCGGGCATGACAACGGCCTCGATCGTCAGCAGGTCGCCACCGACCTCGGTCCAGGCGAGGCCCACCACCTGGCCGACCTGGTTCTGCTTCTCCGCCAGGCCGAAGGTGTACTTGCGCACACCCAGGAACTCGTTGAGATTGGCACCGTCGACGATGACCTTGGGCGTCATCTTCTTGAGCAGCAGTCCCTTCACGACCTTGCGGCAGATCTTCGAGAGCTCGCGCTCGAGCGAGCGCACACCGGCCTCCCGCGTGTAGTAGCGCACGATGTCGCGCACGGCTTCCTCGGTGATGAGGAGCTCCTCCTCCTTCACACCGTTGTTCTGCATCTGCTTGGGCAGCAGGTACTTCAGCGCGATGTGCGTCTTCTCGTCCTCGGTGTAGCCGGCCAGCCGGATGACTTCCATCCGGTCCAGCAGCGCGGGCGGGATGTTCATCGAATTCGACGTCGCCACGAACATGACGTCGCTGAGGTCGAAGTCGACCTCGACGTAGTGGTCGCCGAAGGTGTGGTTCTGCTCCGGGTCGAGCACTTCGAGCAGCGCGCTCGACGGATCGCCACGGAAGTCGGTGCCCAGCTTGTCGATCTCGTCGAGCAGGAACAACGGATTGCGCGTGCCGACCTTGTTCAGGCTCTGCAGCACCTTGCCTGGCAGCGCGCCGATGTACGTGCGGCGGTGGCCCCGGATCTCCGCCTCGTCGCGCATGCCGCCGAGCGCCATGCGGGTGTACTTGCGACCGGTCGCCTTGGCGATCGACTGGCCGAGCGAGGTCTTGCCGACGCCGGGCGGGCCCACCAGGCACAGGATCGGTGCCTTGACCTTGTCCACACGCTGTTGCACCGCGAGGTATTCCAGGATGCGGTCCTTGACCTTGTCGAGACCATAGTGGTCCTCGTTGAGCACCGCCTCGGCATTGGCGAGGTCGTGCTTGATCTTGGTCTTCTTGCTCCAGGGCAGGCCGATCAGGACGTCGATGTAGTTGCGCACCACCGTGGCCTCGGCCGACATCGGGGACATCAGCTTGAGCTTCTTCAGCTCGCCCTCGGCCTTCTTGAGCGCGTCCTTGGGCATCTTGGCGAGCTTGATCTTCTTCTCGATCTCCTCGATGTCCGCGCCATCCTCGCCCTCGCCCAATTCCTTCTGGATCGCCTTGACCTGCTCGTTCAGATAGAAGTCGCGCTGGTTCTTCTCCATCTGGCGCTTGACGCGGCCACGGATCTTCTTGTCGACGTTCAGGATGTCGACCTCGCGTTCGAGCTGGCCGAACAGGTTCTCCAGTCGCGCCTTGACATCGTCCAGATCGAGCACGGATTGCTTGCTGTCGAGCTTGAGCGGCAGGTGGGCGGCGATCGTATCGGCCAGCCGACCGGGATCGTCGATGCTGGAGATCGACGTCAGGATCTCGGGCGGGATCTTCTTGTTGAGCTTGACGTACTGATCGAACTGCTGCATCACGGCACGACGCAACGCCTCGATCTCGGTGCCCTTCTGGGCCAACGCGTCGGCCACCGCGACCGGCGTGACGGTGGCGGTGAAATGGGTCTCCGCATCCTGGATGCCATCGACGCGCGCGCGCTGCTGGCCTTCGACCAGCACCTTCACGGTGCCGTCGGGCAGCTTGAGCATCTGCAGGATCGTCGAGACGCAGCCGACGGCGAACATGTCCTCGACGGCGGGCTCGTCCTTGGCGGCGGCTTTCTGCGCCACCAGCATGATGCGTCGCTCGGCTTCCATGGCCAGTTCGAGCGCCTTGATGCTCTTGGGCCGGCCGACGAACAGCGGAATCACCATGTGGGGAAACACGACGACATCGCGCAGCGGCAAGAGCGGCAGGTCGATGGCGTCGGGTGGCAAGGGAGTGTGACCGGACATGCGAATCCTCGAAGTGATCATGCAAAGATGGAACGCGCCGTCCGCATTTCAAGCCCGGACGGCGCGTTCATCGTAGGGACACGCGGATCTCGCGTGCCGAAGCAGGTGGAAGACCCCCGCGTGCTCAAGCCTTCTTGGCCGCTTCGCGATAGACGAGCAACGGCGGCTTGTTCTCGTCGATGGTCGATTCCTCGACCACGACCTTGTCGACATTGGTGACGTTCGGCAATTCGAACATGGTGTCGACCAGCGACTGTTCCAGGATCGAGCGCAGGCCGCGCGCGCCGGTCTTGCGCGCCAACGCCTTGCGCGCGATGGCCTTCAGCGCGCCCGGACGGATCTCCAGGTCGACGCCCTCCATCTGCAGCAGCTTGACGAACTGCTTGACGACCGCGTTCTTGGGCTCCGTCAGGATCTTGACCAGCGTGTCCTCGGTCAGTTCGGCCAGCGAGGCCACCACCGGCATGCGTCCCACCAGCTCGGGGATGAGGCCGAACTTGATCAGGTCCTCGGGTTCGACCTCGCGGAACACGTCCGTCAGGCTGCGCTGCGCCTTGCTGCGCACCGAGGCCCCGAAACCGATGCCCGAGGCTTCCGTACGGTTCTCGATCACCTTCTCCAGGCCGGCGAACGCGCCGCCACAGATGAAGAGGATGTTGGTGGTGTCGATCTGCAGGAAGTCCTGGTTCGGATGCTTGCGTCCGCCCTGCGGCGGCACGCTGGCCATGGTGCCTTCGATCAGCTTGAGCAAGGCCTGCTGCACGCCCTCGCCCGACACGTCGCGCGTGATGGACGGGTTGTCCGACTTGCGCGAGATCTTGTCGATCTCGTCGATGTAGACGATGCCGCGCTGCGCCCGCTCGACCTCGTAGTTGCAGCTCTGCAGCAGCTTCTGGATGATGTTCTCGACGTCCTCGCCCACATAGCCGGCCTCGGTCAGCGTGGTGGCATCGGCCATCACGAAGGGCACGTCGAGCATGCGCGCGAGTGTCTGGGCCAGCAGCGTCTTGCCGGAGCCGGTCGGACCGATCAGCAGGATGTTGCTCTTGTTGAGCTCGACGTCGTCGCCCTTGGCCTTCTCCTTGTGGCGCAACCGCTTGTAGTGGTTGTAGACCGCGACGGACAGCATGCGCTTGGCCGCTTCCTGGCCGATCACATAGTTGTCGAGGTTGTTCTTGATCTCCAGCGGCGTCGGCAGGTCGCTGCGCGCATCGCGCGGCTCATCGCCCGGCGGAAGCTCGTCACGGATGATCTCGTTGCACAGGTCGATGCATTCGTCGCAGATGAACACGGACGGCCCGGCGATGAGCTTCTTGACCTCGTGCTGGCTCTTGCCACAGAAGGAGCAATAAAGCGTTTTTTCGCTGGAAGAGCCTTTTTTATCGGCCATGGGCAGGTGCCTCGTAATGGGGTTCAACAATCATAGCCAAGAGCGGAAAGCCTCTTCCTCAACGAAAACGGCGTTCTCCGAATGGAAAACGCCGTCCTTGCAGAGGCGCCGAGGAACCTCGGCCATGGCGTGCCTCGATCAGCCGCGCTTGGCGATCACGGCGTCGATCAGGCCGTATTCCTTCGATTCGTCGGCCGTGAGGAAATAGTCGCGCTCGGTATCGCGGGCGATCTTCTCCAGCGGCTGGCCGGTGCGCTCGGCCAGGATGCGGTTCATCTGGTCCTTGGTGCGCAGGATGTCGCGCGCATGGATCTCGATGTCGGTCGCCTGACCGCGTGCGCCGCCGAGCACCTGGTGGATCATGACCTTGGAATTGGGCAGCGAGAACCGCTTGCCCTTCTCGCCCGCCGCCAGCAGGAAGGCGCCCATGCTGGCCGCGAAGCCGATGCACAGCGTCGAGACGGCCGGCTTGATGAACTGCATCGTGTCGTAGATGGCCATGCCGGCGCTCACGCTGCCGCCCGGCGAGTTGATGTAGAACGAGATGTCCTTGTCGGGGTTCTCGCTCTCGAGGAACAGCAGCTGCGCCACCACGAGGTTGGCGGTCTGGTCGTTGACCTCGCCCACCAGGAAAATCACGCGTTCCTTGAGCAACCGCGAATAGATGTCGTAGGAACGCTCGCCGCGGCCCGACTGCTCGATCACCATCGGCACCATGCCGAGGCCTTGAATTTCCTGTGCGCTCATATTGCTCTCCAGAGTGTTTCTTACCAACCCGCCAATTTGGGGCTCGCGCGCAGAGCACAAGCCCCTGGCCGTACACACTCGGACACGGCCCGGGACGCTCAGCCCTGCTGCTGGGGCTGCGCCATCAGTTCGTCGAAGGAGACGGCCTTCTCGCTGACCTTGGCCTTGCCCAGGACGAAGTCGGTCACGTTGTTCTCGATGACGACGGCCTCGACCTCGGCCAGGCGATCCTTGTCGCTGAAGTACCAGCGCACCACGTCGGCGGGGCGCTCGTAGCTGGCGGCGAGTTCCTCGACGTGCGCCTTGACCTGTTCGGGCTTGGCGTGCAGTTCGTTGGCACGCACCAGTTCGGCCACGACGAGGCCGAGCCGGACGCGGCGCTCGGCCTGCGGACGGAACACTTCCTCGGGGATCGGCGCCTTGTCGGCGTCCTTGATGCCGCGCTGCTTGAGCTCGGCGCGGGCGCCCTCGACCATGCGCTCGACCTCGGACTGCACGCTGGCATTGGGCACGTCGAGCTCGGCGTTGCCGATCAGCGCGTCCATGACGGCATTCTTGTTGCGCGCCAGGAGCCGGAACTTCACTTCACGCTCGAGGTTGCGCTTGATGTCGGCGCGCAGGCCGTCGATGGTGCCGTCCTCGATGCCGAGCGACTTGGCCAGTTCCTCGTCGATGGCGGGCAGCTGCGAGGCCTCGATCTTCTTCACGGTGACCATGAAGTCGGCCTGCTTGCCGGCCACGTCCTTGCCGTGGTAGTCGGCCGGGAACGACAGCGGGAAGGTGCGGCTGTCGCCCGCCTTCAGGCCACGCACGGCATCCTCGAACTCCTTGAGCATCTGGCCTTCGCCGACGATGAACTGGAAGTCCTCGGCCTTGCCGCCCTGGAAGGGCTCGCCATCGATCTTGCCTTCGAAGTCGACCGTCACGCGGTCGTCGTCCTGGGCGGCAGCGTCCTGGGCGCGCGGCTCGAACGTGCGGCGCTGCTTGCGCAGGATGTCGAGCGTCTTGTCGATGGCCTCGTCGCTGACCTCGGCCGTGATGCGGTCGATCTCGGCGGCGGAGAGGTCGTTGATCTTGACTTCGGGAAACACCTCGAAGATCGCGTCGAAGGCCAGCGCGCCCTCGGGCGACTCTTCCTTCTCGGTGATGCGGGGCTGGCCGGCCACGCGCAGCTTGGCTTCGTTGGCGGCCTGCGAGAAGGCCTCGCCGACCTTGTCGTTCATGACCTCGAACTGGACCGAATAGCCATAGCGCTGGGCCACCACCGTCATCGGCACCTTGCCGGGACGGAAGCCGTCCATCTTGACGGTGCGCGCGATCTTCTTGAGGCGCGCGTTGACCTCCGACTGGATGGTCTCGACCGGGAGGGTCAGGGTGATCTTGCGCTCGAGCTTGTCGAGGGTTTCAACGTTCACGGTCATCTGATGTGTCTTCCTTGAGAGGATTTTTTGCTGGTGCGCGGGGCCGGACTCGAACCGGCACGTTCTTGCGAACGTCAGGACCTAAACCTGGTGCGTCTACCAATTTCGCCACCCGCGCGGTCAGGGAACTCAATGCAAGAACGGGCGGCCTCTGCATGCAGACCACCCGTTCGAAATCGGCAACCGCTTATTTTAGACGCGAACCGGAGCCCCTTCCGGCTCGCGTCGGACACGAAATGCGGCGGCGTACATCGCCGGCAGCGCCAGCAGCGTCAGCGCGGTCGCCACGATCAATCCGCCCATGATGGCCACGGCCATCGGACCCCAGAACACGCTGCGCGAGAGCGGGATCATCGCCAGCACCGCCGCGGCCGCCGTCAGCACGATGGGCCGCAGGCGTCGCACGGCCGACTCGACGATGGCGTCCCAGGCCGGCACGCCGGCCGCCCGGTCGCTTTCGATCTGGTCGATCAGGATCACCGAATTGCGCTGGATCATCCCCATCAGCGCGATCACGCCGAGGAGGGCCACGAAGCCGAACGGCCGGTCGAGGACGAGCAGTGCCGCGGCCACGCCGGCGATGCCCAGCGGCCCGGTCATGAACACCAGCAGCGCGCGGCTGAAGCTGTGCAGCTGCAGCATGAGCAGCGTGAAGACCAGGAACAGCATGATGGGCACACCCGCGACGATGGAGTCGGAACCCTTGCTGCTCTCCTCGACCGCGCCGGCGACCTCGATGCGGTAGGCGGTCTGTCCCTGGGCATGCCAGCGCGCCTCCAGCTCGCGCAGGGCGGGCAGCAGTTCCTTGGTCACGGTGGCGCCCTGCAGGCCGTCGACGATGTCGCTCTGCACGGTGATGGCGTAGTTGCGGTTCTGCCGCCACATCACGCCCGGCTCCCAGGTGAAGACCGGCTTGGCGATCTGCAGCAGCGGGATCGAGCGGCCCGACGCCGTCGGCAGGTAGGCGCTGCCGATGTCCGAGATCTCGCCGCGCTCGTCGGCCGACTGGCGCAGCACGATGTCGATCAGCCGGTCGCCCTCGCGGTACTGGCCGACGGTGGTGCCGCTGAACATGGTGCGCGAGGCCTGCGCGATGGCCTGGCTGGTGACGCCGAGCGCGCGTGCCTTGGCCTGGTCGACCTCCAGCCGCACCACCTTGACCGCCTCGTTCCAGTTGTCGTTGACGCCACGGGTGTGCGGGTTGGACCGCATCAGCGCGGCCACCTCGTCGGCGCGCTGGCGCAGTTGCGCGGGGTCGCTGCCGATGACGCGGAACTGCACCGGATAGGCCACCGGCGGCCCGTTGGGCAGCAGCTTCGGACGGCCACGCACCTCCGGGAACTCCTGGGCCAGGATGCCCGGCAGCTTGGCGCGCAAGGCATCGCGCTGCTTCAGATCCTTGGTCAGCACGATCATCTGGGAGACGTTGCTCTGCGGAAAGATCTGGTCGAGCGGCAGATAGAAGCGCGGCACGCCGTTGCCGATCCATGTCGTGACGGAGGTCACCGCGCCCTCGGTCATGAGCCGCCGCTCGACCCGCCGGGCGACCTCTTCGTTGGCGGCGAAGCTGGTGCCTTCGGGCATCCAGAGATCGACCAGGATCTCCGGGCGGACCGAGTCCGGGAAGAACTGCTGCTGCACGCGCCCCATGCCGGCGATGCCCAGCGCGAAGATCGCGACGGTCGCGCCGATGGTGATCCAGCGATGCGCGATGCAGGCGTTCACCGCGCGGCGGAAGGCGTTGTAGAAGCGCGAGTCGAACATCTCGTGCGGTGGCGCGTCGGGATCGTGCGGCTTGACCTTGAGCAGCAACGTGCCGAGATAGGGCACGAAATACACCGACACGATCCACGACAGCACCAGAGCGATCACGGTGACGGCGAAGATCGCGAAGGTGTATTCCCCGGTCACCGACTTCGCGATGCCGATGGGCAGGAAGCCGGCCGCCGTGATGAGCGTGCCGGTCAGCATCGGCTTGGCCGTGACGTCGTAGGCGAAGGTGGCGGCGCGCACCTTGTCGTAGCCCTCCTCCATCTTCCGCACCATCATCTCGACGGCGATGATGGCGTCGTCCACCAGCAGTCCCAGCGCGATGATCAGCGAGCCCAGCGAGATCTTGTGCAATCCGATGCCGAAGTAGTCCATCGCCAGGAAGGTCACGGCCAGCACCAGCGGGATCGTGATCGCCACCACCAGGCCCGGCCGGATGTCGATGCTCCAGCCGAAACGGCCGCCCCGGTGCAGTCCCAGCGCGATGAAGCTCACGGCCAGCACGATGCCCACCGCCTCGATCAGCACATGCACGAATTCGTTGACCGAGGTGGCCACGGCCACGGGCTGGTCCTGGACCTGCGAGAGCGTCACCCCGGCGGGCAGGCCGCGCTGGATGTCCGCCAGCGCCAGCCGCAGCGACTTGCCCAGCGCGATGATGTCGCCGCCCTTGGTCATGGACACGCCCAGCGCCACCACCTCGCGGCCCTGGTGGCGCACCTTGGTCACGGGCGGATCGACCGTGCCGCGCACGATGCCGGCGATGTCGCCGAGCCGCAACTGATTGCCCGAGCTGCCGCGGATGGGCATCTCGCGCAATTGCTCGACGCTGGTGAACTGGCCGGCCACGCGCACCTGCAGCACGTCCAGCGGCGACTGGATGGTGCCGGCGCTCTCCACCGCGTTCTGCGCGCCGATCTGCTGCAGCACGGCGTTGAAGTCCAGGCCGAGCTGCGCCACGCGCTTCTGCGACACCTCGATGTAGATCCGCTCGTCCTGCAGGCCGAACTGCTCGACCTTGGCGACGTCCTTGACGCGCAGCAGGCTCTGGCGCACGTCGTCGGCGAAGGTCCTGACCTCGGCCGGCGAGAACCCTTCGGCTTCCAGTGCATAGATCACACCATAGACGTCGCCGAAGTCGTCGTTGAAGAACGGCCCCACGACGCCGCCGGGCAACGTCGCGCGCATGTCGCCGATCTTCTTGCGCACCGTGTACCAGATGCCGGCCACCTCGCTCGCCTTCGACGAATCCTTGATCTCGAAGATGATCTGCGACTCGCCGGGCTTGGAATAGCTGCGGATGCGATAGGCGTAGGGCACTTCCTGCAGCGTGCGCTCGAGCTTGTCCGTGACCTGCTCGGCCATCTGCTGCGCCGTGGCGCCGGGCCAGAGCGTGCGCACCACCATGACGCGGAAGGTGAAGGGCGGATCCTCGTCCTGGCCGAGCTGGAAGTAGGCCGCGAAGCCCAGCACCATCAGCGCCACCATCAGGTAGCGCGTCAGGGCGACGTGTTCGAGCGCCCAGCGCGACAGGTTGAAGCCGGCGCGGGAGGTCGTACCGCCCGGCATCGCCGCGTCGGGCATGGAGGGATCGCGCGCGGCGCCGGAGTCGTTCATCGTCCGGTCCTCAGCGTGCCGCCGCGGGCGCGGCCAGGGAGGATGGCGGCGCTGCCGGTGCCGGTGCCGGTGCGGACGCGGCCGCCGCCGCGGCGGCCAGACGGTCCTGGTAGATCGTGACCTTCTGGCCTGGCGACAGCACGTGCACCCCCGCGACCACCACCAGTTCGCCCGGCTTCAGGCCCGACGCGATCACGGCCTGGTTGCCATCGGCCGTCGCCACCTGCACCGGTTGCGAGCGCACCGTCATCGTGGCTCGATCCAGCACCCACACCGCGCTGCCACCGCCAGCCTGGCGCAACGCGCTGGTCGGCAGCTTCAGCACCGGCTGGTCGGTGCGCGCCAGCGCCTGCGGCCGCGCGTACACCGTCGCGCCCAGCGGCGGCGCGCTGGCCGCGTCGATCGCGACCTTGACGGCATAGGTGCGGGTGACGGCATCGGCGCTGGCCGCGACCTCGCGCACGCGACCCTCGATCTCCTCGCCCCCGGCCCACCCGCGCACGGCGACGGCCGACCCCAGGCGCATCTGCGCCGCGCGGTCCTCGGGCACCGCAAACACGACGTCGCGCGCGCCGTCCTGCGCGATGCGCACCACCGGCGTGCCGGCCGACACCACCTGGCCCGGTTGCGCCTCCACGGCCGTGACGATCCCGGCCACGTCGGCCGTGAGGGTCGTGTAGGACGCCTGATTGCCCTGCGACGCGAGTTGCGCCCGGCCCTGTTCGAACTGGGCCTGCGCCGCCTTCCAGGTCGATTCGCGGCGCTCCAGTTCGGCGCCGCTGATGAAGTTCTGCGCGCGCAGTTCGCGATAACGCTGGAGGTCGGCGGCGGCGAGATCGCGGTTGGTGACCGCCGCCGCCAGCTGGGCCCGCGCGGCTTCGGCGGCGAGCCGGTAGTCCTGTGGATCGAGCTGTGCCAGCACCTCGCCCGCACGCACGTGCCGGCCCAGTTCGGCCTGCCGGCGCAGGATCTTTCCGGCCACCCGGAAGCCGAGCTGCGACTCGATGCGGGCGCGCACCTCGGCGGAGTATTCGGGCGTGGTCTCGATGCCGCTGGCGCCCACGGCCTGGACCTTGACGGCGCGCAGCGGCTCTTCGACGGGTGCCGGGCGCGAGCAGCCGGCGAGCGCGACGACCAGTGCCAGCAGCAGGCACGCAGCGCCGGTCGACGAAGCCATCGGATGGGGAAAAAGCACGGTCATGGACCACCTCGTTGTGCACTGAAGGCCACTAATGACCGAACGGTTAGTAATCTAGGATAAGCGTCAGACACTGTCAATCGGTCCGGCGGAGGGTGGAAAGCAACCCCGGCGGCCGCCCGGCGCGGCGGGTCGTCGACAATCCTGCGCGTGCCGTCCTCCTCCCCCTTTCCCGTGCCGCCGTCGACGGCGCCGACGCTCGCCGCGCCGCCGACCCACTACGAGAACTTCCCCGTCGCGTCGTGGCTGTGCCCGCCGCGCCTGCGACCTCCGATCGCGGCCATCTACCACTTCGCCCGCACGGCCGACGACATCGCCGACGAAGGCGATGCCGGCCCGACGCCGCGCCTGGCCGACCTGCGCGACTTCCGCGCCGAACTGGCCGTCGCGGCGCGCGGCACGGTCGACCCCGCCTCGCGCTGGCCCGACGTCTTCGGCCCGCTCGCCCACGCGATGCGGACCTTCGCGCTGCCGGAGGCATTGCTGGCCGATCTGCTCGATGCCTTCGCCCAGGACATCGCCCACACGCGCGATCGCCGCTGGTATGCCGACCGTGCCGGGCTGCTCGACTACTGCCGACGTTCGGCCAACCCGATCGGCCGGCTGCTCCTGCATCTCTATGGCGTCGACGACGCGCCGTCGCTCGAGCGCAGCGACGCCATCTGCAGCGCCCTGCAGCTGATCAACTTCTGGCAGGACCCGAGCGTCGACCTGCCGCGCGAGCGGCACTACCTGCCGCTCGCGGATTGCGCGGCATGCGGGCTCGGACCGGAGGATTTCGAACGCTTCCGTCCGCTGGGCAGCGACGCGCCGCCCGCCGCCGCGCTGACCCTGGTCGCCCGCCAGGTGGCCTGGGCGCGCGAGTTGATGCGCGAAGGCGCGCCGCTGGTGCACCGCCTGCCCGGGCGGGCCGGCTGGGAGCTGCGCCTGGTGGTCCAGGGCGGCCTGAGGATCCTGGACAAGATCGAGGCGCAGGGCTTCGACAGCTTCTCGCGCCGCCCGACCATCGGCGGGGGCGACGCGCCGCGCCTGGCCTGGCGCGCCCTGTGGATGCGGAGACAATCGCCCGCATGACCACCCAGAAGACCGCGCGTTCGACCCGATGAATCCCGACCAGTACGTGCAGGACAAGGCGGCCGCCTCGGGCAGCAGCTTCTATTACGCGTTCCTGTTCCTTCCCAAGCAGCGCCGTGCCGCGATCACCGCGTTCTATGCCTTCTGCCGCGAGATCGACGACGTCGTCGACGAGGTGCGCGATCCCGGCGTCGCCGCCACCAAGCTCGCCTGGTGGCGTACCGAGATCGCCCAGTCCTTCGCCGGCCAGCCCCACCATCCGGTGATGCAGGCGCTCATGCCGTTGGCGGCCGAGCACGGCATCGAGGCCGCGCAGCTCCAGCAGATCGTCGATGGCTGCCAGATGGACCTCGACCAGACCCGCTACCTCGACTTCCACGCCCTGGGGCGCTATTGCCACCTGGTGGCCGGCGTGGTGGGCGAGGTCGCGGCGCGCATCTTCGGCCAGTCCGATCCGCAGACGACCGACTATGCCCACCGGCTCGGACTCGCGCTGCAGCTCACCAACATCATCCGGGACGTCGGCGAGGACGCCCTGCGCGGTCGCATCTACCTGCCGGTCAACGAGCTGCAGCGCTTCGACGTCAAGGCGCACGAGATCCTCAACCGCGTGCATTCGGAGCGCTTCGTCGCGCTGATGAAGTTCCAGGCCGAGCGCGCCCACCAGGCCTACGACGAGGCCCTGGGTCTGCTGCCCGCGGCCGACCGCCGCAACCAGAAACCGGGCCTGATGATGGCGAGCATCTACCGCACGCTGCTGCGCGAGATCGAGAGCGACGACTTCCAGGTGCTGAACCAGCGCGTCAGCCTCACGCCGGTGCGCAAGTTCTGGCTGGCCTGGCAGGTGCAGGCACTCGGACGGCTGTAGGTCGGACAGTGTGAGGGTCGCCGTGATCGGTGCCGGGTGGGCCGGCCTCGCCTGCGCGGTCGAGGCCACGCGCGCGGGCCATCGCGTCGCCCTGTTCGACGCCGCGCGCACCACCGGCGGCCGCGCGCGCCGTATCGAGGGCGATGCCGGCATCCGTGCCGGTCCACCGCTGGACAACGGGCAGCACATCCTGATCGGCGCCTACCGCGAGACGCTGGCGTTGATGCGCCTGGTCGGCGTCGATCCGGAGACCGCCCTGCTGCGTCTGCCGCTGTCGCTGCGACGGCCCGACGGCACCGGGCTGGCCGTGCCGGCGGGGTGGCCGGCGCCACTCGACCTGCTCGCCGGCATCGCCACGGCGCGTGGCTGGAACTGGCGCGACAAGACGACCCTGATGCGAAGCGCCTGGCGCTGGCGACGCGCCGGCTTCCGCTGCGCCGGCACGGCCACGGTGAGCGATCTGTGCCGCGACCTCACGCCACGCGTGATGGACGAGCTGATCGATCCGCTGTGCGTGTCGGCCCTCAACACGCCCTCGGTCCGGGCCAGTGGCCAGGTGTTCCTCACCGTCCTGCGCGATGCGCTCTTCGGCCTCCCGGGCGGCGCCGACCTGCTGCTGCCACGCGTCGATCTCGGTGCCCTGCTGCCCGATGCCGCCCTGGACTGGCTCGCCTGTCACGACGCCACGCTGCACCTGGGAACGCGCGTCGACATCCTCGAGCCGGGCGGACCGGGCGGCGCGCCGTGGCGCATCCACGACCTGCCCTTCGATCACGTCGTGCTGGCCGGCGCTTCCTGGGATGCCGCCCGGCTGCTGCGCCACAGCGCCATCGACGCGCCGGCCTGGATCGAGGCCGCCGAGTCGCTGCGCTTCGAGGCGATCGCCACGGTGTATCTCGAAGGCGCGACGCCCCTGGCCGCGCCCATGCTGGCCCTGCGCTCGTCGGTCGACGAACCGGCGCAGTTCGTCTTCGACCGCACCCGCCTGGGTGGCCCGGCGGGCCGCCTGGCGCTGGTCGTGAGCGCCGTCGATGTCCCGCGCGAGATCCTGGAGCGACGCGTTCTGGAGCAGGCCCGGAAGGTCCTCGGTCAGCCGGGGCTGCGCATCCTGCGCACGATCGTCGAGAAGCGCGCCACCTTTTCCTGCACGCCCGGCCTGCGACGGCCTGCGGGCGACATCGACGCCACCCTCGGCGCGTGCGGCGACTATGTGGAGGGGCCGTATCCCGCCACCCTGGAAGGCGCCGTGCGGAGTGGTCTGACCGCCGCCCGCCGAATATCGGGCACCGAACGTCAAAAAAACTTCATATCTGTTACATGAAGTCATGAAAATGGATTTGGGACGGCTAAATTTGGCAATACCTCGAATTTGCCAAAATCAAATGCAACATCCAATCAAATCATTGATTTTTCCAACTATTCGATTTTTCAACGGCGACATTCTTTATTTTTAGAAAGAATGAGTTGTTTATTGCAGACAAACATGTTGTAGCTTGATTTCATCAGCAAAGTTTTTGGACGTAATAAACATTACTTCAGATTGCGGATGACCTAGCGGGATTAGCCTTGGTGGTACAGGGTCCATTTCTCATGGATCGGTGCTCAACCAACCACCAGGAAGCCGTAAATGTCAGAAACGCACGAGTTTGATAAGACCATTTCGACGAGAACGCAAACAACGTCGACGGCCGTGGGCGGAGACCCCGCACGCATCAATATCTGCCAACTCGACAGTCATTCAGCAGTACGCTTCGGCCTGGAATGCAAGATCCGCAGTCAATACGACATGCATTGGATCGGTTCCGGCTCTGATTTTCGTGAAGTCGCTGCTCTGCTCAGGGAATTCACCTGCGACGTCGTCATCGTGGAATACCAGCTCGAGGGGCTGGAGAACGACGGCTGGAATCTCATCAAGCAGTTCCAGCGCAATTTCCCCGACACGCGCCTGCTGGTCTACACCGGCTACATGAGCCAGGCCACCCAGGCCCTCATCACGCGGGCCGGCGTGTCCTGCGTGTTGTCCAAGCGCTGCTCCATGGACAAGCTCATCAGCGTCATCCGCGAGCTGGGATTCGCCTCCTGGCATTCGCGTTTCCATGGCGACCGCAAGCGCCCCAAGCCGCCGGAGATCCAGTTCGATTCGATGAACATCGCGCCCGCGTCGAACAACGAGGCCCTGGATGGCGCGGGCCTGTCGACGCGCGAGATGGAAGTGCTGCGGTGCCTGCTCCAGGGCATGTCCGTCAGCGAGATCAGCCACAAGTTCGTGCGCAGCATCAAGACCATCAGCTCGCAGAAGCAGGCCGCCTTCCGCAAGCTCAGCGTCAGCAGCAACCAGGATCTGTTCCGGCTGCAGAAGTCGTTCCACATCCGGTGACGCCGGACTCCTCCCGGGTCGCGCGCATCGGGTCCCGCCATGCCGGGCGGCCCCGTGCGTTCGATCTCAGTTCGCGCCGAGCGCGCGGCAGAGACTGAGCAGATCGGGCACCACCAGTTGGGGCCGCGCACCGTGGGCCCAGGGCTGACGCTCGTCGTCCGGCTTGCGATCCAGCCAGACCGCCTGCATGCCGGCGTCGAGCGCCCCCACCACATCCAGCGCCGCATCGTCGCCCACATGCAGGATGGCCTCCGGCGCCAGCCCGATCGAGGCGGCGGCGGCGTGGAAGATCGGCGCGTGCGGCTTGCCGCTGCCGAAGACGTGGGCGCTGAAGGCGCCACGGAACCAGTGCCCGATGCCGGTCCGATGGATGTCGGCATTGCCATTGGAGATCGCCACCAGCGGATAGCGTTCGCTCAGCCATTGCAGCGCCGGCGCGGCATCGTCGTAGAGCACGACGCGCTGGCGCGCGGCGAAGAACACGTCGAAGGCCGGGTCGGCCAGCAGCGGATCCTCGCCGGCGCGGCGCAGGGCCGTGCGGATCGACTCGCGGCGCAATGCGCTCATGTCGTGCGCGAGGTCGGAGCGCTCGCGCTCGGTGGCTTCGCGCAGTTCGCGCAGCACGCCGGGCGTGAGCAGCAACTCGGCCGTGCCCGGCGCCTCGCGCAGCAGGAACTCGTGCAGCGCCACCTCGGCCCGCTCGATGGTCGGCCAGATCGGCCACAGGGTGTCGTCGAGGTCCAGCGAGATGCCGGAGATGCGGTCGATGTCGAGGCCGTCGTGGAGGGCCATGGCCGGGGGCGCCGGGGTCTCTGAGGTCATGCCGCAGAATATCGCATGCTCCCGAACGACCCCGCCGGCGCCCGTGCCGATGCCCTGGCGCCCGCCGCCCCATCCCGCCCCACCGACCCGCCTTCCACCGTCCGCACCGCCATCCTGTGGTGCAACCTGGGCTCGCCCGATGCACCGACCGCGCAGGCCGTGCGCCCCTACCTCTCGCAGTTCCTGCACGACCACCGCGTGGTGGAGATTCCGCGCGCCATCTGGTGCCTGATCCTGCACGGCATCATCCTGCGCGTGCGGCCGGCCAAGTCGGCGGCCAAGTACGCCAGCATCTGGCTGGCCGAAGGCTCGCCGCTGAAGGTCTGGACCGCCCGGCAGGCGACGCTGCTGGCCGGCTGGCTCGGCGAGCGCGGCCACCGGCTCACGGTGCGCGCGGCGATGCGCTATGCCAATCCGTCGATCGGCTCGCAACTCGATGCCCTGCAGGCCGAGGGCATCGCGCGCGTGCTGGTGCTGCAGGCCTATCCCCAGTATTCGGCCACCACCACCGCCAGCGTGATCGACGCCGTCGCCCAGTGGACGCGCACGCAGCGCCGTCTGCCGGAGCTGCGCTTCGTCAACGACTTCCACGACGATCCGCTCTACATCGACGCCCTGGCGCAGAGCGTGCAGGCCTACTGGAAGCGGCACGGCCGGCCCGACCAGCTGGTGATGAGCTTCCATGGCATCCCCGAGCGCAACATCCGCCTGGGCGATCCCTACCAGTCGCAATGCCTGGAGACCGCGCGCCTGCTGGCCGAGCGACTCGGGCTGTCGGCGCAGCGCCATCGCGTGACCTTCCAGTCGCGCTTCGGCCGCGCCAAGTGGCTGGAGCCCTACACCGAGCCGACCCTGCGCGAGCTCGGCAAGGCCGGGGTCGGGCGGGTCGACGTGATGTGCCCGGGCTTCCCGGCCGACTGCCTGGAGACCCTGGAGGAGATCGCCATGGAAGGGCGCGAAGCCTTCCTGCACGAGGGCGGTCGCGAGTTCCACTACATCCCCTCGCTCAACGACGATCCGGCCTGGATCACCGCGCTGGCCGGCATCGCCGAACGCCACCTCGCCGGCTGGCCGACGAAACCGCAGGAAGTACAGGGCGAGCCACGCCGTTAGAAAGGTACGACGAATGGCGTACGGCTTTGCTTGCCGTGATGGAAGTCCCTCGGTACATTGCATTTTTTGAGGGTCCGCAATGTCCGTCGACACCGTTTCCGATTCTTCCTCCTCACCCACCATCCCGGTTTCCCCCTCCCCCCTGTTCGATGCCTCGGGCCATGCGGCGGCGGTCATTCCGCCGGCCATGGCATTGCCGGTCGAGACCGGTGGATCGATCTCGCCCTTCTACAACGCGCCGCTGGCGACCGCTCCGCGCCACATCCGGCTGACCTCGCATTCGAGCGGCTTCGGCTCGCTGCCGATCCGCTGGGGCGCCGCCACGCCGGCCGAGCGCGGTCCGATCGTCGGCACCACCACCCGCCGCGCGCATCGCAACGTGATCGGCACCCACAGCGGCTCCTACAGCGTCTACCGCGCACTGGCGGTGGCCGCCGGCGCGCTCAAGCGCGAGCACAAGGCCGACCTCACCAACACCTCGCCGACCGATGCCATCGGCCCCTATCCGCAATGGACCGAGCCCGGCCGCATCGTCTCGCTCGACCCATGGGGCGCGCTGGTGGCCGACGTCTTCGCCGGCGAGCTGTCCGCCGGCTACGACATCCGCCCGACCATCGCCATCACCAAGGCCCACGTGATCCTGCCGGAGGTGATCGAGGCGCTGCAGAGCGGCCGCCTGCAGGCCGACGGCCGCTTCCTCACCGCCGGCGGCGCCGCGCTGGTGACCAAGGCCGCCATCGAGCCGGTCTGGTACCTGCCCGAGGTGGCACGGCGCTTCGGCTGCTCCGAGACCGACCTGCGCCGCACCCTGTTCGAGGAGACCGGCGGCATGTACCCGGAACTGGTGACGCGCTCCGACCTGGAGGTCTTCCTGCCACCGATCGGCGGCCAGACCATCTACATCTTCGGCAATCCGCGCGACCTGGCCAATCCGGAGGTCGAGCTCACCGCCCGCATCCACGACGAGTGCAATGGCTCGGATGTCTTCGGCTCCGACATCTGCACCTGCCGGCCCTACCTCACGCACGCCATCGAGGAATGCATCCGCGGCGCCCAGCGCGGCGGCGTCGGGCTGATCGCCTACTCGCGCAAGGAGGGCCGCGCCCTCGGCGAGGTCACCAAGTTCCTGGTCTACAACGCGCGCAAGCGCCAGGTCGGGGGCGACACCGCCGACCAGTATTTCGCTCGCACCGAATGCGTGGCCGGCGTGCAGGACATGCGTTTCCAGGAGCTGATGCCCGACGTCTTCCACTGGCTGGGCATCAGGAAGATCCATCGCCTGGTGTCGATGAGCAACATGAAGTTCGACGCCATCACCGGCTCGGGCATCGAGATCGGCGAACGCGTCAACATCCCCGACGAACTGATCCCGGCCGATGCCCGCGTCGAGATGGATGCCAAGATGGCGGCCGGCTATTTCACGCCCGGCCCGGTGCCGGGCGCAGAAGAATTGAAGAAGGCCAAGGGCCGGGGACTCGACCAATGAACACCGCCACGCGCACGACCACCACCACCACCGCCGACGACGACCGCGCCGCCGCGCGCGTCGAGGCCGACATCGCCCCCGACTACGACCAGCCCGGCAACGCCGTGGGCTACCTGCGCACCGCCGGCGCCGTGCGCGAGCGCGCCGCCGCCCTGCTGGCGCGGGCGCGCCGCGGCGAGTCGACCTGGTTCTCGATCGGCGCCGACGCCACGCTCGACACCGCCGCGCAGGCCGTGGCCGATGCGGCGCGCGAGCGCTATCCATCGGGCCGCATCCCGTTCCACAGCCGCTGGCGCCATTTCGAGGCCGGCGGCGTCGACCGGCTGGCCCGGCTGGACGCCCTGCTGGGCGAGGACGTCACGCCGCGCGAACGCGCCCGCGTGCAGATCGACCTGGCATTGGTGAGCGTGCTGCTCGATGCCGGCGCCGGACCCGACTGGCACTATGTCGAGCCGGCCAGCGGCCAGCGTTTCACGCGCTCCGAGGGCCTGGGCGTGGCCAGCTTCCACGCCTTCACGGCCGGCCTGTTCTCCTCGGACGCCGAGCGGCCACTGCAGGCCGATGCCGCCGGCCTGCGCGGCCTGTCGGGCGACCGCCTGGCCGAGGCGTTCCAGGTCAGCGCGGCCAATCCGCTGGTCGGCCTGAGCGGGCGCACCACCCTGCTGCGCCGGCTCGGCGAGGCACTGGCCCAGCAGCCGGAGATCTTCGGCCACGACGGAGCGCCCCGGCCCGGCGGCCTGTTCGATGCCCTCGTGAGCGCCTATGGCCCGGCGGCGCCGCCGACGGCCGAGATCTCGGCCGAGGAGATCCTGCAGCTGGTGCTGGACTCGCTCTCGCGCATCTGGCCCGCCGGCAACGCCCTCGACGGCGACATCCTCACCGGCTCGGGCGATCCGGCGCTGGCCCTGGGCGACTGCTGGCCGCATGGCGCGGTGCGCGGCCCCGGCCTGACCGATGGCTGGATGCCGTTCCACAAGCTATCGCAGTGGCTGACCTACTCGCTGCTGGAGCCCTTCGAGTGGGCCGGCATCAAGGTGCGCGGCATCGACCGGCTCACCGGCCTGCCCGAGTACCGCAACGGCGGCCTGTTCATCGACACCGGCGTGATCGTCGCGCGCGACGAGGCCTTTCTCGAAGGCACCTGGCAGGTCGGCGACGAGTTCGTGGTCGAGTGGCGCGCCCTGACCGTCGCGCTGCTCGACGAGGTGGCGCCGCGCGTGCGCGCGCTGCTGGGCCGGAGCGCCGAGGAGATGCCGCTGGCCTGCGTGCTCGAGGGTGGCACCTGGGCCGCCGGCCGCGTGCTGGCACAGCGCTTGCGAGCGGGCGCACCGCCCCTGATCATCGAAAGCGACGGCACGGTGTTTTGACTCGCCCCCAGGCTTCGCGCACTTCGTGTCGCTGCGCCAACCCCCTGCCGGGGGCAACACCGGCGGACCGGCGGAGCCGGTTCCGCGGTGTTCCCGGAATGCGGGAATGTCGGCTTTCACCGTCTCGACGCAGCCTCTTATCCTCGTTCATTCGTCGTCTTCAACGCCTTTGGGCCATCGTCCTCCATGAGTCAAACAACAAGCAGCAACGTCCACGTCATCGACCATCCCCTCGTCCAGCACAAGCTGACGCTCATGCGGCGCAAGGAGGCGTCGACCAACAGCTTCCGCCGCCTGCTCAACGAGCTCAGCATGCTGATGGCCTACGAGGTCACGCGCGACATGCCGATGCAGGACATCGAGGTCGAGACGCCGCTGGAGACCATGACCGCCAAGGTCATCGATGGCAAGAAGCTGGTGCTGGTGTCGATCCTGCGCGCGGGCAACGGCATCCTGGAGGGCATGCTCAGCGTGGTGCCGGGCGCGCGCGTCGGCCACATCGGCCTGTACCGCGACCCCAAGACGCTGACCGCCGTCGAGTACTACTTCAAGATGCCCGGCGACATGCAGGACCGCGACATCATCGTCGTCGATCCGATGCTGGCGACCGGCAATTCGGCCATCGCCGCGGTCGAGCGACTGAAGGAGATGAGCCCGAAGTCGATCAAGTTCGTCTGCCTGCTGGCCTGCCCGGAGGGCGTGAGGAACCTGCAGGAAGCGCATCCGGACGTGCCGATCTACACCGCCGCCATCGACCGCGAACTCGACAGCCATGGCTACATCCTGCCGGGCCTGGGCGATGCGGGCGACCGCATCTTCGGGACGAAATGAGGCTCGCCCCCAGGCTTGCTCGCTGCGCGTAGCAGCGCCACCCCCCTGCCGGGGGCAACACCGGCGGACCGGCGGAGCCGGCTCCACGGTGTTCGCGCGGGGCCGGGCCTCCCTGCGGGATGCCGGCCGGTGCGTGGCGGGCAGACGTTTTTTTTATCGATGAGGAGAAGATCTTGAACGCACGCCGTGAATTGATCGTGGGTGGGGCCGCCGTGGCGGCGGGACTGGCGCTGGGGCTGCCGGTGCTGGCGCAGCCGGCGCCGGCGGGCAAGCTGAAGGTGGCGGCCGTGTACACGGTGCCCTTCGAGCAGCAGTGGGTCGGGCGCATCCACAAGGCATTGCTGGCGGCGCAGGCGCGCGGCGAGATCGACTACAAGGCGACGGAGAACGTCGCCAACGCCGACTACGAGCGCGTGCTGCGCGAGTACGCGACGGCGGGCCACCAGCTGATCCTGGGCGAGGTCTTCGGGGTCGAGCAGGCGGCGCGCCGGGTGGCCCGGGACTACCCGAAGGTGGCGTTCCTGATGGGGTCGTCGCAGAAGCCGCAGGCGCCCAACTTCAGCGTCTTCGACAACTACATCCAGGAGCCGGCCTACCTCTCGGGCATGGTGGCCGGCGGCATGACGAAGACCCATCGCATCGGCATGGTCGGCGGCTTCCCGATCCCCGAGGTGAACCGGTTGATGAACGCCTTCATGGCCGGCGCCCGGGAGACCGACCCGAAGGTGGAATTCAGCGTCAGCTTCATCAACAGCTGGTTCGATCCACCCAAGGCCAAGGAAGCCGCCTTCGCCATGATCGACAAGGGCGCCGACGTGATGTACGCGGAGCGCTTCGGCGTCAGCGACGCCGCCCGCGAGAAGGGCAAGCTCGCCATCGGCAACGTCATCGACACCCAGGCGCAGTACCCGGACACCGTGGTCGCCTCGGCGCTGTGGAACTTCGAGCCCTCGGCCGACCGCGCGATCCGCCTGGTGAAGGAAGGCAGGTTCGCGGCCGAGGACTATGGCGTCTATTCGACCATGAAGCACAAGGGCTCCGAGCTGGCGCCGCTGGGCACCTTCGCCAGGAAGGTGCCGGCCGAGGTCGTGACCCGGGTCCAGGCCCGGCAGGCCGAGATCCTGGCCGGCACCTTCGTCGTGAAGGTCGACGACTCGCAGCCGAAATCGACCGCCAAATGAAGCGGGCGATCGCGCTCGGCGTCCTGTGCGCCGGCCTGCTCGCGGGCTGCGCGGGCACCTCGCCCGACGCGCCCGTCGCGCCCGTCGCCGCCACGCCGGCGCCCGCGCCGGCCTCCATGGCGCCACCGGCCGCCGCCGATGCCGATGCCGGCGCGCGCCTGGATGCCGTGCCGCGCATCGCCATCGTCTCGGCCTTCGAGCCCGAGCTGGTGCTGCTGCGCGAGCGGCTGGCGCAGCCGGTCGTCCACCGCGTCCATGGCGTCGAGTTCACGACCGGCCTGCTGCAGGGCCGGCCGGTGGTGCTGTTCCTCTCCGGCATCAGCATGACCAACGCGGCCATGAACACCCAGCGCGCGCTCGACCGCTTCGCCGTCACGCACCTGGTCTTCAGCGGCATCGCCGGCGGCGTCGATCCCGCGCTGCACATCGGCGACGTGGCGGTGCCGGCGCAATGGGGCTCGTATCTCGAATCGCTGTTCGCGCGCGAGACTGCGCCCGGCCGCTTCACGGCGCCCCGCACCTCCAAGGACGCCGGCTTCGCCAACTTCGGGATGATCCATCCGCGCGCGGTGCAGGTGCGGTCCGCGCATGGCGCCGAGACCCGCTTCTGGTTCGAGGTCGATCCCGGCATGCTGGCGGCCGCGCGTGGCCTGCAGGATGTCGAGCTGGCCGGCTGCGACCGCGCCGGGCGCTGCCTGGGCAGCCGGCCGCGCCTGGTGGTGGGTGGCAACGGCGTCTCGGGCGCGGCCTTCGTCGACAACGCCGAATTCCGCCGCCATGCCTTCGCCACCTTCGCCGCCTGCGTGCTCGACATGGAGACCGCGGCCGTCGGCCAGGTGGCCTGGAGCAACGGCGTGCCCTTCATCGCCTTCCGCTCGCTCAGCGATCTCGCTGGCGGTGGCGCCGGCGAGAACGAGATGCGCGCCTTCATGGGCCTCGCCGCGGACAACTCGGCCCGGGTGCTGCTGGCCTTCCTGGCCGCCTGGCGCTGATGGCCTCCCTGGCGATGCCATCCGTCCCCGGGACGCCGCCCACCATGCCGGCCGCCGAGCCGCCGCCGGTGCTGCGCCTCGAGGGCATCACCAAGCGCTTCGGCCGCCTGGTCGCCAACGACGCCATCTCGCTGACATTGCAGGCCGGCGAGGTGCTGGCGCTGCTGGGCGAGAACGGCGCCGGCAAGTCGACCCTGATGTCGATCCTGTTCGGCCACTACACGGCCGATGCCGGCCGCATCGAGGTCTTCGGCCGCCGCCTGCCGCCCGGACACCCGAAGGCGGCGCTGGCCGCCGGCATCGGCATGGTGCACCAGCACTTCGCCCTGGCCGACAACCTGAGCGTGCTCGACAACGTGCTGATGGGCACCGAGCCGCTGTGGCGCCCGTTCTCGCATCGCGCGCAGGCGCGCGAGCGGCTGCGCGAGGTGTCCGAGCGCTTCGGCCTGCCGGTGGCGCCGGATGCGCGCGTGGGCGACCTGTCGGTGGGCGAGCGCCAGCGGGTGGAGATCCTGAAGGCGCTCTATCGCGGCGCGCGCATCCTGATCCTCGACGAGCCGACCGCGGTGCTGACGCCGCAGCAGAGCGAGGCGCTGTTCGCCACGCTCGCGCGCATGGTGGCGCAGGGACTGTCGATCATCTTCATCAGTCACAAGCTGCCCGAGGTGCTGCGCGTGTCGCATCGCGTCGCCGTGCTGCGCGGCGGCCGGCTGGTGGCCCAGGCCTACGCGGCCGACACCACGCAGGCCGAACTGGCGCGGTGGATGGTCGGCCACGCGGTGGCGACGACGGCGCGGCGCCGGCCGGCCCATGGCGTCGGCGAGGCGGTCTGCGTGCTCGACCGCGTCGACACCGAGGGCGGCGGCGACGACCGGCTGGAGGAGGTCTCGCTGACCCTGCGCGCGGGCGAGATCGTCGCCATCGCCGGGGTCTCGGGCAACGGACAGGTCGCGCTGGCCGAGCTGCTGTGCGGCCTGCGGCGCGCCAGCGGCGGCACGGTGCGGCTGCTCGGCCGGCCGCTGCCGCCCGCGCCGGCCGAGGTGGTGGCGCTGGGCGTGGCGCGCGTGCCGGAGGACCGCCACGCGGTCGGTGTGATCGGCGACCTGCCGGTGTGGGAGAACGCGGTGTCGGAGCACCTGCGCGGGCCGGTGTTCTCGCGGCCCGTGCTGCCGGGTCTGCGCTGGGTGCGGCGCGCCGCCGCGCGGGCGCATGCGCGGCGCATCGAGGCGGCCTACGACGTGCGCGGCGCCGGCCTGGACGCGCCGGCGCGTTCGCTCTCCGGCGGCAACATGCAGAAGCTGATCCTCGGCCGCGCGCTGACCGAACCCGGCCCGCCCGTCGGCGCCTGGAACGAGACCCCGCCGCGCCTGATCGTCGCCCACCAGCCGACCTGGGGGCTGGACATCGGCGCCGTCGCGTATGTGCACACGCAGTTGATCGCCGCGCGCGACGCCGGCGCGGCGGTGCTGGTGATCTCCGACGACCTCGACGAGGTGCTGGCGCTGGGCGACCGGGTCGCCGTCATGCACGGCGGGGAGCTGGGCATGGCCCGCGCGGCCGAGCACTGGACGCGCCAGGAGATCGGCCTGGCGATGGCGGGCGCCTGACGACCATGAGACTCGAACGTCGTCCCACGACCTCGCGGACCGCGCTGGTGCTGGCGCCCCTGGGTGCCATCGCCTTCACGCTGGCGATCAGCGCGCTGCTGGTGCTGTGGGCCGGCGCGCCGGTCGGGCGCACCTATGCCCTGCTGCTGCAGGGCGGCTTCGGTTCGGTGTTCGCCTGGAGCGAGACGCTCACGCGGGCGACGCCGCTGATCCTCACCGGCCTGTCGGCGGCGATCGCCTTCCGGGCCCGGCTGTTCAACATCGGCGCCGAGGGCCAGCTCTACGCCGGCGCGCTGGCCGCCGTGGCGGTCGGCGGCATGCACGGCGGCGGCGAGGGCTTCGCGCTGGCGCCCTGGCTGCTGCTGCCGCTGGCCCTGGCCGCCGCGGCGGTGGCCGGCGCGCTGCTGCTGCTCGGCCCGGCGCTGCTCAAGCGGCGCCTGGGCGTCGACGAGGTGGTGACCACGCTGCTGCTCAACTTCATCGTGCTGCTGGGCGTGTCGGCACTGCTCGACGGACCGATGAAGGACCCCTCGGCCATGGGCTGGCCGCAGAGCGTGTCGCTCCAGGGCGCGCTCGAACTCGGCAAGCTGATCCCGCAGACCCGCGTGCACACCGGCCTGCTGGGCGCCATGGCGCTGGCCGTGGCGGCCTGGGTGGTGATGCGCCACACGGTGGCCGGCTTCGACCTGCGCGCCGTCGGCGCCAACGCCCGGGCGGCTGAATTCGCCGGCGTGCCGGTGACGCGCACGGTGGTGGCGGTGGCGCTGTGCTCGGGCGCCCTGGCCGGACTGGCCGGCGCCATCGAGGTCGCCGGCCGCACCGGCTATGTGACGCTCGACATGTCGCCCGGCTATGGCTACGCGGGCATCGTGATCGCGATGCTGGCCGGGCTGCATCCGCTGGGCGTGGTCGCCGCGGCGGTGTTCGTCGCCGGCGTGCTGGTCGGCGCCGACACCATGAGCCGCGCCGTGGGCGTGCCGACCTACATCGCCGACGTCATCGTCGCCACCTCGCTGATCGCGGTGCTGGTGGCGACCCTGCTGACCCAATTCCGGATCCGGGCCCGATGAGCGACATCCTCGACCTGCTCGCCGGCGCGCCGTTCTGGATCGCCACCCTGCGCATCGCGACGCCGCTCATCCTCGGCACGCTGGGCGTGCTGCTGTGCGAGCGCGCGGGCGTGCTCAACCTGGGCATCGAGGGGATCATGGTGGCCGGCGCGTTCTCGGGCTGGCTGGCGGTCTACCTCGGACTGCCGCTGTGGGGCGGGGTCGCGGTGGCGGCGCTCACGGGGGCAGCCTTCGGGCTGCTGCATGCAGGGCTCACGGTCGGACTGGCACTGTCGCAGCACGTCTCCGGGCTGGGCATCACATTGTTGGCGACGGCGCTGAGCCACTATGCCTACCGGGTCAGCTTCCCCAAGGTCGCCACACCGCCCACCGTGACGCCATTCGCGCCCATGGACTGGCTGCCGATCCCGGTGCTGGGCGCCCAGACGGCGCTGACCCTGCTGGCGCTGCTGCTGGTGCCCCTGGTGGCCTGGATGCTGCAGCGCACGCCGGCCGGCCTGGCGCTGCGGATGGTCGGCGAGAACCCGCACGCGGCCGAGAGCCAGGGCCTGTCGGTCGCGGCCACGCGCACCGCCGCCATCGTCGCGGGCTCGGCCCTGATGGGCGTGGCCGGCGCCTTCCTCACGCTGTCGGCCTTCAACGCCTTCTTCTTCAACATGATCAACGGTCGCGGCTGGATCTGCGTCGCGCTGGTGGTGTTCGCCTCGTGGCGGCCGGGCAAGGCGCTGCTCGGGGCCCTGCTGTTCGCCTTCTTCGACGCCCTGCAGCTGCGCCTGCAGCAGTCGGGCGATGCCGCGCTGCCCTACCAGCTCTATCTGATGCTGCCCTATGCGCTGTCGATCGTCGCGCTGGTGCTGGTGGCGCGCAAGGCCAGCTATCCGCAGGCATTGATGAAGCCCTATCGCCAAGGCGAACGCTGAAGTCGCCTCGCGCGTGGTCGAATGGACGCCGGTCTTCCCTCGTTCCGTCTCTCTCGAAAGTGCCCTCCATGATCACCCTCTACACCTGGACCACGCCCAACGGTCGCAAGATCTCCATCCTGCTGGAGGAGCTCGGCCTGCCCTACACCGTGCGACCGATCAACATCGGCAAGGACGAGCAGTTCGCGCCCGAATTCCTCAAGGTCTCGCCCAACAACAAGATCCCCGCCATCGTCGACGACGAGGCCGATGGCGGTCCGCTGTCGCTCTTCGAGAGCGGCGCCATCCTGACCTACCTGGCCGATCGCCATGGCCGCTTCCTGGCGCCCTCGGGCGCGGCGCGCTGGAAGGCGCTCGAATGGCTCAACTGGCAGATGGGCGGCCTGGGTCCGATGCTCGGCCAGCTCGGCTTCTTCGCCGTGCGCTCCAAGGAGAAGTCGCAGCTCGCCATCGATCGCTTCACCGAGGAGTCCGACCGCCTGCTGGGCGTGATGGACCGCCAGCTCGGACAGCACGCCTACCTCGCCGGCGCCGACTACACCATCGCCGACATCGCCTGCTACGGCTGGAGCGTCGCCGCCACCACCTTCCTGAAGGACGCTCTGGCCGACAGCCTGGCGACCAAGCCGAACTTCCAGCGCTGGCTGGCCGAGGTCGGCGCGCGCCCGGCGGTGCAGCGCGGCATGGCCGTGCCGCGGGTGTGAGCGCGACTCCGTCGCCCGACACGCCTCAGCCCACCGACCGGACCTGGAGTCCGGATGCCATGCCGGGCATCCGCGCCCTCACCTTCGCCTTCGCGCTCAGCCAGTTCTTCCGCACCTGCCTGGCGGTCATCGCGCCGGAACTGCAGCACGACCTGGGCCTGTCGCCGGCGGGCTTCGGCGCGCTGTCGTCCTGCTTCTTCCTGGCCTTCGCGGTGGCGCAGATCCCGGTGGGCATCGCCTTCGACCGCTATGGCGTGGGCCGGCCGACCCGGCTGCTGACGACATTGGGCGTCGGGGCGTCGCTGCTGTTCGTCGTCGCGCCCGGTGGCGCGATGGCGATGGTGGCGCAGGCCGGCCTGGGGCTGGCGTGCGCGCCGGTCTTCATGGGCCTGATGCACTATGCCTCGGAGCAGCTGCCGGCATCGCGCTATGCCCCGGTGGTCGGCCGCGCCAACGCGCTGTCGATGCTCGGCGCCCTGTGCGCGACGGCGCCGCTGGGCTGGGCCGCGCATCGCTTCGGCTGGCGCGCGGCATTGGCGCTGGCGGCGGTGTGCATGGGTGTCGCCTGCATCGGCATCTGGCGCCACGTGCAGGACCAGGGCCATGCCGAGGCGCGCGCCGAGCGCCCGCTCGCATTGCTGGCCGGCAGCCTGCGCCTGCTGGCCATCCCGTCCCTGTGGACGCTGATCCCGCTGTGCCTGGCGATGGCCGCCGGCACCACCTTCCGCAATGCGTGGGGCGGGCCCTATCTGGCCGATGTCTTCGCGCTCGGCACCGATGCCCGCGGACTGGCGCTGGCGCTGCTCAGCCTGGGCGGCTTCGGCACGGCCTTGCTGCTGCCGCTGCTGGTGCGACGCCTGTCGCTGCGCACCGCCGTGCTGGCCTGGTCGGTGCTGCCGCTGGGCTGCGGCGCGCTGTTGGCCGCCTGGCCGGCGTCGGCCCTGGTGCCGGCCCTGGCCCTGCTGACCGGGCTGGCGACCATCGGCATGGTGCATCCGCTGGTGATGGCCCACGGGCGCGGCATGGTGGCGCCGGCGCTGCGCGGACGCGGCCTGGGCGTGCTCAACACCTTCGTCTTCCTGGGCTCGGCGGCGACCTCCTGGATCTTCGGCCAGATCGCCGAGGCCAGCCTGCGCCATGGCTGGAGCGCCGCCTCGACCTATGCGTGGATCTTCCTGTGCGCCACGGTGGTGGTGGCCGCCGGCGTCGCGCTCTACGCCCTGAGTCCACGGCCGACGACCGCATGAGACGCGCGCCGCGCCGCGCCGCCCTCGCCTCCTACGCCCGGGCGCGGCGGCGCCGACATCCGGCGGCGGGCATCGCGCCCTAGGTTCGCGTCTCCATCCACCAGGAGTCCTCCGATGACCGCCGCCAAGAAGAAACCCGGCCTCTACGCCAACATCCACGCCAAGCAGGAACGCATCAAGCACGGCAGCGGCGAGCACATGCGCGAACCCGGCTCCGAGGGCGCGCCGAAGAAGGAGGACTTCGACAAGTCGGAGAAGACCGCCAAGCACGGCCACGGGAAGAAGTAGACACGAGTGCCGGCACGGGCCGGCGTCCCGGGCCGCGCGGCCCCTGGTTCCTACAGCCAGTCGCGGGCTTCCGCCCTGGTGGCGCGATCGGGGCCCGGACGACCATCCGGACTTCGAAACACCCGCTCACGCCCCCTGCCCCATGAAACCTCTCGGACTGCTCTTCTCCGCCCTGATCGGCGCCGTCGCCAGCGCGCGCTCGATGACGCCCATGGCCAGCCTCGCGGCCGCCCGCGTCGCCGGCCGCGACACGCCCGGCCAGCTCGCGCTGCTGGACCGCCCATTGTTCAAGTACGGCGCCCTGGCGATGGGCGTCGGCGAGCTGTTCGGCGACAAGATGGAGTCCGCGCCCGACCGCACGGTGTTCCTCGGCCTGCTGGCGCGCGTGGCGAGCGCGGGCATCGCCGGCGCGGCCCTGGCGCCCCGTGGCTACGAGCAGGCCGGCGCGACCACCGCCATCGCGACCGCCGTGCCCCTGGCCTATCTGACCCTGGCCGGCCGCAAGCGCGCCATGGCGCGCATCGGCCAGACCCGCAGCGGCCTGATCGAGGACGCGCTGGTCGTCGCGGCCGGCATCGCGGTCGTGGCGATGGCGGTGCGGCACCACGAGAATTCCTGACGCCCTCGGGATGGATCGACGGTGCCAAGGCCGTCGGTCCATCGCCCTGGCGCCAACGACTGCCCCAAGGCGATCTATGTAGATTTTTATGCATATCGATGCGTATGATGGTTGTTCTTGCTATAGAAAACCACCGATATGCGCGACCACTGCACGATCGAACTCCATGCCCATGGTGCCTGGCACGAGGTGGGCGCGGTCGGTCGCGCCGGCCCGTCGAACCAGGGTTGGCGCACACCCATGCACACGGGTTACGAAGTGGCATGGGCAGTCGAGCACTACCAGGCGCGCGATGCGCATGCCCTGTGCAGCCAGTGTCCGGTCGGCGTGATCGACTTCCAGTATCCGCATTGGCCGGTCTTTCTGATCGATATGCTGCCGCAAGGCTTCGGTCGCGAGGAGTTGCTGCGACAACTCGACCTTCCGGAGACAGCAGCCGAGTCGGCCGACTGGCGTCTGCTGCTGGCGGGCGCGGGCCATCCGATCGGCAATCTCCGGGTGAAGGAGGCGGCGCAATGGCTGGCGCAGCGGCCAGGCGTGTCGCGTGGCTTCGAGGACGACGAGGTCGCCGCGCGCGAGGACGACTTCGGCGAATACCTGGCCCGCCATGGACTCTTCGTCGCCGGTTCCTCCGGTGTGCAGGGTGAATGGCCGAAGCTGCTGCTGACGCGGGCCGACGACGGACTGCTCCACCTCGACCACACCTTGCCCGATCATCGCGCGCGCGCGCACTACATCGTGAAGTTCGGGCGCGGACCCAACGAACGGCTGGCGCGGATCCTGCGCCACGAATCCGTCTACATGGAACTCGCCCGGCGGCTCGGCCTCCGGGTCCATGCGTCGCTGACCTTGAAGGGCAACGCGTTGTTCATCCCGCGCTTCGATCGTCGGATCGTCGATGACGGGGTCGAACGGCTGGGTCAGGAAAGCATCGCCACCCTGACCGGCAAGGCGGGCTTCGGCGCCCTGCCCAGCCATCAGGAGGTGTGCCGGCGGCTGATCGACACCTGCACCGATCCGCAGACCGAGGTTTTGGAATACCTGCGCCGCGATGCCGCCAACCTGGCGCTCGGCAACAAGGACAACCACGCGCGAAACACGGCCTTGCAGCGCGATTTCGACGGCGGGATCGCGTTGACGCCACTGTTCGACTTCACGCCGATGTATCTCCACCCGGATGGCATCGCGCGCCGGATCCGTTGGGATGGCAACGACGATGGCCGCCCGGACTGGACGCGCGTGCTCGACGACGTGTGCGCCGAGGCCCCGCCCGTGGACGGCAGGGCGCGTCCGCTGCTGGATCGCCGGCTGCTGGCCGAGGGCTTGCGCGCGATGGCGCCCGCGCTGCGCGAGATCGCGCGGCGCGGCCGGGGCATGGGCCTGGAGGCGGATGTCCATGCGCACCTGCGCCAGGGCATCGAGGATCAGGCCGATCGCCTGGAGCGGGTGCGCTGAGGCGCGTGCCGATCCGCCATGGACAAACGCTACAACGCGCTCCCCGTGCACGAGCAGCTCGCCTTGCGCCGTCAGGCCATCGAGGAGGTCGTCGCGCATCCCGAGTGGACATTGAGGCAATGCGTGCGCCACCTGAAGAAGCAGATGCGCCTGACCAGCCCGGAGATGGCCCTCCTGGCGGGCGTCTCGACGAAGACGATCCAGGACATCGAGCAGGGTCGCAGCGAAGGCACCGTGCAGACGATGAACCGGATCTTCGGCATGCTGGGACTGAAGCTGGCCGTGGTGCGGATGCAGGATCCGCACTGAGGCGATGGTCAGGCCGAACGAACGCCCACCGGCGTGGCGGTACGCGTCCAGCGCGCATACAGCGCGCCGCCCAGCACGCCGCCGAGCACCATCGCCAGGGTTCCCGGGACGCCCCGGGTGGCATCGATGAAGACCGGCATCGGCGCCACCGCGTCGGCGCAGGCGAAGGCGGCGGCCAGCGCCGCGCCACCCGCGAGCGTGAACAGCACGCCACGCCAGCGCGGCGCGCGCCGTGCCAGCCAGCCGGCGATGGCGAAGGCCGGCAGCCAGGCCACGAACACCATGCCGGCATAGACCGGTCCGAAGGCGACCAGGTCCTGCAGCGTGGTGCGGCCGCGCAAGCCCCAGGGCAATGCCACGTCCAGCGCCACCAGCGCGTTGAGGGTGATCTGCGTCTGCGCGATCGAGCCCCAGGCCGCCGCCGCCAGCAGCGCGCCGAGGAAGGCCGGGACGGCGCGCCGCCAGGACGGCGAGGACCGCGAGGACGGGGGGACGGACCGTGGGGACATGCGAGGGTTCCTGCGAAGGCTGTGTGATAACCGGGGGACCGCCGGGGCCCGGCACCGGCAGGCGCCGGCCGCCCCTTCCCGTTCCCCCGATCGAGGATATCGAATGCTCCACCGTCCGCGCCGCCCGTCCCTGGCGCTCGTCATGACTCTCGCCGGCGCGGCGTGGCTGGCCGGCACCGGCGCGCGGGCCGCCGATGGCGCCACGTCGTCCTCCGCTGCGGCCTATCGCATCGACACCATCGCCGAAGCGCTCGACCATCCCTGGTCGCTCGCCGTCCTGCCCGATGGCCGCCTGCTGGTCACCGAACGAGCGGGTCGCCTGCGCGTGATCGAGCGCGACGCGGCCGGCGCCCCGCGCCTGCGCGCCGCGCCGGTCGAGGGCGTGCCGACGGTGCTGGCCCGGGGCCAGTCGGGCCTGTTCGACGTCCTGCTCGATCCGGACTTCGCGAGCAACGGCCTGCTCTACCTGTCGTTCGCGCATGGCACCCCGGCGGCCAACCACCTGCGCGTGGTGCGCGCGCGCTTCGATGGCACGCGCCTGGACGACATCCGCGTGCTGTTCACGTCGCGGCCGGCCAAGTCGCACGCGCAGCACTTCGGCGGCCGCATGGCGCTGCTGGCCGATGGCACGCTGGTGGTCGGCATGGGCGACGGCAACCTGGAGCGCACCGATGCCCAGCGGCTGTCCACCCACCTGGGCAAGATCGTGCGCATCGGCCGCGATGGCACGGTGCCGGCGGACAACCCCTTCGTCGGCCGCGCCGGCGCGCTGCCGGAGATCTACAGCATCGGCCATCGCAATCCGCAGGGCATGGTGAGCCTGCCGGCGCGGCGCGTGCTGTACGCGCACGAGCATGGCTCCAAGGGCGGCGACGAGCTCAACCTCATCGAGTCCGGCGCCAACTACGGCTGGCCGGTGACCACCGGCGGCGTCGACTACACCGGCGCGCGCATCACGCCCTATCGGGCCTATCCCGGCATCACGCCGCCGCTGGCGGAATGGACGCCCTCGATCGCGCCGGCCGGCATGGCGTACTACGACGGCGCGCTGTTCCCGGCCTGGCGCGGCAGCCTGTTCGTCGCCGCGCTGAAGGAGAAGAGCGTGCGTCGGGTGCCGCTGGCCGATGGCGTGCCGGGGCCGCAGGAGACGCTCTTCACCGAACTCGGCGAGCGCCTGCGCGACGTGCGCGCCGGCCCCGATGGCGTGCTCTACCTGCTGACCGATGCCGAACGCGGCCGGGTGCTGCGCGTCGCGCCGCGCTGACCCGCCCGGCCGGGCCGATGGGGCCGATGGGGTGGCCCGGGCCGCTCAGGCCGGCTTCTGGAACGACTTGATGACGCTGGAGAAATCCAGCGCGCCGTGGCCGGCCAGGCTGTGCGCGGCATAGAGGTTGCGCGCCAGGCCGCCCAATGGCGTGGCGGCGCGCACCGCGGCGGCGTTCTCCTGCGCCAGGCCGAGGTCCTTCAGCATCAGGTCGGTGCCGAAGCCGCCGGCATAGCCCTTGGACGCCGGCGCCGCCTCCATCACGCCCGGCAGCGGGTTGTACTTCTCCAGCGCCCAGTTGCCGCCCGAGCTGCGCCGCATGATCTCCGACAGCACCTTCGGATCGAGCCCGTTGGCCACGCCCAGGGCGATGGCCTCGGAGGTGCCGATCATCAGGATGCCCAGCAGCATGTTGTTGCAGATCTTGGCGGTCTGGCCGGCGCCGGCCTCGCCGGCGTGGAAGATGTTGGCGCCCATCTTCTCCAGCAACGGCCGTGCGCGTTCCAGGTCGGCCGCCGCGCCGCCGACCATGAAGGTCAATGTGCCGGCGATGGCACCGCCGGTGCCGCCGGAGACCGGCGCGTCGATCACGGCCAGCCCGCGCGCCGCGCCCGCCGCGGCCACCTTGCGCGAGGTCGCGGCGGCGATGGTGCTGCTGTCGATGACCAGCGCGCCGGGCGCGATCGCCTCGAGCAGCCCCGGCCGGCCGTCGATGCCGAAGTACAGCGCGTCGACATGCGCGCTGGCCGGCAGCATGCTGACCACGGCCTCGGCGCCCTCCACCGCGTCGGCGGCGGAGGCGGCGATGAAGACGCCCTCGGCCGCCAGCCGGTCGCAGGCCTCGCCGGAGAGGTCGAAGGCGGTCAATGCGTGGCCGGCCCGGTGCAGGTTCAGCGCCATCGGGCCACCCATGTGGCCCAGGCCGATGAAGGCGATCTTCATGTCTCGTTCTCCCGTGTGGATGGATTCAGCGCAGGCCGACCAGCTCGGGCGCCATGTCGCCCCGCGCGCGCAGGTGGTCGTCGATGAAGTCGGGTGTGATCTCGTCGAGCGTCGCGGGGTGCCAGCTCGGGTCGCGGTCCTTGTCGATCAGCACGGCGCGGATGCCCTCGGCGAAATCGGCATAGGCGCAGCAGCCCAGCGAGGCCTGGTATTCGAGCCGGAACACCTCGGCCAGGGACATGCGCGGCACGCGCTGCCACAGCGCCCACGACAGCGCGACCGAGCTCGGGGCGCCGCGCGCATAGGTCCTGGCGGCCGTCTGCAGCCAGGGGTCGTCGCTGCGCTCGGGCAGCGCGCGCAGGCGGGCATCGATGTCCAGCAGGTCGTCGCCGGCCAGGGTGGCGTTGATGAGGTCGAAGTGCTCGCGCAACTTGGACGCCGGCATGGCCACGCCCTCCCCGGCCTGCGCCAGCAGCTTCGACAGCAGCGCGCGATCGCTCTGCGACTCGCCCCGCCAGGGCGCGGTGGAGATGGCTTCCAGCACCTGCGCCTTGGCCGCCTGCGGCACCAGCACGTCGGCCAGGCCGCAGAAGATCGCGTCGGCCGCGTTCAGCGGCGCCGCCGTGAAGGCCAGGAACAGCCCCGTGCGCCCCGGCGTGCGGCGCAGGAACCAGCTGCCGCCGACATCCGGATAGAGGCCGATGTTGACCTCCGGCATCGCCACCCGGCTGCCTTCGGTGACCACGCGGTGCGAGGCACCCGCCAGCAGGCCGACGCCGCCGCCCATCACGATGCCGTGGCCCCAGCCGAGGAATGGCTTGGGATAGGTGTGGATCAGGTGGTCGAGCTCGTACTCCTCGCCGAAGAAGCGCTCGGCATAGGTGTTGCGCCGGTCCTGGCAGTCGCGCAGGGTCTGGTAGAGCGCGCGCAGGTCGCCACCGGCGCAGAAGGCCTTCTCGCCGGCCGCGTCGAGGACCACGCCGACGATGTCGTCGTCGGTGGCCCACTCGCGCAGGCGCGGCGTCAGCAGTCGCACCATGTCGACCGACAGCGCGTTGAGCGAGGCCGGCGCGTTCAGCGTCGCGACGCCGAAATGCCGGCCGCCGGCGGTGGGGAGGGTCGTGAAGCGCACGACGGCGTCGTCCGGCATCGTGCCGGCCTTCGGTTCGGGGGTCGCATCGGTCATCGGATGTCCTTGTCCAGGACCTTGCGCGCGACGATGACGCGCATGATCTCGTTGGTGCCTTCGAGGATCTGGTGCACGCGCGTGTCGCGCACCAGCCGCTCCAGCGGGAATTCGGCCAGGTAACCATAGCCGCCGTGCAGCTGCAGGGCGTCGTTGCAGACCTGGAAGCCGGCATCGGTGGCGAAGCGCTTGGCCATCGCGCAATAGGTGCCGGCATCCGGGTGACCGGCGTCGAGCTTGCTGGCCGCCAGGCGCACCATCTGCCGCGCCGCGACCAGTTCGGTCGCCATGTCGGCGAACTTGAACTGCAGCGCCTGGAAGCCGGCGAGCGGCTGGCCGAACTGCTTGCGATCGTGCAGGTAGCCGCGCGCGGCGTCGAGCGCGCCCTGCGCCGCGCCGACCGAGCAGGTGGCGATGTTGATGCGCCCGCCGTCGAGCCCCTTCATGGCGATGCGGAAACCCTCGCCCTCGGCGCCCAGCAGGTGGTCGGCCGGCACGCGCACGCCATCGAAGGCGATGGCGCGCGTGGGCTGGCTGTTCCAGCCCATCTTGTGTTCCTTCTTGCCATAGCTCACGCCCGGCGCGTCGGCCGGCACGGCGAAGGCCGAGACCCCGGCGGCGCCGGCGCCGCCGGTGCGAGCCATGACCACCAGCACATCGGTCGCGCCGGCGCCGGAGATGAAGGCCTTGCCGCCGTCGATGACATAGTCGCCGCCCTCCAGCCGGGCGCGCGTCTTGAGCGCGGCGGCATCGGAGCCGGCGCCCGGCTCGGTCAGGCAGTAGGAGGCCAGCCGGCGGCCGCTGGTGAGGTCCTCGCCCCAGCGCGCGCGCACCGCCTCGCCGCCCCAGGTGCCCAGCATCCAGGTCGCCATGTTGTGGATCGTGAGGAAGGCGGTGGTCGAGGGATCGATGGCGGCCATCTCCTCGAACACCAGCGTGGCGTCCAGGCGCGGCAATGCCAGGCCGCCGATGCGCTCGGGCGCATAGAGGCCGCAGAAGCCCAGCTCGCCGGCCAGCGCAATGGCCTCGCGCGGGAAGATCGCCTCGGCGTCCCAGCGCGCGGCGTGCGGCGCGAACTCGGCGGCGGCGAAGTCGCGCGCGGTCTGGGCGAAGGCGAGTTGCTCCTCGGAGGGTTCGAAGTTCATGGGCGGGCCTTCCAGGCGTCGATGGCGGTGATGCGCGCGCGGGTCGCCCGTTCGAGGCAACCATGGAACACCAGCGGCCAGATCGAGCCGCCCTCGCTGGGGCGTGCCTCGGCCTTGCAGGCCGGGTCGCGGTGGCGCAGCCAGTCGCGCTGCTCCTGGCGCAGGGCCATGCGCGCGGGGGCGGGCAGCGCGGCCATGACCTCGCGATAGCGGATGTTGAGGATGGCGTCGGCGGCGCGGTAGTCGCGCACGGCGCAGGCGTTCATCTGCTGCTGGGTGCCATCGGGGCGGCAGGTCGATGGATCGCCCGCGTCGCCCGGGGCGCCCGCCTCGGCGGCATGCGCCAGGCCGGCGCCAGCAACGGCCAGCAGCACGGCGAGCGCGAGCGACCCGGCCTTCGCCTGCATGGCGCGCGCCGGTGCCGGCGCCCGGTGTCCCTCCATACCGCTCACTTCAGGCTGATCGTCGTGTTGACGCCCTGGCTCAGGGTGGCGTCGTCGAACCAGCGCGCCGTCACGGTCTTGGTCTGCGTGTAGAACATGACGACCTGCTTGCCATAGGGACCGAGGTCGCCGAGCTTGGAGGCGCGCGAGCCGGTGAACGAGAACATCGGCACCGGCACCGGGATCGGCACGTTGATGCCGACCTGGCCGACGTCGATCTCCTCCTGGAAGCGCCGCGCCGCCGCGCCGGACTGCGTGAAGATCGCCGTGCCGTTGCCGTTCGGATTGGCATTGATCATGGCGATCGCCTCGTCGAGCGTCTCGGCGTTGGCGGTGCACAGCACGGGACCGAAGATCTCCTGCTCGTAGATCGTCATGCCGGGCTGGACGTCGGCGAACACGGTCGGGCCGATGAAGTTGCCGCTCTCGTAGCCGGGCACCTGGGGCTTGCGGCCATCGAGGGCCAGCGTCGCGCCATCGGCGACGCCGCGCTCGATCAGGCCGCTGACGCGTTCGTGGGCGGCGCGCGAGACCAGGGGACCGACATCGACGCCCTTCTCGGTGCCGGCGCCGATCCTCAGGCTCTTGGCCTTGGCCACCAGGTCGGGCACCCAGTCGCGCGCCTCGCCCACCAGCACCGCCACCGACACCGCCATGCAGCGCTGCCCGGCGGCGCCGAAGCTGGCGCCGGCCAGCGCGTTGAGGGTCTGTTCCTTGTTGGCGTCGGGCATGACGATGGCGTGGTTCTTCGCGCCCATCATGCATTGCACGCGCTTGCCGGTGGCCGAGGCGCGGTGGTAGACGTGGGTGCCGACGCGGGTCGAGCCGACGAAGGAGATCGCCTTGATGTCGGGGTGGTCGCAGATCGCGTTGACCACCGCCTCGCCGCCATGGACGACATTGAGCACGCCCGGCGGCACGCCCGCCTCCAGCGCCAGTTCGCACAGCCGCATGGTGACCATCGGGTCCTGCTCGGAGGGCTTGAGCACGAAGGTGTTGCCGGTGGCGATGGCCATCGGGAACATCCACAGCGGGATCATGGCCGGGAAGTTGAACGGCGTGATGCCGGCGCACACGCCCAGCGGCTGCAGCAGGGTGTACGTATCGACGCCGTTGGCGACGTTGTTGGCCAGCTCGCCGAGCTGCAGGTTGCCGATGCCCGAGGCGTGCTCCACCACCTCCAGGCCGCGGAAGACATCGCCCTCGGCATCGGGCAGGGTCTTGCCCTGCTCGGCCGTGAGGATGGCCGCCAGCTCGGTCATGTGCTCGCGGATGAGCTGCTGGTATTTCAGGAAGATGCGCGAGCGCGCGCCGACGGGCGTCTTGCGCCAGGTCCGGAAGGCGGCCTGGGCCGAGGCCACCGCGGCGTCGACCTCGGCGGCGGTGGCGAACGGCACGCGCGCCAGCACCTCCTGCGTCGCCGGATTGACGACATCGCGCCACTCGGTGGTCTGCGATTCGACAAACTTGCCGCCGATCAGCAGCTTGACGGTGTCGACCCGCGTGGTCGGGGGCGTGGTGGTGGCATCCATGGTGTCTTGTCTCCGGTCTCGTGATCTGTCCGGACGTGCGCCGGTGTCAGCGGGACATGCTAGCTTTGCACTTTTGCGCTGGCAATAGACAGAAACGCGCGCGCGCTTTGCACGAATGCAGAATGCGCGCATGGACTGGGACCACCTGCGCTTCTTTCTCGAACTCGCCCGCTCCGGCACGCTGCAGAGCGCGGCGCGGCGCCTGGCGGTCGACCACACGACCGTCGCGCGGCGCATCCAGGCCCTGGAGAAGCAGGTCGGCGCGCCGCTCTTCACGCGCGAGGCGCTGGGCCACCGGCTGACCGAGGCCGGGCGCGCGCTGCAGCCCCAGGTCGAGGCCATGGCGGCGGCGTTCCTGCGCATCGAGAGCGCGGCGCCGGCCTCGCGCGAGGGCCTGTCGGGCGTGGTGCGCATCGGCGCGACCGAGGGCCTGGGCACCATCGTGCTGGCGCCCCGGCTGGCGCTGTTCGCGCGGCGCCATCCGAAGCTGGTGGTCGACCTGCTGGCGCTGCCGCGCCTGCTGCACCTGTCACGGCGCGAGGCCGACATCGTCATCTCGCTGGAACGCCCGGCGCGCGGCCCGGTGGTGGTGACCAAGCTGACCGACTACACCCTGAGGCTCTATGCCGCCGAGGCCTACCTGGCCGCGCATCCGCCGATCGCGTCGCGCGAGGACCTGCGCGGCCACAGCTTCATCAGCTATGTCGACGACCTGCTGTTCAGCAAGGAGCTGCACTACCTCGACGAACTCTGGCGCCCCGATGCCTTCGCCCTGCGCAGCACCAGCATCCTGGCCCAGCACGCCGCCGTGGCCGCCAGCGCCGGCATCGCGGTGCTGCCGGCCTTCGTCGCCGGGCGCGATCCGTCGCTGCGCGCGGTGCTGCCGGACCAGGCCAGCTTCACGCGCACCTTCTGGATGTCGATGCCCGAGGAGACCCAGCACACGGCGCGCCTGCAGGCGGCCTGGTCCTTCCTGCGCGAGACGGTGGCGGCGCAGCGCGACCTGCTGTTGCCGGCCACGGCGCCCGCCGCGCCGGTGCCGGCGCCCCGGCCGGCACGCTGAGGCCGGACCCCGGCGGCGGCCGGTTCAGGCCGCGTCGGTGGCCTTGTCCTCGGAGACGCGGTGCTTGGCCATCAGGCGATAGAGCGTCATGCGCGAGACGCCGAGTTCGCGCGCCGCGCGCGAGACGTTGTGCCCGCCACGCGCCAGCGCGACCCGGATCGCCTCGCGTTCGGCCCGCATGCGCGCTGCTTCGAGGCCGACCAGGCGCCCCTCGCCCGCATCGCCGGCGCGGGCGAGTTCGAGGTCGACCGGCGAGATCAGCCGGTGGTCGGTCATGACCACCGCGCGCTGCACGCGATGGAAGAGCTCGCGCACGTTGCCGGGCCAGTCGTGCGCCAGCATGGCGTCGATGGCCGGTCGGCTGAAGCCCTCGACCCGGGTCTTGCGCTCGGCGGCGCAGCGCTGCAGGCAGTGGCGCGCCAGCAGCGCGATGTCGTCCTTGCGCTCGCGCAGGGGTGGCACCGTGATCGACAGCACGTCCAGCCGGTCGAACAGCTCCTCGCGGAACCGGCCCTGCGCCACGGCCGCCGACAGCTGGACCTGCGAGGCGGCGATCACGCGCACATCCGCCGCCGAGGTCCGCACCAGTCCCAGCCGCCGCTCCGTGCGTTCCTGCAGCAGGCGCAGCAGGCGGGCCTGGGCATCGCCCGAGAGCTCGTTGACGTCGTCGAGGTACAGCGTGCCCCGGTGCGCCGTGCGCAGCTGTCCGCCGGTGCCCTCGGTGCCGCCATGGGTCACCTCGGGTCCGAAGATCTCCGCCCCGGCGTCGCCGTGCAGGCGCGCGCCGCAGTGCGCGACGATGAAAGGCTCCGGCGCGCGCGCCGACCGACCATGGATCGCCTGCGCCACCAGCTCCTTGCCGGTGCCGCGCTCGCCGTCGATCAGGACCGGCGCATCGGTCGCGGCCAGCTTGACGATCTGGCGCCGCAGCTGGGTCATCGCCGCGCTGCGGCCGACCAGGCCCAGCTCGGCGTCCGTCTCGCTCGTCTCCGCATCCCGCAGGGAAGCCCGCAGCAGCGAGCGCCGGTGTGCATACGCGAGCATCGGCAGCAGGCTGTCGGCCTGGATCGGGCCGACGTGGAAATCCAGGAAGGCATCGAGCAGGAGATCACGGAACGCCGGCAGCTCCAGCGCGCCCGGGGGCACCGCCGCCACCCATTCGAGGTCGGTGATCGAACGCACGGCCGACTCGATCTGCGCCGTCAGCGCGAGGTTCACGCGGTCGATCAACAGCAGGCACAGCCGCAACTGCAGTTGGGACTGCAGACGCCGCGCGGTGGCGAGGTCATCGGCCCAGACCACCTCCCAGCCCTGCTCGCGCAACTGCGTATCGAGTTCGGTGGGCCGCCGGCCCGGTGCGATGCACAGGACCTTGCGTGCCGCCATGGCCGGCACGCTCAGGCGTCCGCGCCATGGCATGGGCCGTGGGGGGCCTGCCTGCGCGAAGTCGATACGGATGAAGTGAGCGATGGGACCGCCTGATGCGGGCGGAGCCGGATGACGCGCCGCGCCGTCGATCGGAAGGCCGCCGTGGCGCGGGCCACCCGCTCGGTTTCCACCTGCATCATGAAATCCCTTCTCCTGAACCAGTGTCTTAATTGCTTAATTCAACGATCGTAGCCATGCATTAAGACACATTCTCAATTGAGAACGGAAATCTTGTAAGTGATTAATTCAGAGTCACGGAAAGACGGGTGCTTTTAATTTTTCGACCTCCGTCGATACCCGGGGCGCTCCACCATTGCGTCCGTCTGAGAGTGAGTGCTTCCCTTGGCGGCAACCATTTTCGGCATCTCCGGACGAATAACGATTTTCCCATCAATTGGGTCGAAATTTTTCCAATTGATGTCACACTGGAGTTACATGGGCACGCCGATTGCCGAGGACCGATTGCTAATTCGGTCGAGTGCCCGCAATGCAAAAGGTCAGGAATATGACGCGCTCAATTGACCGGAACGCGTCGTCCGCTGCGCGCGCTCGAAGATCGGGATCGCACCTCGCTTGGCACGTGAGATGCCACGCACGGGCACCGGGTCGCGATGGATCCGCCGGCCGGCCCGGCGCGCCCCGGACACCCGGGGCTCGACGCCCGCCGCGACCATCGCGGGTCGCGAAGCGGGCTGCGCCGCCGCCTCAGGCGATGAGCGGCGCGCCGGTCTTGGCCTGCAGGGCCTCGAAGGTCACGCCATCGGCCAGCTCGACCACCTTCAGGCCCTCGGGCGTCACGTCGATGACGGCCAGGTCGGTGATGATGCGGTCGACCACGCCGACGCCCGTCAGTGGCAGCGTGCACTTCTCCAGGATCTTCAGGTCCTGGGTGCCATCCTTCTTGCGCGCGACGTGCTCCATCAGCACGATCACGCGCTTGACGCCAGCCACCAGGTCCATGGCGCCGCCCATGCCCTTGACCATCTTGCCGGGGATCATCCAGTTGGCCAGATCGCCCTCGGCGCTGACCTGCATGGCGCCCAGGATGGACAGGTTGATCTTGCCGCCGCGGATCATCGCGAAGCTCTCGTGACTGCCGAAGATGGCCGAGCCCGGCAGCGTGGTGACGGTCTGCTTGCCGGCATTGATCAGGTCGGCGTCGACCGCGTCCTCGGTCGGGAAGGCGCCGATGCCCAGCATGCCGTTCTCGCTCTGCAGCCAGACTTCCTTGTTCTTGGGCACGAAGTTCGCCACCAGCGTCGGGATGCCGATGCCGAGGTTCACGTAGAAGCCGTCCTCGAGTTCCTGCGCCGCGCGCGCGGCCATCTGGTCTTGGGTCCAGGGCATGGTCAGATTCCTTTCTGGGTGCCCGCGGGCACGGTGACGGTGGGAACGGCGGGGACTTCGCTGCCGGCGGCGGCCTGCGCGATGACGGCCTGCGCCTCGACCTTGGCGGCATCGACGTCGACCGGCGCCGAGGCGCTCACGGTGCGCTTCTCGATGCGCTTCTCCGGATGGGCGTTGAGCACGATGCGGTGCACGTAGATGCCCGGCAGGTGGATGTCGTCGGGCGCCAGTTCGCCGACCTCGACGATGCGTTCGACCTCGACGATGCACAGCTTGCCGGCCATCGCGGCGGCGGGGTTGAAGTTGCGCGCCGTCAGGCGGAAGCGCAGGTTGCCGGACTTGTCGGCGACATCGGCCTTGACCAGCGAGACATCGGGCACGATGGACCGCTCCATGACATAGGTCTCGCCATCGAACTCGCGCAGTTCCTTGCCCTCGGCGACCTGCGTGCCGACGCCGGTCTTGGTGAAGAAGGCCGGGATGCCGGCGCCGCCGGCGCGCAGCTTCTCGGCCAGGGTGCCCTGCGGCGTGAACTCGAGTTCGAGTTCGCCGGCCAGGTACTGGCGCTCGAACTCCTTGTTCTCGCCGACGTAGCTGGCCACCATGCGCTTGATCTGCCGCGTCTCCAGCAGCTTGCCGAGACCGAAACCGTCGACGCCGGCATTGTTCGAGACGCAGGTCAGGTCCTTGACGCCGGAGTCGCGCAGGGCGTCGATGAGCGCCTCGGGGATGCCGCAGAGGCCGAAGCCGCCGACGGCCAGCGTCTGCCCGTCGGCGACGACGCCTTGGAGCGCCGCGTCGGCGGAGGGATAGATCTTGTTCGCCATGGGAAGTGATCCTCGCGAGTGGAAGGGTGGAGTGAAGGAGGGGGACGCGGAAGTGTGCGGCCCCGGAACGATACTACGTACCCGCATACGTAGTAATTCGTAATGGACAGCCCCGAGCCCCCCGTCGCCGGCATCGACTACCGCCTGGCCTTCGAGCGCGCGCCGGTGGGCATGGTGCTGTCGCGCGAACGCGAGATCGTCGATTGCAACCAGCGCCTGTGCGAGATGTTCGGTGCCACCCGGGACCAGCTGGTGGGCCAGTCGCTGCGGGTGCTGTATCCGAGCGCGGTGGAGTTCGAGCGCATCGGCCGACGCCTGGTGCCGATCCTCAACGCCAGCGGACGCTATGCCGACCACCGCATGATGCGCCGGCTCGGCGACCTGCACGGCGCCTTCGCCGGCGAGACCTTCTGGTGCCACGTCACCGGCCACGCGCTCAACCGGTCGCGGCCGCACGAGTCGGGCATCTGGACCTTCGAGGACCTGGGCTCGCGGCGCCAGGCCAAGGCGGCGCTGACGCCGCGCGAGCGCGAGGTCGCGGCGCAGGTCATGCAGGGCCTCACCTCCAAGGAGATCGGCCGCGTGCTGGGCATCAGCCATCGGACGGTGGAACTGCACCGCGCGCGCCTGATGCGCAAGTACGCCGCCGCCACGACCGCCGAACTGGTGCAGAAGCTGATGGCGGGCTGACACCTTCGGTGGCATCCGGATACACGGATCGGGCCCGGCCCTTGGGTACCATGGCCGGATGCTAGATCGACGATCCTTCCTCGCCGCCGGCAGCGCCTCCGTGGCGCTCGCCTCCCTCGGACTGCCCGCCGCCGCGCTCGCCGCCACCGGGCTCAAGCTCTCCGATCCCACACCGTTCTCCTTCGAACGGCTGATCGCCCAGGCCCGCACGCTCGCCACGCGCCCTTATGTGGTCGACACCGCGCTGCCGGCCGCCGTGCTCGAACGCATCGACTACGAGGCGCACGGCAAGATCAGGTTCGACACCGACAGCGCGCTCTTCAAGGACGGCCCCGGCGCCTATCCGGTCACCTTCTTCCACCTTGGGCGCTTCTTCCAGGTGCCGGTCCACATGCACGTGCTGGAGACCGCCGGCGGCGACCTCTTCTCGCGCGAGATCCTCTACGACGCGGCGTATTTCGACATGCCCGCCGACAGTCCGGCGCGCCAGCTGCCCGATGGCGCCGGCTTCGCCGGCTTCCGCCTGCAGGAGAGCCGGCTGGGCGACCAGGCCAAGCTGGACTGGAAGAAGAACGACTGGGTCGCCTTCCTCGGCGCCTCGTACTTCCGCGCCATCGGCGAGCTCTACCAGTACGGCCTGTCCGCGCGCGGCATCGCGCTCGACGTGGCGGTGCCCGACAAGCCGGAGGAATTCCCGACCTTCACCCGCTTCCACTTCGAGCCGCCGGCGCCGGGCAGCAAGAGCGTCACCGTGTATGCATTGCTCGAAGGCCCGAGCATCACCGGCGCCTACAAGTTCGTCATGCAGCGCGATGCCGCCGTGCTGATGGACATCGACTGCCAGCTGTTCCTGCGCAAGGACGTGGCGCGCCTGGGCATCGCGCCGCTGACCTCGATGTACTGGTACTCGGAGACCCTCAAGCCCAGTGGCATCGACTGGCGCCCCGAGGTCCACGACTCCGACGGCCTGGCGATCTGGAACGGCGCCGGCGAGCACATCTGGCGCCCGCTCAACAATCCGACGCAGACCCGCGCCTCGGCCTTCGGCGACACGCGTCCGCGCGGCTTCGGCCTGCTGCAGCGCGACCGCTCGTTCGACCACTACCAGGACGGCGTGTTCTACGAGAAGCGGCCGAGCCTGTGGGTCGAGCCCCTGGGCGACTGGGGCGAAGGCGCGGTGCAGCTGATCGAGATCCCGACCGACGACGAGATCCACGACAACACGGTCGCCTTCTGGGTGCCCAAGGCGCCGGCCCGCGCCGGCTCCACCTATGCTCTGAAGTACCGCCTGCACTGGACCGACAAGGAGCCCTTCCCGTCGCCGCTCGGACGCTGCGTGGCCACGCGCATCGGGCGTGGCGGCCAGCCCGGCCAGCCGCGCCCGGCGGGCGTGCGCAAGTTCATGGTGGAATTCATCGGCGCGCCGCTCGCCACCCTGCCCTTCGGCGTCAAGCCGGAGCTGGTGCTGACCGCCTCGCGCGGGCGCTTCTCGTACATCTTCTCCGAGGCCGTGCCCAACGGCGTGGCCGGCCACTGGCGCGCCCAGTTCGACTTCACGGTCGATGGCACCGAGCCGGTCGACATGCGTCTCTATCTGAAGACCGGCGACCAGACGCTGACGGAGACGTGGCTGTATCAATACCAGCCATGACCAGGGGCTGACCCCCAGGCTTCGCGCACTTCGCGTCGCTTCGCCAACCCCCTTGCAGGGGAAGATTGGCTCACCCCCAGGCTTGCCCACTGCGTGTGGCAGCGCCAACCCCCTTGCAGGGGGCGACACCAGCGGCCCGGCGGAGCCGGTTCCGCGGTGTCCCTGGCTGGGCTGATCCGGGCGGGGCTCAGCGGCCGCGGACGGAGATCAGTTCGACCTCGAAGTTCAGGGTCGCGTTGGGGGGGATGACGCCGCCGGCGCCGCGCGCGCCATAGGCGATGGCGGGCGGGCAGGTCAGCTTGGCCTTGCCGCCGGGCTTCATCTTCTGCACGCCCTCGGTCCAGCACGGGATCACGCCGGAGAGCGGGAACTCGATCGGCTCGCCGCGCTTGTAGGAGCTGTCGAACTCCTTGCCGTCCTGCAGCGTGCCGCGATAGTGGACCTTGACGGTGTCGGAGGCCGCCGGCGAGGCGCCGCTGCCTTCCTTGATCGACTGGTAGACCAGGCCGCTCGGGGTGGTGACGGGAGCGCCCTGGGCCCAGGCGGCGGGCAGCAGGGTCACGGAGGCGGCGGTCGCGGCAGCGAGGATGGCGGCGCGGAGGACGATGGACATGGAAGGCACGCTTTCGTTGAGGAAGTTCGGACGGCGATTATTGCCATGCCCTCCTCCACCCGGCGCGCCGTCGGGCCATCCGACGTGAGCGCTCGCTCGAAGCCATGGCGCCCGCGCATGCCGGCCCGGGCGCATGGCCCCGAGGCCGATGGCCGCATCGTTCCACCCGGGCCACGATGCGGCACGGACGAGGCTCAACCCATCGCCTGCGGCCTCACCTCCGGCCAGCCGATGCTGGGCGCGTGGCCGCGGAAGTTCTCGAGCCACCAGCGCCAGTCCTGCTGCACCAGCGAGAACGGCGACGGATGGGCGAGCTCGCGCGCGGCCCACACCGGCCAGTGCGGATTGGCCAGCGCCGGCCGCCCCAGCATGACCAGGTCGATCAGTTCCTCGCGGATCACCCGGTCGGCGTTCTGCGGCACACCGAGGTTCCAGCTGGTGGCGACCGGGATGCCGATCTCGGTGCGCACGCGATGGGCGCGCTCGATCATGAAGCCGACGTCGTTCATCGGCGCGTCGACCATCTCGTCGGTGTTGAAGCCCAGCGACAGGTCGGCCAGGTCGAGGCCGTGCTCCTTCATCAGGCCGACCGCGACCACGGCATCCTCGAACTGCGTGCCGGCGGGATGGAGGTCGTCCGAGCCGAGCCGCATGGTCAATGGATATTTCTCCGGCCAGACGGCGCGCACGGCATCCAGTGCCTCCAGGTGGAAACGGGCGCGGTTGGCCACGCTGCCGCCGTACTGGTCGGTGCGCTGGTTGGCCAGCGGCGAGAAGAAGCTGGCGCCCAGGTAGCCGTGCGCGTAGTGCATCTCCAGCCACTTGTAGCCCGCGTCCAGGGCCCGGACCGCCGCGTCGGCATAGGCCTGGTGGATGGCCTTGATCTCCCCGACGCTGAGCTCCCTGACCGGATGGACGTGGCCACCGCCGCCATACGGGATGGCCGATGGCGCGACGCAGGTCCAGCCGTCGGGGTGGTCGGGCGGCAGTTGCTTCCAGGTGCCCTCGGCATTGGTGCCGCGATGGGGCGGCAGCTCGCTGCCCTTGCGCCCGGTGTGGCCGAGCTGGATGGCCGGGACCGCGCCCATGCGCTCGATGATGGCGCAGACGCGCGCGTGGCCCTCGATCTGGTCGTCGCTCCAGATGCCGGCGCACGAGGTGGTGGTGCGGCCGTCCGGCGTGATCGCCATCTGTTCGCCGAAGACCAGCGCGAAGCCACCCGCCGCCCGGGCGCCCAGGTAGCTGACGTGATAGTCGTCGAGCTTGCCGTCGACCGAGTTGTACATGGTCATCGGCGACATGACGATCCGGTTGCGCAGGGTCACGCCCTTGAGCGTGTAGGGGCTGAAGAGATCTGGCATGGGGAGTCCTCCGGTGGATTGCGGAACAATGGGATGCCCGATGCGAAGCAAACTTCGCGCCCAATCCTTCACGACGCCATGGCGGCCCTCGGAGGATCGAGCCGTCGTCCCCACCGTCTCCAGCGAGGAAATCCACGATGCGCTACCGAACCACGCTCGATGCCCATGTCTTCGACTTCGAGGACCTGAGGCAGGTCATGGCCTGCGCCAGCCCGGCGCGCTCGGGCGACTACCTGGCGGAGATCGGCGCGGCCACCGCGCAGCAGCGCATGGCCGCGCGCCACGTGCTGGCCGACACGCCGCTCAGGCAGTTCCTGACCGAGGCGCTGATCCCCTACGAGAGCGACAACATCACGCGCCTGATCATCGACGGCCACGATGCGATGGCCTTCGCGCCGGTGTCGCACCTGACGGTCGGCGGCCTGCGCGACTGGCTGCTGTCGGAGCACGCGACCACCGCCGCGCTGAGCGCCCTGGCGAGCGGCCTGACGCCGGAGATGGTGGCCGCCGTCTCCAAGCTGATGCGCAACCAGGACCTGATCGCGGTGGCGCGCAAGTGCAGCGTGGTCACGCGCTTTCGCAACACCATCGGCCTGCCCGGCCACATGGCGGTGCGCCTGCAGCCCAACCATCCGACCGACGACCTGCGCGGCGTCGCGGCCTCGACCCTCGACGGCCTGCTCTATGGCGCCGGCGATGCGGTGATCGGCCTCAATCCGGCCTCCGACAGCCTGCCGGTGCTCGGCCGCCTGCTGCACATGCTCGACGAGGTGATCCAGCGCTTCGAGATCCCGACGCAGAGCTGCGTGCTCACCCACGTCACCAACACCCTGAAGCTGGCCGAGACCGGGGCGCCGGTGGACCTGGTGTTCCAGTCGATCGCCGGCACCGAGAAGGCCAACCTGTCCTTCGGCGTCACGCCGGAACTGCTCGACGAGGCCCACGACGCGGCGCGCTCGCTCGGGCGTGGCACGCTGGGCGACAACGTCATGTACTTCGAGACCGGCCAGGGCAGCGCGCTGTCGGCCGATGCCGGCTTCGGCGTCGACCAGCAGACCTGCGAGGTGCGCGCCTATGCGCTGGCGCGGCGCTACCGGCCGCTGCTGATCAACACGGTGGTCGGCTTCATCGGGCCGGAATACCTGTTCGACGGCAAGCAGATCATCCGCGCCGGCCTGGAGGACCACTGCTGCGGCAAGCTGCTGGGCCTGCCGATCGGCTGCGACGTCTGCTACACCAACCACGCCGAGGCCGACCAGGACGACATGGACACCCTGCTGGTGCTGCTGGCCACGGCCGGCCTGACCTTCCTGATCGGCGTGCCGGGCGCCGACGACGTGATGCTCAACTACCAGAGCACCTCGTTCCACGACGCGCTGTTCCTGCGCGAGACGCTGGGCCTGAAGCGCGCGCCCGAGTTCGAGGCCTGGCTGCAGCGCATGCGCATCACCGACGACACCGGCCGCCTGGCGCCGCCGGCGACCCATCGCCTGCTCGCGGACATGGGCCGCCTGCCCTCGCTGGGGAGCTGAACCATGGACACGCCAGAACCCCGCGATCCGCAGGACCCACGGGACGCGCGGAGCGACCCGGCACCGGCACCATCGGCCGACGTCGCCGGCGCCGGCGCCGCCCCCGTGGTCACCCCCGACCCCTGGCGGGAGTGGCGCCGCGCCACGCCGGCGCGGCTGGCGCTGGGCCGGGTCGGCACCGGCATGCCGACCGACGAGACCCTGCGCTTCGGCTGGGCGCACGCGATGGCGCGTGACGCCATCCACGCGGCGCTCGACGTCGAGGCCCTCGCCGGCCGGCTGACGGCGCAGGGCTGGACGGTCGAGCGCGTGCGCAGCCAGGCCGCCGACCGCGCCACCTACCTGCGCCGGCCCGACCTCGGGCGCCGGCTCGACGCCGGCGACGCGGCACGCCTACGCGAGGGCACGGCGCGCGCCGCCGAGGGCGCGGCCTGCGAGGTCTGCATCGTGATCGGCGACGGCCTCTCCTCGCTCGCCGTCGAGCGCCATGCCGCGCCATTGCTGGCGGCCCTGCGCCCGCACCTGCCCGCCGACACGCGCTTCGCCCCGGTGGTGATCGCCACGCAGGCCCGCGTCGCGCTGGCCGACGAGGTCGGCGAGGCCTTCGGCGCGCGCCTGTCGGTGATGCTGGTCGGCGAGCGGCCGGGACTGAGCTCGCCCGACAGCCTGGGCATCTACCTCACGCACACCCCCCGGCGCGGCCGCCACGATGCCGAACGCAACTGCATCTCCAACGTGCGCCCCGCCGGGCTGGCCAGCGACGCCGCCGCCTTCAAGCTGGCCTGGCTGATGCGCGAGGCGCTGCGCCGCGGCGCCACCGGCATCGCGCTCAAGGACGAGAGCGACCTGGCGGTGCTGGAGTCCGCCCCCCGCAGCGACCGGGCGGATGCCATCATGGTGGCTCCGACCTCCAGGAGACACCCATGACCTCGCCCGACCCGCGCACCGCCACCGCCACCGCCGACGCCGATGCCGCTCCGACCGCCGAGCGTTATCCCGCCGCCCATCTCGCCGACCTGCCCGACGACATCCGCGCCGCCATCCTGGCGGTGCAGGAGAAGTCCGGCTTCGTGCCCAACGTGTTCCTGGCGCTGGCGCGCCGCCCGGCCGAATGGCGCGCCTTCTTCGCCTACCACGACGCGCTGATGCTGAAGGAGGACGGCAGCCTCACCAAGGGCGACCGCGAGATGATCGTCACCGTCACCAGCGCCGCCAACCGCTGCCTCTACTGCGTGGTGGCGCATGGCGCGCTGCTGCGGATCTACGAGAAGAAGCCCCTGGTGGCCGACCAGGTGGCGGTGAACTGGCGCAAGGCCGACATCACGCCGCGCCAGCGCGCCATGCTGGACTTCGCGATGAAGGTCTGCGAGCGGTCGCACGAGATCGAGGAAGCCGATTTCGCCCGCCTGCAGGCCCATGGCTTCGACGACGAGGACATCTGGGACATCGCCGCCATCACGGCGTTCTTCGGTCTGTCCAACCGCATGGCCAGCTTCGCCGGCATGCAGCCCAATCCGGAGTTCTACCTGCTCGGGCGCGTGCCCCGGCCTCAGCGCGCGAGCTGAGCCAGTTCGGCGCTGCGGCAGCGGGCGAAGGCGTCGAGCCCGTGCCGGTAGCTCGGCGTGGTCACGTCCATCACGCCCAGCACGGTGTGATAGAGGTTGTCGTGCGTGAGCGGCGTGTCGCGGCCGGCTTGCAGGCAAGCGGTCGACAGCATGTCGCGTGTCGCCAGGCCAGGGTCGAACCAGGCCACCATCGGGATGTGCTTCTGCACCTCCGGCGCCATCTGGTAGGGCAGCCCGTGCAGGAACAGGCCGAACTCGCCGAGCGATTCGCCATGGTCGCTCAGGTAGAGCAGCCCGGTGGCGTAGTTCGGCGAGCGGGTCTTGAGCCAGTCGATGGTGCGGCCGAGGAAGCGGTCGGTGTAGGCGATCGAGTTGTCGTAGGCGTTGATCAGCTCGGCATGGCTGCAGTCGGCCAGCACGTTGGTGCGGCACTCGGGCGTGAAGCGCTTCATGTCGTCGGACGACCGCTTGTGGTAGGCCGGTCCGTGGCTGCCCATCTGGTGCATCAGCAGCAGCACGCCCCGCGCGCGGCGCTCCGGCGGCAAGGCCTCGATGCGGCGGTCGAGGCCGACCAGCATGGCATCGTCCAGGCACTCGCCATCGCTGCACAGCGCGGCCCTGGCGGCGGCGTCGAGCCCGTCGATGGCGGCCGCATGGGGCACGCGGTCGCACACGCCCTTGCAGCCGCCGGGCTGGTTGTCGATCCACAGCACGGCCAGTCCGGCGGCCTGCGCCACGTCGACCAGGTTCTCGTGGTCGTCCCTGGCGCTCTCGTAGCCCTCCTTGCCCAGTGGCGAGAACATGCAGGGCACCGAGGCCAGCGTGTTGGTGCCGCACGAATGCACGTCGCGCCAGCTCACGACGCCGCGCGCGGCGAGCTCGGGCGTGGTGTCGCGCCCATAGCCGTTGAGCGCGAAGTGGTCGGCGCGCGCCGTCTCGCCCACCACCACCACGAAGAGCGGCGGCTTGGCCCCGGTCGCGTAGCTGGTGCCGAGGGCCGCGCCGGCCGAGGTCGGGACCAGCTTGCGGGTGTGCGCGAACATCGGCTTGAGCACCACCCGGCTGGTCGAGTAGAGGCTGGCGAGCGGATTGACCATGTAGCGCAATGTCACGTGATTGCGCATCAGCGGCGCGAAGTCGCGCGAATCGACGACCACGCTGGCCACCACCACCAGCAGGGCCACGACGAGCATCACCGCGTTGCGCCAGATCTGGCCCCAGGCGCGCATCGGCAGGAGCGGCACGCGCGCGATCCACCAGATCGCCGGCAGCGTGACCAGCGCGACCCCGAACGCCATGCGCCAGCCGAGCAGGTCGCGCGTCTCGTGCATGTCGGTCTGCAGCGCATTGGCCGCCATGGTCGGGTCCATCACGACGCGGTAGGTCAGCATGTAGTGCTGCGCGACGGCCGCGACCAGCACCAGCGCGCACCACACCGGCTTCATGCCACGTGTCCAGGCCGTGAGGGTCAGCGCGGCGGCGGTGCCGAAGCCGACCAGCATCGCCATGGTGGCGATCGAATGCATGTACAGGCTCGGCGCGCCGCCGATGCGGGCGAGCTCGCGCCACAGGGGCCAGTTGGTCGCCAGCAGCAGGTAGAGGCTCAGGACGCCGACGACGAAGCGGGGCGAGCGCGGCCGCGACAGCCAGCGTCGCAGGGCGTGCCAGCCCGTGGGCGGCGGCTCGAACGGCGACGGGGCGGTGGCGGCGGAGGCCACGGCGCTGGGCGGTGGCGGCAGGATCGGTTGGATGGCATCGGGCACCCGCTCATGATCCGCAGCCGGACTGAAGTGGGTCTGAACAATCCACTCAGGATTCGTTCAGACTGGCGCGAGGCGACGGCGCGTCGCGCGGCGGCAGGCGACATCGATCGCCAGCGCCACGCTCCAGCAGACCCAGGCGGTCCACAGCGTGTGGCTCATGTAGTGGGCGCCGCGCCATTGCTGCGCGAGTCCCAGCACCAGGCCGGCGCCGAGCGCGGCGAGCAGCCAGGCCATGGCCGCGCCCGGGGCGACCCGGCGCAACACGAACCAGCCGGCCAGGTAGGCGAACGCGGCCGAGGCGTGGCCGGCCGGGAAGCAGCGTCCCGGGCCGCCATCGCGCAGGCGCCAGTTCCAGTGCGAGACATGGCTGGCCACGCCACCGAACTCCGCCAGGTCCCAGGGACAGCTGCTGCGGCTGGTGTTCTTGAGCAGCGACACCGCCGCCAGCGCGGCCAGCACGCTCAGGGCCAGCTGCAGCCGGGCCCGCGCATCGAGCCGCCGCAGCACGCCCAGGGGCCAGCGCACGGCGGCCACCAATGCCACCACGCCGAGCATGCCGAGGAAGCGCGGGATCTCGTGCAGTCCGAGGACCAGCAGGCGGTTGTCGCGCAGCGCGAAACCGGCGGCGTCGCCGGCCAGCCGCGCCATGGCGAGATCCAGACCCGAGAGGTCCCACAGCACGATCGGCACGAGCGCCAGGGCGGTGAGGGCGAGCAGAAGGCGATCCGAGGCGCCGGACGAATCAGTCAATGCAATGTTTTCCGAAAACTCCCAGACTAGGCACATTCACTTAACGCAGCCTGAAGCTGGAGGGCCGGGTGCCCGGCGGTCGATAAACTCGCCGTCGCGGCCGCCGGCCGTGCCCGCCCTTCCTTCATTCCTTCTTCCATCCTCTCCTCTTCTGCCCAAGGACCTCCCCGTGCGCGTATTGCTGGTCGAAGACGATGTCGCCCTGTCCGAAGCCGTGTGCGGCTACCTGCGCGCCAAGGCCTTCGTGGTCGATGCCGTGCCCAGTCTGGCCGCCGCCAATGCCGCGCTGCGCGGCGCGCAGTACGCCGCCGTGCTGCTCGACCTGCATCTGGGCGACGGCGACGGCCTGGCGCTGCTGCCGCAGGTCCGGGCCCTGAAGGAGCGACCGATCGTGATCGTGCTGACCGCGCGCGACCAGGTCACCGATCGCATCCGCGGCCTCGACGCCGGCGCCGACGACTACCTCGTCAAGCCCTACGACCCGGGCGAACTGCTGGCGCGGCTGCGCGCGGTCGAGCGGCGGCGCAGCGCGGCCAACGTGCCGGTGCTGATGCTGGGCACCCTGCAGATCGACCTGGCGCGCGAGGTGGTGCGCGATCGCGGCATGCCCGTGACCCTGACGCAGAAGGAATGGGCGCTGCTGCGCGTGCTGGCCACGCGGCCCGATCGCATCCACACCCGCGAGAGCCTGCAGAACGCGCTCTATGGCTTCGACGACGAGGCCGACAGCAACACGCTCGAGGTCTTCATCAGCCGCCTGCGCCGCAAGCTCGGCCGCGCCCACATCCAGACGCTGCGCGGCATGGGCTACCGGCTGGTGCAGAACGTCGGGGACTTCGGGTGACCACGACGACGCCCGGGCGCGGCGCGAATCCGGTCGACACGCTCGCCGGGCGCCTGATCCGCACCCTGATCCTGTGGATCGGCGGCGTGTGGCTGTTGGGCGTGCTGGGCGTGGTGTGGTACGTCGACCGCGAGATCAACCACAACTTCGACAACGAGCTGATCGAGGTCTCGCACCGGATGTTCGACATCGCGATCCAGGATGTCGATGCCCACGTCAAGGACGCGGAGGCGCGCGGTCCGCTGATCGCGCCGACGCCGACCTTCGAGGACGCGGCCGTGATCTACCAGGTCCTCGATCGCGGCGAGCGGGTGCTGGTGCGCTCGGCCGAGACGCCGGCCGGCACCTTCGACGTGCCGGTGGCGCCGGGCTTCGCCTCCAACACCGCCTGGCGCATCTACACGGTGCAGCACCCGACGCGGCCCTTGTTCCTGCAGGTGGCCGACCCGCTCGACGAGCGCCGCCTCGCGCTCAACCGCACCCTGTTCGGGCTGGTGATCCCGCTGGGCGCGGCGCTGCCGCTGCTGGCCTGGCTGCTGCGCCGCATCGCGCGCCAGGAGCTGGCCGTGCTGGGCCGGCTGGCCAACGAGATCGGCCAGCGCAACGGCACGCACCTGCAGCCGATCGCCCTGCCCGGCCTGCCGCAGGAGCTGCAGCTGGTGGGCGACCACGTCAACCGCCTGCTCGACCGGCTGGCCCAGTCGCTGGACGTCGAGCGCGCCCTCGCGGCCAATGCCGCCCACGAACTGCGCACGCCGCTGGCCGCCGCCCGACTGCGCCTGCAGACCGCGCTCGACGCCGACCTGCGGCGCGAGGACGTCGTCGCCGCGCTGGAGGCATTGCGCATGCTCAGCCACCGCACCGAGCGGCTGCTGCAGCTCTCGCGCGCCGAGTCCGGCGCCTCGCTCACGCGCGCGCGGGTCGACCTGGTGAAGCTGGCGGCCACCGTGGCGCAGGACTTCTGGCAGGACGACCGGGTGCTCGACCGGCTCGCCCTGCAGGTGCCCGAATGCCAGGACGGCGCCATCGTGCTGGGCGATTTCGACGGCCTGGCGATCGCGCTGCGCAACCTGGTGGAGAACGCCCTGCGCTATGCCGGCGCGAACCCGGTCGAGATCGAGGTGCGGCCCGAGGGCGTGCTGGTGGTGCGCGATGCCGGCCCGGGCGTGAGCGGGACCGAGCTCGCGACCCTGGCGCAGCGCCACGTGCGCCACACGCGGGAGCGCACCGGCTACGGACTGGGGCTGTCGATCGTCGCCACCATCGTGCAGAAGCACGAAGCCCGGCTCGAACTGGCATCGCCGCCACCGGGCCGCCCGCGCGGCTTCGAGGCGCGCATCGTCCTGCAGCCGGCCTGAGGGCATGGCGGCGCGCGTCGCCTGGCCGACAGGCCCCGGCGGCGCCAGCGGCAACAATGGCGGAGCGCGCAGCTGTCGATATCGGCGTACATAAAATGTCGGGCGGCCGTGCCATAACACCAACACGAGATAACCCACGACGCATGGCGCCGCGCACTGTCAGTGGCGCCGATCCCATCCACATCGACCCCACGATCCCCCATGACCCCAGAAGAAATCCTCGCCCAGTACGGCCCGCGCGAAGCCATGGAATACGACGTGGTCGTGGTGGGCGGCGGCCCGGCCGGACTGTCCACGGCGATCCGGCTCAAGCAGCTCGCCGCGCTCTACGACAAGGAGGTCTCGGTGGTGGTGCTGGAGAAGGGCTCCGAGCCCGGCGCCCACATCCTCTCGGGCGCCATCATGGACCCGCGCGCCCTCTCCGAGCTGTTCCCCGACTGGAAGGAACGCGGCGCGCCGCTGAACCAGCCGGTCACCGCCGACACCTTCCTGATGCTCAGCGAGCGCGGCGCCACCCGCACGCCCAACTTCGCCTTGCCGGCGAACTTCCACAACGACGGCAACTACATCGTCAGCCTGGGCAATGTCACCAAGTGGCTGGCCCAGCAGGCCGAGGAACTGGGCGTGGAGATCTTCCCCGGCTTCCCGGCCGCCGAGGTGCTCTACACCGACGACGGCAAGGTGCGTGGCGTGGCCACGGGCAACCTAGGGATCGGCAAGGACGGCGAGCCTACCGACGCCTTCCAGCTGGGCATGGAGCTCCACGGCAAGTACACCGTCTTCGCCGAGGGCTCGCGCGGCCACCTGGGACGCCAGCTGATCGCCAAGTACAACCTGGCCGAGGGCAAGGACCCGCAGAGCTACGGCATCGGCATCAAGGAACTCTGGGAGATCGACCCGGCACGCCACGAGCCGGGCCTGGCCATCCACACGGCCGGCTGGCCCCTGCAGTCCGACACCTATGGCGGCTCGTTCATCTACCACGCCGAGAACAACCAGCTCATCATCGGCTACGTGGTCGGCCTGGACTACCAGAACCCGCACCTGAGCCCGTTCGAGGAGTTCCAGCGCTTCAAGACGCATCCGAACATCCGCTGGTACTTCGAGGGCCAGGACAAGGGCCTGAAGCCGGCCAAGCGCCTGAGCTACGGCGCGCGCGCCATCACCGCCGGCGGCCTGCTGGCGCTGCCCAAGACGGTGTTCCCCGGCGGCGTGCTGGTGGGCTGCGAGGCCGGCTACATGAACGCCAGCCGCATCAAGGGCAGCCACGGCGCGATCAAGACCGGCATGCTGGCGGCCGATGCCGCCTTCGCCGCGCTCGGCGCGGGCCGCCAGCACGACGAACTCACCGACTACCCGGCGGCCTTCGAGCGCAGCTGGCTGCACACCGAGCTGCACAAGGCGCGCAATTTCAAGCAGTGGTTCAAGAAGGGCCTGACGGTCGCGACCATCATGACCGGCGTCGAGCAGCTGGTGCTGCGCGGGCACATCCCGTGGACCATCCACCGCACCGAGGCCGACCACAAGCGCCTGAAGCCGGCGGCCGAGTGCAAGAAGATCGTCTACCCCAAGCCCGATGGCAAGCTGACCTTCGACAAGCTCTCGAGCGTGTTCATCAGCAACACGAACCACGAGGAGAACCAGCCGGCGCACCTGACGCTCAAGGACCCGACGGTGCCCACGCGCATCAACCTGCCCGAGTACGCCGGCCCCGAGCAGCGCTACTGCCCGGCGGGGGTCTACGAGTACGTGCCCGACGAGGCCAACGCCGGCAAGGAGCGCCTGCAGATCAACGCCCAGAACTGCGTGCACTGCAAGACCTGCGACATCAAGGACCCGACGCAGAACATCGTCTGGGTCACGCCCGAGGGCGGCGGCGGACCCAACTACGTGGGCATGTGAGCATCCGGCGCCGGCTCATTCCGGCTTGAAGCCGGCGCTGCGCAGCAGCTCGGCGCTCTGGGCCACGAAGCCGGTGACATAGCGGCGGAACTGCTCGACATCCTGCGTGACGGGCTCGACGCCCAGGCTGGCCAGCGCGCCGCTGCGGCCGAGCTCGGCCATGGCGGCATTGATGGCCTGGTTGAGCACGCGCACGCGCTCGGCCGATGTGCCCTTGGGCGCCCACACGCCGTACCAGGAGCCATAGGTGAAGTTCGGCAGGCCGCTCTCCTGCACGGTCGGGATGTCGGGCACCAGCGGGCTGCGCCGGGCCGAGCTGATGGCGATCGGGTGCACGCGGCCCGCCTTGGCCAGGGGCAGCAGCGAGATCATCGAGTCCAGCAGCAGCTGCACATGGCCGCCGGCGACATCGACCACCGCCGGCTGCGTGCCCTTGTAGGGCACGTAGGTGAACCTGACATCGCCCTGCTTGGCCAGCAGCAGCGTGGCCAGATGGCTGGGCGCGCCCGCCGCCGGGATCGCCGCCGTCCAGCGGCCCGGCTCCTTGCGCGCGGCGGCCAGCACCTCCTTCAGGTTGCGCGGCTCCAGCGCCGGGCCGATCACCAGCATCAGCGGCGCCTCGGCGACGCGGGCGACCGGCGCGAAGTCGGTCTGCGGGTCGTAGGGCGGCGCGCTGATCACCTCCTTGGCCAGCACGTGCGTGGCGGCGGAGAACAGCAGGGTGTAGCCATCGGCCGGCGCCGCCTTGACGGCCTGGCCGCCGAGCACGCCATTGGCGCCGGCCCGGTTCTCGACGATCACCGAGACGCCGCCGAGCTGGGTGTGGAGCTGGTTGGCCAGCAATCGCGCGACGCTGTCGACCCCGCCGCCGGCGGCGAAGGGGACGACGATGCGGATCAGCCGGTTGGGGTACTTGCCCGTATCGGTCTGGGCCCAGGCCGGCGCGAGCGCGAGCCCGGCGCAGGCGGCGATGAATCCGAGTCGTTTCATGATGTCTCCGTTGTGGGTTCCGATGAATCCGGTGGTACGGCGGGCGTGGCGGCCGGGCGCGGGCGGCGCCGGCGCGCGAACACGCTCAGCGACTCGTCCAGCGCCTCGGCATCGACGCCGCGCGTGATGAACACGATGCGCGTGCGGTGGTCCGCGCTCGGCCAGGCCGGCAGCGATTCGGGCGGCTGGTAGAGGTGCTGCACGCCATGGAAGACCAGCGGCCGCTCCGGCGTCTCGGCCAGGTTGACGATGCCCTTGACGCGCAGCAGGTCCTCGCCGCGCATCGCGATCACGGTGTCGAGCCAGGCTTCGAAGCCATCTCGCGGCAGCGGCTCGTCGCGCACGAGCACGAACGAGCGGATGCCGCCCGCGTGCGTCGATGGCGCCTCCGCCCGCGCCTGCATCTGCGCGGCCGCCGGCGGCGCGCGGTAGTACAGGCCCTGCCCCACGGCGTCGGCATCGGCATCGGCATCGGCATTGGCACCGTCGGCCACGGCTTCGCGGCCGGTCCGCAGCATCCGGCACAGCACCGCCACCGGGTCCTCGGGGGGCGCGTGGCGCGTGCCGGCCGGGTTCAGGCGCGCCACGCGTTCGACCAATGCGGGCGCGAGCGGGCCGTCCAGCAGGTCGGTCTTGGTGAACAGCAGCCGGTCGGCCATCGCGATCTGGCGCTCGGCCTCCGGATGGCGATCGAGCGTGCCCGGGGCCAGCACGGCATCGACCGTGCAGCAGACGCCGGCCAGCGCGAAGCGCTCGACGACGGCGGGGTCGCCCATCAGGGTGCGCAGGATCGGCGCCGGATCGGCCAGGCCGCTGGTCTCGATCAGCACCTGGCGCAGGGCCGGCGCGTCGGGCTCGTCGCGCGCGCCGAGCGCCACCAGCGCCGCCACCAGGTCGCCGCGCACCGCGCAGCACAGGCAGCCATTGGCCAGCAGCACGGTGTCCTCGGTGGTGCTGGCGATCAGGTCGTGGTCGATGCCGATCTCGCCGAACTCGTTGACGATGACCGCCGTGCCGTGCAGGTCGGGCGCGCGCAGCAGCCGGTTGAGCAGGGTCGTCTTGCCGCTGCCCAGGAAGCCGGTGAGCACCGTCACCGGGATCCGGGCGCGGCCGCCCGCCGCTGCGGCGTCGCGCGCCACCAGCGAGGAGAAATGGCCGCTCATCGCCCGCCCTGCCGCTGCCCGCCGTGCAATTCGGCGAAGGAATTCAGGGTCTTCTCCAGCCGACCCAGCAGCCACTGGCTGGCCAGCGGATCGAAGGCATCGCGCTCCAGGTCCTCCAGCAGACCCTGCAGCGGCAGGCCGGCGGCCTGCGCGGTCGGACGCGCCCGGAAGAAGGCCTCGACCTCCGCCACGCCCGAACGCAGACCCGCGTCCTCCAGGTAGTCGACGATGTCGAGCTCGAAGTCGATCAGCTGCAGGCTGACGCCGCCGGCGCCGCAGCCGCAGCTCGAACCGAGCGCGACATGGCGCACGGCCAGCTCGCTCCACAGCCGCTGCAGCCGGCCGGCGCGCTGCGCCACGTCATCGGCCATCGCGAGGCTCACTGTCCGTCCCAGGCGACATCGACCGACGCGGCCGCGCGCGCGGTCCCGGATGTCGAGCGCAGCACGCGCGTCGCCTCGGCATCCACCCGGCCCCTGGCGTCGAGCGCGACGCGATAGACCTCGCGCGCCACCTCGGCGCCGACATAGCCCTCGCGCACGTCCTCGGCGACCTTGTCCATGTCGCGTTCGAGCGGATCGCCGAAGCCGCCGCCACCGCCCGAGAGCATCCGGTAGGCGTCGCCGCGCTCCAGGCGGACGTTGAAGATCTTGGCGTTCTGGTGATCGGTCTTCCATTCGCCCTTGTGGCGCACCGCCAGGCCGTTGCCCATGGCGTCGCCACCGCCCTCCAGGCCCCAGGGCTTGCAATGCACGCGGTCGATGCGCGTCGTCACGGTGAAGGGCGACAGCGCCTGCACCACCATCTCCGCGCCCAGGCCGCCGCGGTACTGGCCGGCGCCGGCGCTGTCCTTCCTGATCTCGTACTTCTCCACCAGCACCGGGTACTTGGCCTCCAGCTGCTCGGTCGGGCTGTTGTGGGTGTCGCCGTCGTTGATGCAGACGGTGACGGAGACGCCGTCCTCGTTGCTCTTGGCACCCCAGCCGCCGCCCAGCGGCCCGATGCCGACGATGAACAGCCGGCCGTCCTCCGGCGAGATGCCGTGGATGTTCGGGAACACCAGGTCGGCATGGTGGCCGGCGATGGAGCGGTCGGGGATGGCCGGCGCCAGCGCCTTGAAGATGGTGTCGATCACCGTCATCGGGAAGGTCATCCAGACCCGCATCGGATACGGACGCTCGGCGCTGATGACCGTGCCCATCGGCATCACCACCTTCAGCGAGCGGAAGCTGCCGTCGTTGACGGGATAGTCGGTCGGCGTGGTCAGGCACTTGTAGGCCACCTGCGCGCAGGCGATGCCGGTGGTGAAGCCGGAGTTGTAGAAGCCGCGCACCTGCTTGCTGACATCCGACAGGTCCACCGTCATCTCGTCGCCGGCCACCGTCACCTTGACGCGGATCGGGATGCGCTTGCCGATCTCCAGCCCGTCGTCGTCCATGTACGACTCGGCCTCGTAGACGCCATCGGGGATCGACAGCGTGTTCTTGCGCGCCACCGCCTCGGACGAATCCATGATCTGGCGGATCGAGCCATTGACGGCATCGGCGCCATAGCGCTGCAGCAGCTCGACATAGCGGCGCTCGCCGGTGGTGATGGCGGTGATCTGGGCCCGCAGGTCGCCCAGCGCGCGCTCGGCCAGCCGCACGTTCATGGCGATGATGTCGATCAGGTCCTGGTTGACCACGCCCTCGCGCTGGTACTTGATGATGGGGATCTGGATCCCCTCGCTGAAGATGTCGGTGGTGACGTTGCCCAGCGTGCCGCCGACGTCCAGCCAGTGCGCCATGCAGCAGGTGAAGCCCTCCAGCCGGCCCTCGTGGAACACCGGCATGGTGAAGGTGAAGTGGTTGAGGTGGCTGCCGGTGGTGTAGGCGTCGTTGGTCACCAGGATGTCGCCCGGCAATATGTTCTCGTAGCCGAAGTGCCGGATCTTGGCCTTGACGGTCTCGGACATGCCGCGGATGAACATCGGCAGTCCGAGGCCGATCGACACCGTGTCGCCCTCCTTCGTGAAGAGCCCGACCGTGAAGTCCAGCGCCTCGTAGATGATCAGGTTGTAGGCCGTGCGCGTCAGGTTGGTCTTCATCTCCTCGGTGACGGCATAGAGGCCGTTGCGGATGATCTCGACGGTGATCGGATCGATCGCGGCGACGTCGGCGCCGCCGGCGGCCGGCGTGGGGGTGGTGTAGGTGTCGTTCATGAGCGGTCGCTCCCGATGGCGATTTGCAGGTTGCCGAGTTCGTCCACGCGCAGCTCGTCGCCGGGCTGCACGACGGTGGTGGAGGCGTGTTCCTCGATCAGCGCGGGACCGGAGATCAGGTTGCCCGCGCGCAGCAGGTCGCGCTTGTAGACCGGCGTGTCGGCCCAGCCGCCGGCGCGGAAGTACACCGGCTTGACGGTGCGCCGCGCATCCGGCTCGGGCTGCGAGGCGCCCTCGTCCACCCGATGCTTCGGCGGCTTCTTCATGGTGCCCAGCACGGTCACGCGCAGGCTCACCAGGTCGGCCGGTTCCTTGGGCGCCGAGGTGCCATAGCGCACCTTGTGCAGCTCGTCGAACTGCTGCTTGATGGCCGAGCGGTCGCGGCCCTCGAAGTAGGCCAGGGGCAGGTCGACCGTCACGGCATGCTCCTGGCCGACATAGCGCATGTCGGCGGCGCGCTCGATGACCACGCCATCGGCCCGCACGCCCGACTGCTCCAGCGCGGCGCGGCCCTCGTCCTCCATCGACTGGTAGGCGGCCTCGATCTCGTCGAACGAGACATCGTTCAACTTGCGGAACACCGAGCGCACGTAGTCGTAGCGCAGGTCCGAGAACAGCATGCCGTAGGCCGAGAAGTAGCCCGGCGCGTACGGGATGAGCACCTTGCGGATGCCGATCTCGCGGGCGATCGCCGAGGCATGCAGCGGTCCGGCGCCGCCATAGACCACCATCGTGAAGCTGCCGGCGTCTAGGCCGCGCTCGGTGGTCACGGCCTTCACGGCATGCGACATCTGCGTCACCGCGATGCGCAGGATGCCGTCGGCCGCCTCGGTCGGCTCTAGCCCCAGCGGCGTGGCCACGCGCTCGGCCATCTGGCGCTGGCAGGCGGCCATGTCGAGCCTGAGCTCGCCGCCGAGGAAGTTGTCGGCGTCGAGGCGTCCGAGCACCAGGTTGGCATCGGTCACGGTCGGCTCCTTGCCGCCACGGCCATAGGCCACCGGGCCGGGGATCGAACCCGCGCTCTGCGGGCCCACGCGCAGGGCGTTGCCGGTCTCGACGCGGGCGATCGAGCCGCCGCCGGTGCCGACCTCGTGGATGTCCATCATCGGGATCTGGATCGGCAGCGCGCGCTCGTAGCCGCCGATCAGCGCCGAGCCGGTCGTCAATGGCCGGCCCTCGCTGATCACGCCGGCCTTGGCGGTGGTGCCGCCCATGTCGAAGGCGATGGCGTCGCCCATGCCCAGCTGGGCGCAGATCGCCTGCGCGCCGATCACGCCGGCCGCCGGACCCGACTCCAGCATGCGCACGCAGCCGACGCGGGCGTGCTCGATCGGGAACAGTCCGCCGGTGGACTGCACGACATAGAAGTCGCCCTCGAAGCCCTTGTCGGAGAGGTGCGTCTCCAGCTGGCCCAGGTACTGCGACACGCGCGGGCCGACATAGGCGTTGGCCACCACGGTGGAGACGCGCTCGAACTCGCGGTACTCCTGCGACAGCTCGTGCGAGGCCGAGACGAAGGCATGCGGCAGCTCCTCCTGCAGGATCTGCTTGACGCGCTGCTCGTGCGCCGGGTTGCGGTAGGAATGCAGCAGCAGCACCGCGACGGCCTCGATGCCCTGCCCCTTGAGCTCCTTGGCCAGCTCGCGCACCGCGCCCTCGTCCAGCGCCTTGTGCAGGCTGCCGTCGGCGCGCAGGCGCTCGGCGACCTCGAAGCGCAGCGAGCGCTTGACCAGCGGCTGGTGCTTGTTGAAGAACAGGTTGTAGGCATCGGGCCGGTTGACGCGGCCGATCTCGTAGATGTCGCGGAAGCCCTCGGTGATCAGCAGCGCCGTGTTGGCGCCGTTGCGCTCGAGCAGCGTGTTGATGGCGATGGTCGAGCCGTGCAGGAACAGCTGGCCGTTGCGCACGTCGATGTCGGCGCTGTCGAGCGTGGCCTGGATGCCATCGACGAGCTTGCCATGCGTCGACAGCGCCTTGCCGAACATCAGCCGGCCGGTGGCCTCGTCGAAGGCGGCCATGTCGGTGAAGGTGCCGCCGATGTCGACGGCGATGCGCAGGTGGGGAGCGGAGGTCTGTGCCATGGTGGGTGCGTCGCCTCAGGCGTCCGTTCCGATGCGGTTGCGCAGGATGCCCAGGCCGGTGATCTCGACCTCCACCACGTCGCCTTCCTTCATGTAGCGCGGCGGCTCGCGGCGGTCGCCGACGCCTCCGGGCGTGCCGGTGGCGATGACGTCGCCGGGCGACAGCGGCGTGAAGCGCGAGACGTATTCGATGATCGTGGGGATGTCGAAGATCAGGTCGCCGACGCTGGCGTGCTGCATCACCTCGCCGTTGACGCGCGTCTCCAGCGTGAGTGCGCCGACATCGGGCACCTCGTCGCGGGTCGCCAGGAACGGGCCGAACGGCGCCGTGCCGGGGAAGTTCTTGCCCGGCGTGAACTGGTGCGTGTGGCGCTGCCAGTCGCGCACGCTGATGTCGTTCAGGCAGGCGAAGCCGGCGATGTGCTCGAAGGCCTGGGCCTTGGGGATGTGGCGGCCGCCCTTGCCGATCACCAGGGCCAGCTCGCCCTCCCAGTCGAAGCGTTCGGAGAACGGGGGGCGCAGCACTTCGTCGCCATCGGCCGCCAGTGTGTCGTTGAAGCGCAGGAACAGCGACGGATGCTCGCTGTCGCCGCGCTTGGTCTCGGCCACGTGGGTCTTGTAGTTCAGTCCGACGCAGATGAACTTGGACGGGTTGGGAATGACCGGCAGGGCCCGCACGTCGTCGGCGCGCAAGGCCGTGCCTGCGTCCCGGGCGTTCTGTTCGAGTTCGGCCAGGGCACCGGCGCGCAGCACCGAGGCCAGGTCCGGATGGCGCACCAGGAAGTCGGCCGACGGCTGCAGATAGCGGTCGCCGTCCACGAGGCCATAGGACGCCTGTCCGGCGTGGTTGAAGCTGACGAGTTTCAAGCGTGTCTCCTTGGGATTCATCGCTGCGGACCGGGCTCGGAATGAGGCTCCTCACAGCGCATGGCACGACTTTAGGAACCTATGGCTTCTCCGGATAGATAGAATTCGGCGCCATCAGATCTGCCTGATCTGGCATGGCTCATGCGGGTAAATCCTATGAACGTCGCGATGGTCCGGTTATTCCTGGAAGTGCTCGAGGCCGGCAGCTTGAGCAAGGTCGCGGCCCGTCGTCAGACGGTGCAATCGCATGTCAGCCGGCAGATCAGCGACTTCGAGGCCGACTTCGGCGGACCGCTGTTCCGCCGCACCGGCCGCGGCGTGGTGCCGACCGAGCTGGGCCGGCGCGCGGAACGGCGGCTGCGCGCCTGGCTGGCGGAGACCGACCGCCTGACGCAGGAGTTGCGCGAGGAATCGGGTCGGCTGCTCGGCGAGGTGCGCCTGGGCGTGATCCCCTCGGCGGCGCACCCGCTCATGACGCGGCTGTTCCAGGAACTGCGGCGGGACCACCCGGGTGTGCGCCTGAACATCACCGAGGCCCAGGGCACCGAGCTCAACGCCATGCTCGATGGCGGCGCCGTCGACATGGCGATCCTGTTCCGCTTCGACCGCCCGGGTGGCGCCAGCGACGAGCGCCTCCTGAGCGTCGCCCACACCTACCTGATCGCCGCGCCGGGCGATGCGCTCACGCGCGAGCCGACGATCGGGTTCTCGCGCCTGGCCGGCCTGCGCCTGGTGCTGCCCCGGCGCCCGAGCCACTGGCGCAACGCGCTCGACGAGGCGGCGCGCAGCCTGGGCTTCACCCTGGATTCGGTCGCCGAGGTGGACTCGCTGACGATGCAGAAGGAGCTGGTCGCGCACACGCCCGGTCTCTACTCGGTGATGGGCCCCTACTCGATCGCCGATGAACTCCATCGCGGCCGGCTGCAGGCCAGCCAGCTGATCGACCCCGACCTGTTCCGGCACGTGACGCTGGCTTTTCCCAAGCAGGGCAAGCTGTCGCCGGCGGGGCGCAAGGCGGCCGATGTCATCGAGCGGCTGACGGCGCAATGGGGGCACCGGATCACGGAGCCGATGAAGACGCCGTGCCAGCCGGCTGCCGGATACCTGCCAGATCAGGTGGCCGGCGCGACGAAGTAGCGTCGCCGCTTCGCCTTGTAGCCGCGCGGGTCGAAGTGCGCCCGCATCCAGTCGTCCAAGCGCGTCTTGAGGTAGCCGGCATCGGGATCGGCCTTGCCGGCATCGGGATCGGCCTTGCCGGCAGCGCTCAGGAGCCGCACGACGTAGCGTGCGTAGTGGTGGTCGAACACGCGCATGAACTCGCCGACATAGATATCGGCCACGCGCGTGTCGCCACGGATGACCAGCATGTTCTCGTCGTTGACGCGCTGCGAGGGACGACTGAAATTCGCCGATCCGGTCACGACCAGCGGATCGCTTCCCAGGGGATCGACGAGCATGAACTTGTCGTGGATGTACCGGTTGTTGTTCAACGGGTTGGCGCGTTCGCTCAGGAAGTTTGCGAGTGCGCCTTCGGGCAGATGGGCGCCGGCGGCGAAGACCACGTCCCGGTCTTGACCGATCGATTCCGCCATGCCCAATGGGTCGTCCTTGATGATGTAGCGCAGCACATCGTTGTCGGCCTGGATCACCTTCTGGAACACGTCGTCGATGTGGAAGGCGAAGGTCATGCAGACCAGCTCCTTGGCGCCGGCCATGCGGTCCGCATACCACTGGAGCGTCTCGTTGCCGTCCTTGGCGTCACGGGGCGAGAACAGGGGCACCACGGCGTTCTTCGGCGGCGGGCCCACGGGCGTCGGGGTGGCTCGCCGGTTGGGCGCGCGCAACTGGGTCGGCGTCTGGTTGTCGGCGAGCCGCTGCCAGTAGTCGAGGTAGGTCTGGGCGAGGGTCCGGTCCCACACGACGTGACCGACGTTCGAGTGGCCGAAGATCCCGCCGCTGGAGACATTGGTCGATCCGGTCCAGACGGCCACAGGCGCGGCGCCATCGAGCAGGACGATGAACTTGTTGTGCCGGATGCCCTCGGTGACGGTGCGCGGCACGACAGCCCCGAGCTCGTCCAGACCCGCGGTCCGGAGGGTGGCTTCGTTGTCGGCCTTGTAGGTGCTCTCGGCGTCGTAGACGATCTTCACGTCCGCGCCGGCCTCGATCGCCTTCGCGAAGGCACTCGCCACCGGGGGGTAGCGGAATTCATAGAACGCGGCACGCAGGCCCTGGCCGTCCCCGGCCTGGCCGATGAAATCGACGAGAGCCTCAAAGAGGCCGCGCGACAGCCACCGCATTTCTTCCGAATGCGGATCGTCCCGGTCGGGCGCGCGGTTACCGAACTCGCGCGCGTAGGCCTGAGAGCCGATGACGCCGCGATTGAAGAACACGTCATGCCGCACGCCCGAGCCGTGATCCGTGGGCGCGCCGAGGGTGAACTCGGCCGTCACGTCGAGGGTCACGGCGGCGCGGTCGTCGGCCTTCGTCCGCTTCACCGTGCCGCGAACCGGGACGATGCGATAGCGATAGCGCGTGCCGGCCTTGGCGGTGTAGTCGGCCCACTGGAAGGCCTGGATCGGATGGTCGCGCGTGGACACCGGCGTGCCTGGCGGCAATCCCTTGTCCTTGTCCTTGAAGCGCTTGATACCCCGCAGCCAGTAGCGCTCGACATCGGCACCGGTCGCATCGAGCTGGGTGCGCTCGATGGCATAGCCCAGCAGGTCGGTTGCCTTTGGCGGCTTGCCGTCGAGCGTGTCCCAGGCCAGGACAACCACATAGGTCCCCGCATAGGCGGCGGCCCGAAGGCCGGGACTGCGTGCATGGGCGCGCATGGCTGTTGCTCCTTCAAAACTTGGATGGCGAACCGCCTCGGACTTTGCGACCCCACGGCGCAACGCGCGTCCACAACGTTGATGAAGCGCCGACGGTGAACCTCCGAAGGTCAGGGCCGCAGGCGCGGTCGTCCTCAACCCTTGGGAAGCGTGAACGCGCCGGGCGCTCCGTCGTTCAATCCGGCGTTCGGGCAGCCGGTGCGGATTCCGACGGCGAGGCCTCGGCGCCAGGAAGTGCCGACGCGGCCGGCGCGACCGACGCCCCCCGCTGCGGCTGCGCCATCATCTTGGCGATGCCGCGCAGGATGTGGATCTCCTCCACCGTCGGCCGCGCCCGGTTGAACAGCTGCTGCAGGCGCGGCATCAGCTTCTTCGGCGCGGCCGGGTCGAGGAAGCCGATCTCCACCAGCGAGCGCTCCCAGTGGTCGAGCATGCCGGCGACGGCGCGGGCATCGGCGGCCTCGGTGGGCGCGACCGACTCGGTGACGGGGAACCCGCCCAGCGCCAGGCGCCATTCGTAGGCCACCAGCTGGATCGCGGCGCCCAGGTTGAGCGAGCCGAACTTCGGATCGGCCGGAATGCTGAGCGCGACATTGCAGCGGTAGACGTCCTCGTTCCTCATGCCGAAGCGCTCGGAGCCGAACAGGAAGCCGACATGCTCGGGTGTCGGCGAGCGGCCGAGCGGCTCCAGGTGCTCGCGCGGCGTGCGCGTGGGCGGGCCGAAGTCGCGCGGGATCATGGCGGTGGCGCAGAGGTGCGTCACGCCGTCGAGCGCCTCGTCGAGCGTGTCGACGATGCGCGCGTTGGCCAGCACGTCGAGGGCGCCGCTGGCGCGCTGGATGGTCTCCTCGCGGCGCAGCACGTTGGCCCAGCGCGGCGCGACCAGCACGAGGTCGCCGAAACCCATGGTCTTCAGGGCGCGCGCGGCGGCGCCGACATTGCCGGCATGACTGGTCTGGATCAGGATGAAGCGGGTGCGCATGGCGAACGTGAAGGCGACGGGACGACGGCGGACGCCCGGTAAAATCCCCGATTCTCGCCGCCCCGCATCGCCGGTCCGCGCTCGCCACGGTCGCTCCGCTCCGCTTCCCGCCGCACTCCGCACCCTTCGCTCTTCCCACAATCCATGTCGTCGCCCAATCTCCACCCCATGCTCAACGTGGCCGTCAAGGCCGCACGCGCCGCCGGCGCCATCATCAACCGCGCGGCGCTCGACGTCGAGGCGGTGCGCGTCTCCCAGAAGCAGGTCAACGACTTCGTCACCGAGGTCGACCACGCGGCCGAGCAGATCATCATCGAGACCCTGCTGGGCGCCTACCCGGGCCATGGCATCCTGGCCGAGGAATCGGGCAACGAACACGGCGCCAAGGACTCCGACTACGTCTGGATCATCGATCCGCTCGACGGCACGACCAACTTCATCCACGGCTTCCCGGTCTACTGCGTGTCGATCGCGCTGTCGGTCAAGGGCAGGATCGAGCAGGCGGTGGTCTACGACCCGACCCGCAACGACCTGTTCACCGCCACCCGCGGCCGGGGCGCCTACATGAACGACCGCCGCATCCGCGTGAGCAAGCGCGTGCGGCTGCCCGAGTGCCTGATCTCCACCGGTTTCCCGTTCCGCACCGGCGACAACTTCAAGCAGTACCTGGCCATCATGGCCGACCTGATGCCGCGCTTCGCCGGCCTGCGCCGTCCGGGCGCCGCCGCGCTCGACCTCGCCTACGTGGCGGCCGGCTTCACCGACGGCTTCTTCGAGACCGGCCTGCAGCCGTGGGACGTGGCGGCGGGTTCGCTGCTGGTGATCGAGGCCGGCGGCCTGATCGGCAACTTCACCGGCGAGGCCGACTTCATGACGCATCGCGAATGCCTGGCCGCCGCGCCGCGCATCTATGGCCAGATCGTGCCGCTGCTGTCCAAGTACTCGAAGTTCGCCGGCGTCGACGAGAAGATGCGCGCCAGCGACCGCATGCGCGCCGTGGCCTCGTCCTCGCGCGCCGAGTCCGATCCCTCGGCCGACACCAGTGGCGACCTCTACGCCCGCAGCACCGTCGGCCTGCACGAGAGCGACGCCGGCGACGCGGAAGCGGCTCCCGCGCCGGCCGCCGCGCCGGCGCCGCGCCGCCTCACGCGCGTGAAGCGCGAGCCGGGCGCTCCGGCGCCCGAGGCGGCGGGACCGCGCGCCGGCGCGCGGCCGACCCCGACGAGCGCGCCCGCCATGCCGGCCGCGCCCGTCGCACCCGCCGCCGCCGCGCCGGTGGACGCGCCGGTGTCCGAACCCGCGCCCGCGCCCGAGGCCGCCGCCGCGCCCGCGACGCCCGCGCTGGAGGAGGTCCAGACCGGTCCGTTCGAGACATCGGCCGACGTCCCCGGGTTCGACGACGCCGCCGACGACCACGCCGATCGCGCCGAACCGCCCGCAGAGGGCGAACCGACCCCGCGCTGACATGCAGGCCCCGCGCGCGGCCGTCCTGCGCACCCGCGCCGCGCTGCGGGTCGCGCTGAGCCACTACATCGCCAACGGCCTGTCGGTCGCGCTCGGGCTGCTGGTGATCTCGGCCTGCGTGCATGTCTGGCTGGGCGCCTTCGCGGCCTCGGCCGCCGCCGTCGGCGCCATCGTCGCCGCGCCGCCCGACCTGCCCGGCCCGCGCCGTGGCAAGTTCCTGCAGATGCTGCCGGCGCCACTGATCGGCGTGCCGCTGTTCTTCGCCGTGCAGATGCTGCACGCGGCGCCGATCCGCCTGGGCCTGCTGCTGGTGCCCGCCACCTTCCTCGCCTTCACGGCCATGGCCTGGGGCAAACGCGGCATCCCGATCGCCATCTCGGTGATGTTCTCGATGATCTTCTCGATGGCCACGCACCGCCCCTCGGGGCTGGAGGAGGCCTTCGAGCGCACGCTGCTGTTCGGGCTGGGCGCCGGGCTGTACGTGCTCTACGCGACGCTGGCCAATCTGGCGCTCAACGGGCGCTACCGGGTGCAGGCCGTGGCCGACGTGCTGCTGTCGCTGGCCGCGCTGATGCGCACCGAGGCGCGGCAGTTCACGCCGCGCGACGAGTCCGGCGACGTGCGCGAGACGCCCGCGCCGGTGCTCGGCCAGCTGCTGCGCGAGCAGGCCGCGCTGGCCGACCAGATCCAGGCCACGCGTGACATCGTGCTGGAGTCGCCGCGCACCGCGCACCGCCAGCGCCTGGCGGGCATGCTGATCGTGGTGCTGGAGATGCGCGACCAGCTGCTCGCGAGCGAGCTCGACCTCGACGTGCTGCAGTCGCAGCCGGCCCACGCGCGCGCCCTGGCCGAGATGCGCCGCGTGCTGGAGGAGCTCGCCGACGCCACCGCCGCGCTGGCCGATTCGCTGCTGCTCGGGCGCTATCCCGATCGCGTGCGCGACCGCCGCGACGAGCTGATGGCGATCCGCGTCGCCGACGAGGCCGGCCCCGGCGCCGCCGCGACCGGGCCGACGGCTGCATTGCTCGCGCGCGGCCTGGCCAGCCGCATCGGCCACATGAACGACGAGGTGCTGCGGCTGTCGGCGCTGGCGCGCGGCGAGCGCGAGCCCGACCTGGCGGTGGTGCGCGCCAACTGGCAGATGTTCGTCAGTCCCACGGCCTGGTCGTGGGCGCCCCTGCGCGCCCTGTGGCGCTGGGACGCGCCGCCCTTGCGCCACGCGATCCGGGCGGCATTGGCGATCGCCACGGGCTATGGCGTGGCGGTGCTGCTGCCCTGGGGCTCGCACGACTACTGGATCCTGCTGACCATCGTCGTCGTGCTGCGCGGCAGCCTCTCGCAGACCCTGGAGCGGCGCAACCACCGGGTGGCCGGCACGCTGCTGGGCTGCGTGCTCGCGCTGGCGCTGCTGTCGGGCCATCCGGACGCCCTCACGCTGCTGGCCGCGTCGGTGGTGGCGCAGGCCATCGCCCACGGCTTCGCGGTGCGGCGCTACCTGATCACGGCGGTGGCGGCGACGGTGCTGGGCCTGGTGCAGGCGCACCTGCTCAACACCGGCGCCGCGCCCTCCTTCGCCCTGTTCGAGCGCGTCGCCGACACGCTGATCGGCGCCGCCATCGCCTGGGGCTTCTGCTACGTGCTGCCATCCTGGGAACGCACCCAGATCCCGGCGCTGGTGGCGCGCGTGCTCAAGGCGCAGGCGCGCCACGCGCGGCTGGCGCTCGGCCTCGGCCAGCTGCAGGCGATGGAGAGCAGTCCCGAGCTCGACTGGCGCCTGGCGCGCAAGGAGGCCTTCGACAGCCTGTCGGCGCTGGTGCAGGCGACGCAGCGCTCGCTCTCCGAGCCGCGCGCGGTGCGCCCGCCGATCGCGCCGCTGGAGCACCTGCAGGCCCACAGCTACCAGCTGCTGGCCCAGCTCAGCGCCGTCAAGTCGATGCTGGTGCTGCGCCGCGACCGCCTGACCGCGACCGAGATCGCCGGCCCGCTGCGGCGCACGGCCGAGCGCATCGAGGCCGCCATCGGCAGCACGCCGCCGCCCGGCACGGCCACGCCGGCCAGTGCCAGCTCCACCACCCTGGCCGGCGCGGTGCGCCTGCCCGATCCGTTCGACAACGACATCAGTCCCTGGATGCTGCGCCGGCTCGACCTGGCCAGCGGCATCGCGCTGCAGCTGCGCGACGACGCGGCACGCATCCTGCAAGCGCCGCAAGGCGACGAGGCCGACCCCGCGTCGGCCGCCGCGTCCGCCGGCATCGCCCGGTCGAGCGCTTCCCTCCCCCCCTCCGGCATTCCCGATTCCCCCTCCAACCCGACTTCCTGAAGGACCCCCTGAAACGATGAACTTCGACCTCCTGCTCTCCCACCCCTGGTTCGGCCCCCTGCTCGGCGCGCTGATCGCCGTGCCGCTCGCGCTCGTCGCGCATCGCGTCGCCACCCTGATCCTGCGGCGCGTGACGCGCGGCACCCCCGTCGTGCACACCATGCTGCTCAACCTGAGCGCGGCGGCGCAGCTGCTGCTGCCGCTGGTGGCCTTGCAGGTGGTGTGGCAGGCGGCGCCGGACGACCTGCGCTTCATGAACGGCGTGCGCCACCTCAACGGCGTGCTGCTGATCGCGGCGGCGACCTGGGTGGGCATCAAGGCCATCAACGGTTTCGCCAACGGGCTGATCGCCAAGTACCCGTACGACGTCACCGACAACCTGCAGGCGCGCCGCATCCTGACGCAGACGCGCGTGCTGGCGCGCACCGCCATCACGCTGCTGCTGCTGGCCGGGGCCTCGATGATCCTGATGACCTTCCCCGGCGCGCGGCAGGTGGGCGCCAGCCTGCTGGCCTCGGCCGGCGTGATCGGCATCGTGGCCGGCCTGGCCGCCAAGCCGGTCTTCAGCAACCTGATCGCCGGCCTGCAGATCGCGCTGTCGCAGCCGATCCGCATCGACGACGTGCTGGTGGTCGAAGGCGAATGGGGCCGCGTGGAGGAGATCACCGGCACCTTCGTCGTGCTGCGCATCTGGGACGACCGGCGCCTCATCCTGCCGCTGTCCTACTTCATCGAGAAGCCGTTCCAGAACTGGACGCGCAGCAGCTCGCAGCTGCTGGGCTCGGTGTTCGTCTACACCGACTACGGCATGCCGATCGACCCGCTGCGCGCCGAGGTCGAGCGCCTGGTGAAGGCGGCCCCGCAATGGGACGGCCGCTTCTTCAACGTGCAGGTGACCGACGCCACCGAACGCACGATGCAGGTGCGCGTGCTGTGCACCGCCGCCTCGTCGTCGCTGGCCTTCGACCTGCGCTGCGCGGTGCGCGAGGGACTGATCGGCTTCATGCAGCGGGAGTACCCGCAGTTCCTGCCGCGGATGCGGATCGACGAATCGGCGGGGGCGGTGCTGCGGCCGCTGGACCCGGCGGGCGGCTCCATGGCGGGCCCGGCGACAGCCCGCGCCTAGCCTGGCGGCCGCGCCCCGCGCCGACCCCGGTCGGCCTTGGGCAGCACCGCCGTTCCGACCATCCGGGTGGCGCGCGCCTGCAGGTGTTCGAGCATGCGGTCGAGGCGCTCCAGATCGTCCGCCTGCAGTGCATCGACGAGATCGGCATTGATCCGCGTCACCAGCGGGTGGAGTTCGTCGTAGAGCACCAGGCCGGCCGGCGTGAGCGCGATCCGCACCTGGCGCCGGTCGCCCGGTGGCACCGCGCGCGACGCCAGGCCCTTGTCGACCAGCGAACCGATGGCCTTCGAGGTGCGCGCGCGATCGAGCTGGGCATGGTCGGCGAGTTGCGAGGAGTTGAGTTCGCCATGGCAGGCGAGCGTGGCGATCAGCCGCCATTCGCGCCGCGTGATGCCGAAGCGACCCTCGCACAGGCGGATCACCAGGCTGCCGGCCACCGCCAGCAGGCGGGAGAGACGGTAGAGCAGCAGGTCGTCCAGCGATCGGCGCGATGCGCTCATGTCGGGTAAATGCGGAGGATGCTTGATTTGATCCATCGAATGTAGCGTCGACACAATGCCTTCCGCCATCCATCCGGAGACCGCACGCATGCCATCCGACCTTCACCGCCGCCAGGTCCTCGCCGCGCTGGGCGCCTGGACGCTCGCCGCTTCGGCGGGAGCCGCACCGGCGCCTTCCGAGGGCGCGCCGATCAAGGTGCTCATCGGCACACCCGCCGGCGGCACCCAGGACGTGCTGACGCGCAGCATCGCGCAGGAGGTGCGCGACACGCTCGGGCCCCTGATCCTGGACAACCGGTCGGGCGCCGCCGGCCGCATCGCCGTGGAAGCGGTCAGATCCGCGCCGCCCGACGGCCACACCCTGCTGCTGGGCACGGCCGGCATGATGACGATGTTCCCGGGCGCCTATCGGAACCTGGCCTACGACCCCATCCGCGACTTCCAGCCGATCGTCAATGCGGCCCGTTTCGAGCTGGCGCTGGTGGTCAACGCGTCGGTTCCGGCGAACACCCTGGCCGAGTTCGTCGCCTGGGCCCGGACCCAGGGCGAGGCCGTGAGCTTCGCATCCTATGGCGCGGGCACGCCGTCGCATTTCCTCGGCGAAATGCTCAACCGGGCCGCCGGACTGCGCATGCTGCATGTCGCCTATCGGGGTTCGAGCCCGGCGCGACAGGATGTCATGGGCGGCGCGGTGCAGGTCTACTTCGACACCGTCGGCGGCGCCCAGCAGCTCCTGCCCAGCGGCCGCGTGAAGGTGCTGGCCACCAGCGGCAGCCAACGTTCGCCCCTGATGCCCGATCGGCCGACCTTCGTCGAGGCCGGCTATCGCGACGTGGTGGCGACGGCCTGGTTCGCGTACTACGCGCCATCGAAGACCCCGGCGCCGGTGGTGGCACGGCTGCGCGCCGAATTCACGCGGGCGCTGAATACGCGCGCGGTGCGGCAGACGCTGCTGCACAACGGCATGGTGCCGCTCGCCGACGGTCCGGAGATCCTGCTTCGCACCATGCGCGAGGACACCGAGCGCTGGACGAACATCATGCGAGCCGTCGGCTTCCAGGCCACGGATTGACCATCGGCCGGCCGGAGAATCCCGTCCGTCCCACGTCCCACGTCCCACGTCCCACTTTCAAGTCCCACGTCCATGAACCACCCCCTCCTGCGCCGCGCCTTCGCGGCCTTCCTCGTCGCCGCGCCGCTGCTGTCGGCCCAGGCCCAGGCCCGGGCACCGGCTCCCGCCACCCCCCTCGACGCCCCGCTCCACATCGTCGTCGGCTATGCCCCCGGCGGCGCCACCGACCGCGTCGCGCGGCTGGTCGGCGAGAAGCTGGGCGCCAGACTGGGCGTGCCGGTGATCGTCGACAACAAGCCCGGGGCCGGTGGGCGGCTGGCGGCGCAGCAGGTGCGCGCCACGCCGGCGAACCAGAATGTCGTCATGGTGGCCAACCCGGCCGTGATGGTGGTGGCGCCCCTGGTCTTCAAGGACAACGGCTACGACGCCGAGCGCGACTTCGTGCCGATGTCCAACGTCAACGAATACGAATTCGCGCTGGCCGTGGCCGCCGCGGTGCCGGTCAAGGAGCTGTCGCACCTGGTGGCCTGGATGCGCGCCAATCCCCGGCAGGCCAACTTCGGCGTGCCGGCCACCGGCAGCCTGCCGCACTTCTTCGCGCTGATGCTGGGCCAGAAGGCCGATGTCAAGGCCGAGGTGATCGGCTACAAGGGCTCCAGCCCGCTGCTCAACGACCTGATGGGCGGCCAGGTGCCGATCGCGGTCGACACGCTCGACAGCGTCGTCGCGCAGCACGAGGCCGGCAAGCTCCGCCTGCTGGCGGTCTCGGGCGCGAAGCGCTCGCCCTTCGCACCGGACGTGCCGACCTTCCGCGAGGCCGGCCTCGACCTGGTGGGCACCGGCTGGAATGTCTTCTTCGCCCCGGCGACGATGCCGCGCGAGAAGGTCGCGCGCATCTCGCAGGCGGTGCGCGAGGTCATGCAGGACCCCGACACGCAGCGCAAGTTCAGGGACGCGCGCCTGACGCCCGTGACGAGCACGCCCGAGCAGACCGCCGCCATGCTGCGCGCCTATCGCGCCCAGTGGGCGCCGGTGGTGACGACATCGGGCTACCAGCCCTGAGCGGCCCCGGCTGCGCCATCCCGTCCGCCGCTTCCTCCGCCGCCATGTCCGCCCCACCGTCCGCTTCCATCCCCACCTCCGAAACCATGTCGTCCCCGTCGTCCCTCCCCTCCGCCCGGCGTCCCAACATCATCTTCATCGTCGCCGACGACCTGGGCTTCGCCGACCTCGGCTGCTATGGCGGACGCGAGCCGGTCTCGCCCGTGCTCGACGGCCTGGCCGCGCGCGGCCTGCGCTTCACGCAGGGCTATGCCAACTCGCCGGTGTGCTCGCCGACGCGCTTCGCGATGATCACGGCGCGCTACCAGTACCGCCTGCGCGGCGCCGCCGAGGAGCCGATCCGCAGCGGCGACCGCGCCAACACCACGCTGGGTCTGCCGACCGACCACCCGACCCTGCCCTCGCTGCTGAGGGCGGCGGGCTATCGCACCGCGCTGGTGGGCAAGTGGCACCTGGGCTATCCGCCTACCTTCGGTCCGCTGCGCTCGGGCTACGAGGAATTCTTCGGCCCGATGTCCGGCGGCGTCGACTACTTCACCCACTGCGACTCGCGCGGCACGCACGACCTGTGGCTGGGCGAGGAGGACTGCCGGCAGGACGGCTACCTGACCGACCTGCTGTCGCGGCGCGCGGTCGACTATGTCGAGCGCATGGCCGCGCAGCCCGGGGACGCGGCGCAGCCGTTCTTCCTGAGCCTGCACTACACCGCGCCGCACTGGCCCTGGGAGACGCGCGACGACGCCGGCCGCGCGCCGCAGGTCAAGGACAACCTGTTCGACCTCGCCGGCGGCAGCATCCACCGCTACCGCGAGATGATCCGGCACATGGACGAGGGCATCGGCTGGATCATGGCCGCGCTGGAGCGCCACGGCCTGGCCGACGACACCCTGGTGGTCTTCACCAGCGACAACGGCGGCGAGCGCTTCTCGGACAGCTGGCCACTGGTCGGCGGCAAGATGGACCTGACCGAGGGCGGCATCCGCGTGCCCTGGATCGCGCACTGGCCGGCCGGCATCGCGCCGGGCGGCACCAGCGCGCAGCACTGCCTGACGATGGACTGGTCGGCCACGATGCTCGATCTCGCCGGCGCGACGCCCGATGCAGCCCATCCGCTCGATGGCGTGTCGCTGCGCCCGGTGCTGCGCGACGCGGCCCACGTGTTCCGCCGGCCGATGCACTGGCGCATGAACCACCGCGACCAGCGCGCCCTGCGCGATGGCGACTGGAAGTACCTGCAGGTCGACGGCAACGAATACCTGTTCGACCTGAGCGCCGACGAACGCGAGCGCGCCAACCAGGCGAAGCGCCAGCCCGAGCGCCTGGCCGCCCTGCGCGCCGACTGGCTGGCCTGGAACGCCACCATGCCGCCGATCCCGGCCGACGCGACGGTGAGCCTGGGCTACTCGGTCAAGGACATGCCGAGCCGCTGAGCAGGCGCGCCCGCGTCCTCACCAGGGCAGCACCTGGCCACCATAGGCGCGGAAGCCGCCGGTGTCGGCCGGCGCGAGCCCATCGATCACCGCGAGCAGGTCGGCGGCGGCGTCATCGGCCGTGCGGCCGATCTCGGCGCCACGGAATGGCGCCGACAGCGACGAGTCGACCGTGCCCGGATGCAATGCCACCAGCACGGCATGAGGGTTGCCGCGCGCGACCTCGATGGCGGCGGTCCTGACGAACATGTTGAGCGCGGCCTTGGAAGCGCGATAGCTGTACCAGCCGCCCAGCCGGTTGTCGCCGATGCTGCCGACCTTGGCCGAGAGCACGGCCAGCACGCCGCGCTCGCGGTCGAGCAGGGGCGCGAAATGCGCCAGCACCAGGGCCGGCCCGAACGCGTTGACGCGGAAGGTCGCCTCCATCTGCGCATAGCTCAACTGCCCCAGGCGCTTCTCGGGCATGAAGCCGTCCGTGTGCAGCAGGCCGGCGGCATTGACGATCAGATGGAACGGCCCCCGGTCCTTCAGGGCGGCGGCCGCCGCCGCGATGCTCGCCTCGACCCCGAAATCCACCGCCGGCACCGAGCCACGGCCGAGCCGCGTCACGCCGGCGCAGCGCGGATCGGCTTCGAGCCGGCGTGCCAGCGCACCACCGATGGCGCCGGAGGCGCCCAGCACCAGGGCGCGGAAACCCGCCGGAAAGGACTGCATGGATCGACTCCTGTGGTTGGAAGGAACCCCATCGTAGCGATCCCGACGATGGCATTTACCGGAGCTTTACGATCCTATCTAGATACAAATCAGATATATCTTTTATAGTGGCGCATCTTCCATCAAGGAGCGTCCCATGCGACACGTCCATCATTCCTTTGCCTGCCACCATCGCCATGGCGACCACGACGGCGCCCACGGCGAGGGCCCGGCCGGCCGCCCCGGCCCCGAGGACCGGCCAGCACGCGGCGGCGGTGGCCGTCGTGGCGGCGGCGGCGGCGGCCGCATCTTCGGCCACGGCGGCCTGCGCTTCGTGCTGCTGCAGCTCATCGCCGACAAGCCCTCGCACGGCTACGAACTCATCAAGGCGATCGAGGACCGGCTCGGCGGCAGCTATGCGCCGAGTCCCGGCATCGTCTATCCCACGCTCACCCTGCTCGAGGAGCTGGGCCACCTGGACATCGACACCGCCGATGGCAGCAGCCGCAAGCGCTATCGCGCCACCGAGGCCGGCCGCGAGTACCTGGCCGCCCATCGCGCGACCACCGACGAGCTGATGGCGCGCATGCAGGGCGGCGCCGATGGCGCCGGACCGCGCGGCGGCCGGCCGCCCCAGGTCACGCGCGCCATCGAGAACCTGAAGCTCGCCATGCGCATGCGCCTGTCGGGCGAACCCCTGACGCCGGCCCAGGCCAGCGCCTTCGCCGCCGTGCTCGACCACGCGGCCCAGCAACTGGAGCAGATCTGATGGACGACACCCTCGCCACCCCGACCGACGAGCGCGCGCCGCGGCGCGTGCGCCATGCCCTGCGCTTCCGGGCGCTCGATGTGCGCGCGGTCGAGCGGATCACGCCGCACCTGGTGCGCGTGACGCTCGGCGGCGCCGATCTCGCGGGCTTCCACAGCCCCGGCTTCGACGACCATGCGAAGCTGTTCTTCCCCGACGAGGCCACCGGCGTGCTGACGCTGCCGACCCTCGGAGCGGATGGTCCGGTCTGGCCCGAGGGCCGCAAGCCGACGATGCGCGACTACACGCCGCGCCATTTCGATGCCGGGGCCGGCACGCTGGAGATCGACTTCGCGCTGCACGTCGCCGGTCCGGCCACGCGCTGGGCCGAACGGGCCGCGCCCGGCCAGCGCCTGGGCGTGGGCGGGCCGCGTGGCTCGTTCCTGGTGCCGACCGCGTTCGATGGCCATGTGCTGATCGGCGACGACACCGCCCTGCCGGCGATCTCGCGCCGCCTGGCCGAGCTGCCCGCCGGCGCCCGCGCGCTGGTGCTGGCCGAGGTCGACGGCCCGGCCGACCACGTCGCGCTGCCGAGCGCGGCCGACGTGACGCTGATCTGGGTCCACCGCGAGCAGGCGGCGACCGCCGCCCCGCCCCTGCTCGACGCCCTGCGCGGCGCCACCCTGCCGGCGGGCGACATCCATGCCTGGATCGGCTGCGAGTCGGCGGCGGCCAAGGCCCTGCGCGCGCACCTGGTCGGCGAGCGCGGGCTGAATCCGAAATGGGTCCGGGCCTCGGGCTACTGGCGCCGGGGCAGCGCCGCGACGCACGACACGCACGAGGACTGAGCATCGGCCGGGGGCGCGCGGCGCCGGCCCAGCCGGCCCACCCGACTGGATCCGCTCAGGCCGGCGACATGTCGCCGAGCGCCCACGCCACGTGCTCGCGCACCAGCGCGCTCGGATGCTCGCGTCGCGTCGCCAGCGCCGCCGCCACGTCCGTCGCGCCGGCGTGTCGCGCGTTGCCCAGCGCGACGGCGATGTTGCGCAGCCAGCGCTCGTGGCCGATGCGCCGGATCGGGCTGCCCTCGGTGCGGCGCAGGAACTCGTCCTCGGTCCAGGCGAAGAGCTCGGCCAGCGCGCGGCCGGCGAGTCCCTCGCGCGCATCGAAGTCCGGCAGCGTGCTCCTGCGCGCGAACTTGTTCCAGGGACAGGTCAGCTGGCAGTCGTCGCAGCCATAGATGCGGTTGCCGATCAGGGAGCGCAGCTCGACCGGGATGGCGCCCGGATGCTCGATCGTCAGGTAGGAGATGCAGCGCCGGGCGTCGAGCCGCTGCGGCGCGACGATGGCGCCGGTCGGGCAGATGTCGATGCAGGCCGTGCAGCGGCCGCAATGCGGCGTGACCGGCGCGCTCGGCGGCAGCGCCATGTCGACATAGATCTCGCCCAGGAAGAACATCGAGCCGGCGTCGCGGTCGAGCACCAGCGTGTGCTTGCCGCGCCAGCCCTGGCCGCTGCGCGCGGCCAGCTCGGCCTCCAGCACCGGGGCCGAGTCGGTGAAGGCCCGGTGACCGAAGGCGCCGACCTCGTCGGCGATGCGCGCGGCCAGCGTGGCCAGCCGCGAGCGCAGCACCTTGTGATAGTCGCGGCCCCGCGCGTAGAGCGAGACGATGCCCTCCGAGGGGCGCTCCAGGCGCGCGAACTCAATCGCCTGCCAGTCCGGCGGCGTGGCGCGCGGCAGGTAGTCCATGCGCGCCGTGATGACCGATGCCGTGCCCGGCACCAGCTCGGCCGGCCGGGCGCGCCGCGTGCCATGCGCGGCCATGTAATGCATCTCGCCATGGAACCCCTGGGCCAGCCACTGCATCAGACCCGGCTCCGCGCTCGACAGGTCGATGCCGGCGATGCCGATTTGGGAGAATCCCAATTCCCGGGCCAAGGCCTGAATCCGAATGACGAGTTGATGGCTGCCGATCACTTGCCGATTGTAGAAACCCCTCCCGTGCCGCCGGCCCCCGGCGCGCCGGACATCCGCGTCGCCGTCATGGCGTGGCGCGACGAGGCCGACACCGAGGCCTTCGCGCGCGCGCTCGCGGCCCAGCCGGCATTGCGCGATGCCTTCGTCGCGCTGCATGGCGACCTCGGCGCCGGCAAGACCACCTTCGTGCGGCACCTGCTGCGCGCGTTGGGCATCGCGGGGCGCATCAAGAGCCCGACCTACGCGGTCGTGGAGCCGCACGAGACGCCCGACGGCCTGGCCATCCACCACTTCGACTTCTATCGCTTCGGCGACCCGCGCGAATGGGACGATGCGGGTTTTCGCGACATCTTCGCCGCCGGTGGCCTCAAGCTCGCAGAATGGCCGGACAACGCCGCCGGCCGCCTGCCCGTCGCCGATCTCGACCTGCGCATCGACGCCCGGGCCGACGACAGCCGCCAGGTGACGCTGGAAGCGCGCACGACGCTCGGCCTCAAGCTGCTGGCGACTCTGGCCGATACCACCGACAAGGGTCCGACGATCGCGGCCCCTCCACCATCTCCTTCATGACCCAGGCCCCGAACACATCCCCCGCCTCGCGTCGCGCCCTCCTCAAGGCCGGCAGCCTCGTCCTCCTGCTGGGCGCCCAGGACATCGCGCGCGGCGCGAGCATCATGGCCGTGCGCGTCTGGCCGGCGACCGACTACACCCGCGTCACCATCGAATCCGATGGTCGCCTGCAGACCCAGCAGCTGGTGGTGGGCAGCCCGCCGCGCCTGGCGATCGACATCCAGGGCATCGACCTCAATCCGGCGCTGCGCGACCTGGTGCGGCAGATCAAGCCCGGCGACCCCTACATCGACGGCCTGCGCGTGGGCCAGTACGCACCGGGCGTGGTGCGGATCGTGTTCGACCTCAAGCAGGCGGTGCAGCCGCAGGTCTTCTCGCTCGCGCCGGTCGCCGCCTACCGCCACCGGCTGGTGCTCGACCTCTATCCGGAACAGCCGGTCGATCCGATGGAGGCCCTGATCGCCGACCGGCTGCGCACCGCGCCGGCGGTGTCGATGGCGCCGGCGCCACCGGCGCCGCCGGCGCCCTCCATCGCATCGGGCCCGGTCGGCGCCGATCCGCTGGGCGAGCTGATGGCGCAGCAGGCCGACCGCGTGCAGGACGGCGTGCCCACCGGGCCCGGGAACGGCAACTGGCCGGTCGTGCCGGCCACGCCGTCGATCCCGCTGCCGACCCGGCCACCCGCCATCGCCGCCGCTCCCACGGTGCGCCCGCCGCCACCGGCCGCGCCCCTGCCCTCGCAGCTGCCCCCGCCCATGGCCTCGGCGCCGCCACCGCCCAGCCTCCCGGCCGCGCGGCGCAGCATCGCCACGCCCAACCGGACCGACCGCATCATCATCGTCGCCCTCGACCCCGGCCATGGTGGCGAGGACCCCGGCGCGACCGGACCCAACGGCACGCGCGAGAAGGACATCGTGCTGCAGGTGGCGCACCGCCTGCGCGACCGCATCAACGCGGCCAGCGTCGGCGGCAGTCCGATGCGCGCCTTCCTCACGCGCGATGCCGACTTCTTCGTGCCGCTGGGCATGCGGGTGCAGAAGGCGCGACGCGTGCAGGCCGACCTGTTCGTCAGCATCCACGCCGATGCCTTCACCAATCCGGACGCGCGCGGCGCCAGCGTGTTCGCGCTCAGCCAGTCGGGAGCGTCGAGCTCGGCCGCGCGCTGGCTGGCCAACAAGGAGAACCAGGCCGACAAGGTCGGTGGCGTGAATGTCGGCAGCCACGAGGCGCAGGTCCAGCGCGCGCTGCTGGACATGAGCACCACGGCGCAGATCAACGACAGCCTGCGGCTGGGCTCGGCGATGCTCGGCGAGATCCAGCGCATCGGCGCGCGGCTGCACAAGGCCGGCGTCGAGCAGGCCGGCTTCGCGGTGCTGAAGGCGCCCGACATCCCCAGCGTGCTGGTCGAGACCGCCTTCATCAGCAACCCGGAGGAGGAAGCGAAGCTGCGCAGCGCGCAATACCAGGACGACCTGGCCGATGCGCTGATGCGTGGCATCCAGCGCTATTTCTCGCAGAATCCGCCGCTGGCGCGCAGCCGCCAGCTTTGAGGCGAATGCTCGCTCCGGTCAGGACCGGTGCACTCGCGCACTGTCCTGGGGCGGCTTCCTACAGTGCGTCGCCGCGTTCCGGACACAATGAGTTTCACAACATTTTTTGAAGGTGAATCCCATGAAGACACGTCTCTGGATCGCAGCGGTGGCCTCCTCTTCGCTCATGGTGCTCGCCGGTTGCGGCACGGGCCCCAATCAGCAGATGGGCGCCGCGGGTGGCGCGGTGGGCGGCGCCGTGCTGGGCAACGTGCTGGGCGGCAACACGGCGGCCACGGTCGGCGGCGCGGCGCTCGGCGGCCTGATCGGCAACGAGGTCGGCAAGAACTCCGACCAGCGCAACAACCAGCGCTATCGCAACGACGGCTCGCGCTACTGAGCGCATCGGGCTGGATGCGGCGGGACGATGTTCCCGACCGCAGACAAGAAGGAGGCGTGCCGAGGGCACGCCTTTTTTTGGCTTCCGCTCAGCCCTGCAGGCCGGCGGCCTCGCGCGCCTTCTCGGCGCGGCCGGCGCGCCAGGCGCCGAAGATGGCCAGCAGGCCCGGCACCAGGATCAGGCCCCAGATGATCTTCTCCAGGTGCTGGCGCACGAAGGGCAGGTTGCCGAAGAAATAGCCGGCGGTGCCGATGCCCAGCACCCAGAGCAGCGCGCCGACGACGTTGAACAGCGTGAACTTGCCGCGGTCCATGGCCGCGACGCCCGCCACGAAGGGCGCGAAGGTGCGGATGAAGGGCATGAAGCGCGCCAGGATGATGGTGATGCCGCCATAGCGCTCGTAGAACGCGTGCGCCTGGTTGAACGCCTTCTTGTTGAAGAAGCGCGAGTCCTCCCACTGGAACACCTTCGGCCCCAGGTGGCGGCCGATGGTGAAGTTGCACTGGTCGCCCAGGATCGCCGCCACGATCAGCACCGCGCAGGCGATCGGGAAGCTCATCAGCCCGATCCCGCACAGCGCGCCGACGATGAACAGCAGCGAGTCGCCCGGCAGGAAGGGCATCACCACGACCCCGGTCTCCACGAACACGATGGCGAAGAGCAGCGCGTAGACCCAGGGCCCGTAGGCGATGACGAAAGCCTCGAGGTGCTTGTCGATGTGGAGGATGAAGTCGATGAGAAAGTGGACGAATTCCATGGGGCGGATTATGCGCAGCACGCTTCCCCCCACCGCAGCCCGGCTGCGCCCCGAAACCTAGAATGATCCGGTGCCCATTCCTTCCGATGCATCCGCGCCCTCTCCCGATCCCGTCGTGCCGCCGGCCATGCCGCGCCGGCCGATCCGCGAACTGCCCGACGAACTGATCAGCCAGATCGCGGCCGGCGAGGTGGTGGAGCGACCGGCCTCCGTGGTGCGCGAGCTGCTGGACAACGCGCTGGATGCCGGCGCCACGCAGGTCACGGTGCGGCTGTCGGCCGGTGGCGTGCGCCTGATCGCGGTCGAGGACGATGGCGAGGGCATCGCGCGCGCCGACCTCAGCGTGGCCCTGCGCCGCCACGCGACCAGCAAGATCGCCAGCCTGGGCGACCTGGAGACGGTCGGCACCATGGGCTTCCGGGGCGAGGCGCTGGCCGCGATCAACGCCATCGCCGATCTCACCCTGCACTCGCGCGAACGCGGCGCCGATGCCGCCTATGCGCTCGACGGCCGCACCGGCGAGCTGCGGCAGGTGGCGCGCGCCGAGGGCAGCACGGTCGAGGTGCGCGAGCTGTTCTACGCCACGCCGGCGCGCCGCAAGTTCCTGAAGACCGACGCCACCGAACTCGCGCATTGCGTCGAGGCGGTGCGCCGCCATGCGCTGGCGCGGCCGGATGTCGGCTTCTCGGTCTGGCACGACGGCCGCCTGGTCGAGCAGTGGCGCGCCCACCCGATGCGCGAGCCCCGCCTGGCCGATGCGCTGGGCGACGACTTCGTGACCCGCAGCGTGGCGGTGGCGCACAGCGTCGGCACGCTGAGCGTCGAGGGTCGCGCCGGCGTGCCGGATGCCGCCCGCGCGCGCGGTGACCAGCAGTTCTTCTATGTCAATGGCCGCTTCGTGCGCGACCGGGTGCTCTCGCACGCGGTGCGCAGCGCCTACGAGGACGTGCTGCACGGCCAGCGCCAGCCGGTGTTCGCGCTGTACCTGCGCATCGATCCGGCGCGCGTCGACGTCAATGTGCATCCGACCAAGATCGAGGTCCGCTTCCGCGACGGCCGCGAGGTCCACCAGGCGGTGCGCCACGCGGTGGAGAACGCGCTGGCGGCGCCGCGCGCGGGTGATGCCGCGACACCGGCGGCGCCGAGCCTGCTGGCGCGGCCGGTGGCCGCCGCGCCACCGGCCTGGACCCAGCCGCGCATGCACTTCGCCGCCGAGCGCGGACCGGGCGACCAGGCCGCGATGTGGCCGATGGCGCGGGCGCCCGGCGCCCCCGGTCCGGCCATCGCGGTCGTCACGGGCGTCCCCGACGCCACGGACGCCCCGCGGCACGCCGGGGCCGAGGCTCCGGCTCCCATCGACGGCGTCGGCCCCGGACCGGACACCGGCCTGCCGGTGGCCCTTCGACCCTCGACCGGGCCCGCCCGCCCGGCCGCCGAGGACGACGACGTCTGGCCGCTCGGCCGCGCGCTGGCGCAGCTCCAGGGCATCTACATCCTGGCCGAGAACCGCCAGGGCCTGGTCGTCGTCGACATGCATGCGGCGCACGAGCGCATCGTCTACGAGCGCCTGAAGACGCAGCTCGAGGGCGCCGCCATCGCCAGCCAGCCGCTGCTGATCCCGGCCACCTTCGCCGCCACGCCGCACGAGGTGGCGACGGCGGAGGCCTGCGCGGCGGTGCTGGCCACGCTGGGCCTGGAGATCGCTCCGTTCTCGCCGCGCACCTTGGCCGTGCGCGCCGTGCCCGCCACGCTGGCCGAGGGCGATCCGGTGGAGCTGGCGCGCAGCGTGCTGGCCGAGCTGGCCCAGCACGACGCCAGCACGGTGGTGCAGCGCGCCCGCAACGAGCTGCTCTCCACCATGGCCTGCCACGGCGCCGTGCGGGCCCACCGGCGCCTGACGATCGACGAGATGAATGCCCTGCTGCGGCAGATGGAGGCGACCGAGCGCTCGGACCAGTGCAACCATGGCCGGCCGACCTGGCGGCAGCTCTCGGTGCGCGAGCTGGATGGCTTGTTCATGCGTGGGCGCTGACTTCGCAAACGCATAGCAAAGTATTACCTACGGGTTTTCGCTGTAGGCCGGCATCCGGGCATGCACGTTGCATGGGTCTTGCCCATGGAACTTCGATGGAGTCACGCGCTCTGTCCCTACACATGAAACATTGGTCGATCTTCGCCTCCGTTACCGCCCTGTTCGCGCTGCTTGCCGGCGGATGCTCGACGCTCGACGAGCGTCAGCGCGAATGGATCTTCCAGCCCAGCGACCGCAGCTGGGGCAACACGGAGGCCATGACCCAGGGCATGGAACATGTCTGGATCGACTTCCAGTCCTCCGTCACCGGCGAGCCGGCGCGCCTGCACGGCCTGTGGCTCGGCGGCGCGCCCGAATCGGCCGACACCCCCGTCCTGCTGTACCTGCATGGCGCGCGCTACAACGTGGCGGGTTCGGCGCCACGCATGCAGCGCATGCACGAGCTGGGCTTTTCGGTGCTGGCGATCGACTACCGGGGCTTCGGCAAGAGCTCGGCCGGCCTGCCCTCCGAGGCCACCGCCCGCGAGGACGCCCGCGCCGCCTGGACCTGGCTGGCCGCCCGTCATCCGCAGCAGCATCGCTACATCTTCGGCCACTCGCTCGGCGGCGCCATCGGCATCGACCTGGCATCGAACGTCAAGGACGAGAGCGGCGTGATCGTCGAGAGCACCTTCACCTCGATCGCCGATGTCGCCAGCAGCTTCAAGTGGGGCTGGCTGCCCTTCGGCCCGTTCATCACCCAGCGCTTCGAGGCCATCAGCCGCGTCAAGGACATCGGCTCGCCCCTGCTGGTGGTGCATGGCACGGCCGACAGCCTGATCAATCCGACGCTGGGCCGCCGGCTCTACGAGGCCGCCACGGTGCCGAAGATGTTCGTGCTGGTCGAAGGCGGCTCGCACCACAACACCAACTCGATCGGCCAGGCCCAGTACCAGGCCGCGCTCGGCCAGCTGTTCAAGATGAAGCCGGCGACCACGCAGGTGGCGGGCGACAACGCGCCGGCGATCTGACCGGGCGGCGGCGCCGCCCCGCCGCCACGGGCCTGCGGGATGGAGGGTCGGCGGCCATTTGCTACGCTCCGACGATGCCTCTCCCATCCGGCGTCGTCCTCGCCGCCACGCCGCCCGCCGCGGCCTCCCCCGCCCCGTCCCCGCTCCCGCGCTACCTCGCCCTCGCCGGTCCCACGGCATCCGGCAAGACCGCCGCCGCGCTGGCCATCGCCCGCGCCTGGCCGGTGGAGATCGTCAGCGTCGACTCGGCGCTGGTCTATCGCGGCATGGACATCGGCACGGCCAAGCCCTCGGCCGCCGAGCGCGCCGAGGTGCCGCACCACCTGATCGACATCCGCGACCCGCGCGAGCCCTACAGCGCCGCCGCCTTCGTCGCCGATGCCACGCGGCTGATCCGTGAGATCGCCGGTCGTGGCCGATTGCCGCTGCTGGTCGGCGGGACGATGCTGTACTTCAAGGCCCTGGTCGATGGCATCGACGCCATGCCGGCGGCCGACCCGGCGATCCGTGGCGCGATCGAGATCGAAGCCGCCGCCGAAGGCTGGCCGGCATTGCACGCGCGACTGGCCGAGGTCGATCCGGTGACGGCGGCGCGTCTTTCGCCGCACGACAGCCAGCGCATCCAGCGCGCGCTGGAGGTGTGGCGCACCAGCGGGCGGCCGCTCTCGGAATTCCAGCGCGCGCATCGCGACGACGCCACCGGCGCCACGGCGTCGGGCTCGATGTCGGCATCGGCAGGCGGCCATCGCCCCGCCGCCCTGCTGTCCCTGGAGCCGACCCAGCGCGCCTGGCTGCATGCGCGCATCGCCGAGCGCTTCGACGCCATGCTGCGCGAGGGCCTGGTCGACGAGGTGCGGACCTTGCGCGCGCGCGGCGACCTGGACGCCGACCTGCCCTCGATGCGCTGCGTCGGCTACCGCCAGACCTGGGAACTGCTCGATGCCGCCTCGGGCGCCGCGCCCGCCCCGCCGGCGATGACGACCCTGGATGCCGCCGCGCTGGACACGCTGCGCGAGCGCGGTGGCGCCGCCACGCGCCAGCTGGCCAAGCGCCAGATCACCTGGCTGCGCGGCATGCCCTGGCGCACCGTGATCGCGGCCGACGCGCCCGATGCCGTCGCGCAGGCGGTGACGCACGCATTGCGGGTGGCGGCATGACGCTCGTCATCGACCGACTGGCCAAGCGCTATGGCGACGCCACGGTGTTCGCCGATGTCTCGCTCGAGGTGGCGGCCGGCGAATTCGTCGCCATCGTCGGCGAATCGGGGGTCGGCAAGTCGACCCTGCTCAACTGCATGGCCGGGCTCGACACCTGGGACGCGGGCCGGATCGCGCACGACGGCACCGACATCGGCGCGCTCGATGCCGAGGCCTGCGCGATCTGGCGCCGCAGCCATGTCGGCTTCGTGTTCCAGGCCTTCCACGTGCTGCCGCACCTGGACGTGGCGCAGAACGTGGCGCTGCCGCTGATGCTGCTGGGCCAGCGCGAGGCGCTCGCGCGGCCGCGCGTGGCGGCGATGCTCGATGCCGTCGGCCTGGCCGGCCTGGGGCCCCGGCTGCCGCAGCAGCTCAGCGGCGGCCAGCTGCAGCGCGTGGCCATCGCGCGGGCGCTGGTGCATCGCCCGGCCCTGCTGCTGGCCGACGAGCCGACCGGCAACCTCGACCCCACCACCGCCGCCCGGATCATGGACGTGCTGCTGGCGCAGACGCGCCAGCATGGCGCCTCGCTGGTGCTGGTGACGCACTCCGAGGCCGCCGCCGCGCGCGCCGACCGCGTGCTGCACCTGCGCGCCGACGGCATCGCCCGGGCGCCTGCGTGAGGCCCGCCCTCCGGCACCGGCTCGGCGGCGGCCTCGGGGGGCCGCTGCCCCTGCTGCTCTCGACCTTCTCCTGGCAGGAGCTGCGCCATCACCCGTGGCGCAATGCCGCCGCCGCGATCGCCGTCATGCTGGGCGTGGCGCTGGCGTTCTCGGTGCACCTGATCAACGCCTCGGCGCTCGACGAGTTCTCCAGCGCCGTGCGCTCGGTCAACGGCCAGCCCGACCTCGAACTGCGCGCCGCCGCCGGCGGTTTCGACGAGGCGGTGTTCGCCCGCGTGGCGACGCATCCGCAGGTGTTGCTGGCGAGCCCGGTGGTCGAGGCCCAGGTGCGCCTGGCGCGTCCCCCGGGTGGCACGGCGGCTTCGACCACCACCCCGACCGACGCCGAGGCCGACGCCGGCGGCCGCGTGCCATTGCGCATCGTCGGCGTCGACGCGCTGGTGATCGCCACGCTGGCGCCGGCGCTGCTGCCGCGGCCGGACGAGGACGCGGCGCGGCTGGCCATCGTGGCGCCGGGACAGGCCTTCCTGAACGCGGCGGCGCGCGAGGCGGTCGGACCGGACGCCCGGCGGCTGGACGTGCAGTGGCGCGGCCAGCGCCACGCGCTGGACATCGCCGGCCACGTGACGGCGGGTGGCCCGGCGCTGGCCGTGATGGACATCGGCGCGGCGCAGGAACTGCTCGGGCGCATCGGCCAGCTCACGCGCATCGACCTGCGCCTGGCCGCCGGCATCGACCGCGCCGCCTTCATCGCCTCGCTGCGCGACGCGCCGGACTGGCCGGCCGACGTGCAGATCGCCGAACCGGGCGATGCCGCCCAGCGCGTGAGCAACCTCTCGCGTGCCTATCGCGTCAACCTGACGGTGCTGGCGCTGGTGGCGCTGTTCACCGGCGCCTTCCTGGTGTTCTCGGTGCTGGCCCTGAGCGTGGCCAAGCGGGCGCAGCAGTTCGCCCTGCTGGGCGTGCTGGGCCTGACGCCGCGCGGCCGGCTGCGGCTGGTGCTGGCGGAGTCGCTGCTGCTGGGACTGCTGGGCAGCGCGGCCGGCATCGCGCTGGGCACCGGCCTGGCCGCGCTGGCGCTGCGGGTGCTGGGCGGCGACCTGGGCGGCGGCTATTTCGCCGGCGTCGCGCCGACCCTGCGCTGGAGCGGCCTCGCGGCCCTGCTGTATGGCGCGCTGGGCGTGGCGGCGGCGGGCATCGGTGGCTGGTGGCCGGCGCGCGCCGCCCAGGCCCTGCCCGAGGCCCAGACCCTCAAGGGCCTGGGCGCCGCGGCGGCCGGCGGCGGCGCCGGCTGGCTGCCACTGGCGCTGCTGGCGGCGGGGGTGGCGCTGGCGACGGCGCCGCCGATCCTCGGCCTGCCGGTGGCGGCCTACCTGTCGGTCGGCCTGCTGCTGGTGGGCGGCATCACCGCATTGCCGGCCCTGGTCGCGCTGCTCTACGACCGGCTCGCGCCGCTGCTGTCGAGCCGCGTGCTGCCGATGCTGGCGATCGAGCGCGCGCGCCGCATGCGCGGCACGGCGGCGGTGGCCGTCAGCGGCGTGGTCGCCAGCCTGAGCCTGGCGGTGGCGCTGACCGTGATGGTGGCCAGCTTCCGCGACTCGGTCACGCAGTGGCTCGATGTCGTGCTGCCGGCCGACCTGTACCTGCGCGTGGCCGGTGGCGGCGCGGGTGCCGGCGCGGCTGTCGACGACGGACCGGCCGCCTTCACGCCCGGGATCGTGCAGCGGCTGGACCGGCTGCCCGGCGTGGCGCGCACCGGCACGCTGCGCCTGCGCACGCTGTTGCTGGACCCGGCGCGGCCGGCCGTGACGCTGATCTCGCGCCCCCTGGAGGCCGATCCCGCCCGCACCCTGCCGATGATCGGCGAGGCCCTGCCGGTGCCCGCCGGTCGCATCGGCATCTATGTCAGCGAGGCCATGGTCGACCTCTATGGCGCCCGCCCCGGCACCGAGTTCGCGCCGCTCGCGCGCGCGCTCGGCGGCACGGGCGCGGCGGCGCCGGTGTTCTTCGTCGCCGGGGTCTGGCGCGACTATGTGCGGCAGTTCGGCGCCATCACGCTGGAGGCGCGCGACTTCGAGCGGCTGACGGGCGACCGCAGCGTCAGCGACGTGTCGATCTGGCTGGTGCCGGGCGCCGACGAGGCCGCCGTGCAGCGCGCGGTGCGGACCGCGCTGGCCGGCGACGACGCCTTCGCCGGCGATGCGCTCGAATTGAGCTCGGTCGGCCAGATCCGCGCCACCTCGCTGCGCATCTTCGACCGCAGCTTCGCCGTCACCTACTGGCTGCAGGGCGTGGCCATCGCCATCGGCCTGTTCGGCATCGCGGCCAGCTTCAGCGCCCAGGTGCTGGCGCGGCGCAAGGAATTCGGCCTGATGGCGCACCTGGGCTTCACCCGCGGCCAGGTGCTGACGGTGGTCGCTGGCGAGGGCGCGGCCTGGACGGCGATCGGCGCCGTCGCCGGACTGGCGCTGGGACTGGCGGTGTCGGTGGTGCTGGTGCGGGTGGTCAATCCGCAGAGCTTCCACTGGACCATGGACCTGCTGGTGCCCTGGCCGCGCCTGCTGGCGCTGTGCGCGGCGGTGATCGCGGCCGGCACGCTGACCGCCTGGGTCGCCGGCCGCGCGGCGGCGGGACGCGATGCCGTGCTGGCGGTGAAGGAGGACTGGTGATGGATGGATTCGAGCGCGAGCGCCGGACCCTGCTGGCGGCGCTGCTGGCCCTGCCCGGCGCGGGCGGCCTGGCGACGGCTGCCGTGGCGGCGGAGACCACCGGCACGGCGGCCGGCGCGGTGGTGCCGCCGTCCGCCGTGCCGACCCGGACCCCGGCGCCGGCCGCGCCCGAGGTCCCGCCACCGCCCCTGGCGCCGCGCGCGCTGGTCTTCCCGCGCGACTTCGGCAGCCATCCCGAGCTGCGCACCGAGTGGTGGTACATCACCGGTCGCGCCACGGCGCGCGCGGCGGGCCGCGACCCGGCCCGCGAGTTCGGCTTCCAGCTGACCTTCTTCCGCTCGCGCGTGGATGCCACGCGCGGCATGCGCTCGGCCTTCGCGGCGCGCCAGCTGATCTCCGCGCATGCCGCGCTGACCGATCTCGATGGCGCCCAGGCCCGGTTGCGGCACGACGAGCGCATCGCGCGCGCCGGCTTCGGCGTCGCCGCCGCCGGCGAGGCCGACACCGATGTCCACCTGCGCGACTGGCACCTGCGGCGCCGGGCCGATGGCACCTACGAGGCCCGCCTGCCGGCCGCCGATTTCGGCCTGGCGCTCGATTTCACGCCGACCCAGCCGGTGCTGCTGCAGGGCCGCGACGGCCTGTCGCGCAAGGGCCCCGACCCGGCGCAGGCGAGCTACTACTACAGCGAGCCGCAGCTCGCCACGCGCGGGCGCATCACCTTGGGCGGCCGGGCCCTCGAGGTCGATGGCGTCGCCTGGCTGGACCACGAATGGAGCGAGGCGCTGCTGCATCCCGAGGCGGTCGGCTGGGACTGGATCGGCATGAACCTGGACGATGGCGGCGCCCTCACCGCCTTCCACCTGCGGCGCGCCGATGGCAGCGCGCTGTGGGCCGGTGGCTCGTACCGGCCGCGTGGCGGCCCGGCGCGCATCTTCGGCGCCGACGAGGTGCGCTTCGAGGCGCGCGACCGCTGGACCAGTCCGCGCACGCGGGCCGCGTATCCGACGCGCTGGGACATCGACACGCCGGTCGGCCGCTTCGAGGTGCGCGCCCTGCTCGCCGATCAGGAACTCGACAGCCGCAACTCGACCGGCGCCGTCTACTGGGAAGGCGTGAGCGAGCTGAGCGACGCCAGCGGCCGGCGCGTCGGGCGGGGCTATCTGGAGATGACGGGCTACGTGGCGCGGCTGCGGCTCTGAGCGCGACGGACGTCGGCGCAGGAATCGACCCGGGCCTTCATCGGCCGGACCGCGCTCGGGTACGCTGGCGTCCCATGGACTCCCACATCGCTCCCGTTCCGCTCGACAAGGCCTACCGCCTGATCACCCACGGGCCCACCGTCCTGGTGGGAGCCCGCCACCAGGCCACGGACGACGTCATGGCCGCGGCCTGGGCGTGCGCGCTGGACTTCACGCCGCCCCGGCTGACGGTGGTGCTCGACAAGGCCACCCGGACCCGCGAACTGATCGAGGCCAGCGGCACCTTCCTGATCCAGGTGCCCACCGTCGCGCAGCTGCGGCTGACGCAGGTCGTCGGCACGCGCAGCCTCAAGGACGATCCCGCCAAGCTGATGCGCGCGGGCGTCGAACTGTTCGATGTCGAAGGCCAC
>Ga0308164_10000320_pt1 | contig 98251 bp, 92 predicted proteins | sample PhyTR2_FD_201031 | JGI IMG/M metagenome (GOLD analysis project Ga0308164, IMG submission 201031) | Phyllosphere microbial communities from UC Gill Tract Community Farm, Albany, California, United States - DLSLT.R2 | ecosystem: Host-associated > Plants > Phyllosphere > Unclassified | place: USA... | reverse complement strand
CACTTCATTGCAGGTTTCCTGCATCAGCGTGGCGCGCGGGTCATAGTTCTTGTAGACGCGGTGGCCAAAGCCCATCAGCTTGACGCCCGACGACTTGTCCTTGACCTGCTCCATGAATTCGCCGACCTTGGCGATGCCGCCGTTGGCCTGGATCTGTTCGAGCATGTTCAGGCAGGCTTCGTTGGCGCCGCCATGGGCAGGGCCCCAGAGGCAGGCCACGCCGGCCGAGATCGCGGCAAACGGGTTGGTGCCCGACGAGCCGCACAGGCGCACGGTCGAGGTCGAAGCATTCTGCTCGTGGTCTGCGTGCAGGATGAAGATGCGGTCCAGAGCGCGCTCGAGCACGGGGTTGACCTGGTACTCTTCGCAGGGGTTGCCGAACATCATGCGCAAGAAGTTGCCGGAGTACGACAGGTCATTCTTGGGGTACATGTAGGGCTGGCCGACGCCGTACTTGTACGCCATGGACACCAGGGTAGGCATCTTGGCGATCAGGCGGATGGCGGCGATTTCGCGGTGCTCGGGATTGTTGATGTCCGTGCTGTCGTGGTAGAAGGCCGACATGCCGCCCACCAGGCCCGTCAGGACGGCCATGGGGTGGGCATCGCGACGGAAGCCACGCAGGAAGAACTGCATCTGCTCGTTGACCATGGTGTGCTTGGTCACGCGCTCGACGAAGTCGGCTTTCTCGGTTTCGTTCGGCAGTTCACCGTACAGCAGCAGGTAACAGGTTTCGAGGTAGTCGCAGTTCTTTGCGAGTTGCTCGATGGGGTAGCCGCGGTACAGCAGCTGGCCCTTGTCGCCGTCGATATAGGTGATTGCCGACTGGCAGGCGGCCGTCGAGAGGAAGCCGGGGTCATACGTGAACATGCCGGTCTGGCCGTACAACTTGCGAATATCAATCACGTCCGGGCCAATGTTGCCCTGGTACACGGGCAATTCGACGCTGGGGCTGCCATTCGTGAACGACAGTGTTGCTTTGTTATCGGCGAGTTTCATTTCCAACTTCCTTCTCTAGTTTGCCTAGCCTACATGTGAAAGTGATCCGGGCTGGCGCTTGCGCACCAGTTCCAGCACTTCTTTGATTTCTTCTGTGTCGAGTGCGCCTTCCGGTTCCTTGCGCGCAAGGAACAGGTCCAGAAGGTCGTTGTCTGCCAAATCCATCAGGGCAGACAGGCCAGCCGCGTGTCTCCGCGTCAGCTGGTCTCCGTAGGTGGCGAAGAACTGCCCGATGAAGATGTCGTTCTCAACCAGGCCACGGCGGCTGCGCCACTGAAGCAGGTTGCGTTCGCGTTCGTCGAGCAGGGTGTTCTCCATGTGCATCAGATGGCGCGGCGGACCATCAATTCCTTGATCTTGCCGATGGCCTTCGTGGGGTTCAGGTTCTTCGGACACACATCGATGCAGTTCATGATGGTGTGGCAGCGGAACAGGCGGTACGGATCCTCGAGGTTGTCCAGGCGCGCGCCCGTCGCTTCGTCGCGGCTGTCGGCGATGAAGCGGTAGGCCTGCAGCAGGCCGGCCGGGCCGACGAACTTGTCGGGGTTCCACCAGAACGAGGGGCAGGCGGTCGAGCAGCTCGCGCACAGGATGCACTCGTACAGGCCGTTGAGCTCTTCGCGCTCCTCGGGCGACTGCAGGCGCTCTTTTTCGGGCGTGATGGTCTCGGTGATCAGGTACGGCTTGATCGAGTGATACTGCTTGAAGAACTGCGTCATGTCCACGATCAGATCGCGGATGACGGGCAGGCCGGGCAGGGGCTTGAGAACGATGGTGCCCGGCAGCGTGTTCATGTTCGTCAGGCAGGCCAGGCCGTTCTTGCCGTTGATGTTCATCGCGTCCGAGCCGCACACGCCTTCGCGGCACGAGCGGCGGAACGAGATCGAGGGGTCCTGCTCCTTGAGCTTGACCAGGGCGTCGAGCAGCATGCGCTCGTGGCCGTCGAGCTCGACCTCCACGGTCTGCATGTAGGGCTTGGCGTCCTTGTCCGGATCGTAGCGGTAGATTTGGAATTTGCGCTTCATGGTGTTTTTCTCGTCAGTCTGCGGGGCGATCAGAACGTGCGGACCTTGGGAGGCACGCTGTCCACCGTCAGGGGCTTGAGGTTCACGGGCTTGTAGCTGAGCGAATTGCCAGCGCTGTGCCACAGGGTGTGCTTGAGCCACTCCTTGTCGTTGCGGCCGAGCGGGAACTCGGCGTGGTCGGCAGGGTGCTCGTAGTCGTACACGGTGTGGGCACCGCGGCATTCGGTGCGGGCGGCGGCCGAGGTCATCGTGGCCTGGGCGACTTCGATCAGGTTGTCGACTTCCAGCGCTTCCATGCGCGCCGTGTTCCAGACCATCGACTTGTCCTTGAGGGTCACGCCGGCGACGGTGTCGCGGATGGCGTTGATCTTCACGACGCCTTCGTCCATGCTCTTTTGCGTGCGGAACACGCCCGCATGCTGCTGCATGGTGGTGCGGATGTTGCCGGCCACGTCCTGGGCGTAGGTGCCTTCGTTGGAGTCCTGCAGCTGGTTCAGACGCGCCAGGGTGCGGTCGGCGCCGTCGGCCGGCACCGCCTGGTGTTCGCCGGTGGTGCGCACGAAGTCGACGATGTGGCGGCCCGCGGCCTTGCCGAAGACCAGCAGGTCGAGCAGCGAGTTGGTGCCCAGGCGGTTGGCGCCGTGCACCGATACGCAGGAGCATTCGCCCACGGCGTACAGGCCGTTGACGACCTGGTTGGACATGCCGTCATGCACCACGACCTGGCCGTTGATGTTGGTGGGAATGCCGCCCATCTGGTAGTGGATGGTCGGCACCACGGGAATGTCTTCCTTGGTGATGTCGACGTTGGCGAAGTTCACGCCGATCTCGTAGACCGAAGGCAGGCGCTTGTGGATGGTGTCGGCGCCGAGGTGGCTCAGCTTGAGCATCACGTAGTCCTTGTTCGGACCACAGCCACGGCCTTCCTTGATTTCCTGGTCCATCGAGCGCGACACGAAGTCGCGCGGCGCCAGATCCTTCAGGGTGGGCGCATAGCGCTCCATGAAGCGCTCGCCTTCGCTGTTGAGCAAGATGGCGCCTTCGCCGCGGCAGCCTTCGGTCAGCAGCACGCCCGCGCCGGCCACGCCGGTGGGGTGGAACTGCCAGAACTCCATGTCCTGCAGCGGGATGCCGGCGCGCGCCGCCATGCCCAGGCCGTCGCCGGTGTTGATGAAGGCGTTGGTCGAAGCCGCGAAGATGCGGCCCGCGCCGCCGGTTGCCAGCAGCACGGCCTTGGCCTGCAGCTCGTACAGGTCGCCGGTTTCGAGTTCCAGCGCCATCACGCCAACGACATCGCCGGCTTCATTGCGGATCAGGTCCAGCGCCATCCATTCGACGAAGAAGTTGGTCTTGGCCTTGACGTTCTGCTGGTACAGCGTGTGCAGCATGGCATGGCCGGTGCGGTCGGCCGCGGCGCAGGCGCGCTGCACGGGCTTTTCGCCGTAGTTCGCGGTGTGGCCGCCGAACGGACGCTGGTAGATCGTGCCATCGGGGTTGCGGTCGAAAGGCATGCCGAAATGCTCGAGCTCGTAGACCACCTTGGGCGCTTCACGGCACATGAACTCGATTGCATCCTGGTCGCCGAGCCAGTCGGAGCCCTTGATGGTGTCGTAGAAGTGATAGTGCCAGTTGTCTTCGGACATGTTGCCCAGCGACGCCGACACGCCGCCCTGGGCGGCCACGGTGTGCGAGCGCGTGGGGAAGACCTTCGACAGCGACGCGACGTTCAGGCCGGCATTCGACAGTTCCAGCGCGGCGCGCATGCCCGAGCCGCCAGCGCCGACGATGACGACGTCAAACTTGCGCTTGGTGATTTTTGCTTTGGTATAGCTCATTCTTAACCTTCAATCGTGGAGACCGTTTGCCCGCTTACATGCGCCACAGCACCTGGAAACCCCAGGCGGTGCAGGCGGCCAGCCAGGCCAGCGTCAGGACCTGCAGCGTCAGGCGCAGGACGATGGGCTGGGCGTAGTCCATCCAGACATTGCGCATGCCGACCCAGACATGCCAGGCCAGCGAAATCAGCGTGGCAAAGGTCAGGCCCTTCATCCACTGGGAGGCGAAGATGCCGGCCCAGAGGTCGTAGCCGATCTCGCCGCGCGAGAAGATCACCTGCGCCAGCAGCGCGATGGTGAAGATGGTCATGATGACGGCGGTGCCGCGCTGGGCGAGCCAGTCGCGCAGGCCGTAGTGGGCACCGACGACGGTGCGCTTGGAGCCGTAATTCACGGACATGGGAATTCCTTGTGTTTGAACGGGGAGGCGGCTCAGTACAGGCCGAACAGCTTGGCGCCCAGCACCACGGTGAGAACGACAGCGATCACGATGGTCGTCAGCGCCGAATTGCGGCCGAATTTCTTGTTGACCGCCGAATGGCTCAGGTCCATCCACAGGTGGCGCAGGCCGGCGACGAAGTGGTGCAGGTACGACCAGATCAGCGCCAGCACCATCAGCTTGAAGAACCAGCCGGGCACGAAGCCGATGCCCGCGCGGAACACCGCGGTGAAGGCGTCATACGAGATTTCCGAGCTCAGCGAGCGGTCGAGCATCCATACGATGAAGGGCAGCAGCACGAACATGATCACGCCGCTGATGCGGTGCAGGATCGAGGTCCAGGCAGCGGCCGGCATGCGGTAGGAGGGCAGATCCGCGATGGGATGGATGTTGCGGTATTGCTGCCGCTTTTTGGCTAACTCAGTCATGTGATGCGCTTTCGTGGGTGGTAACTGCTTCGTAATCGGGCAATGCGATCGCCGCAAAATTCTATTGCAATGCAGCAACAAAGGCCCGCTGCCGCTGCGTATTTCTCCAATTGCGTTGGTTTGCTGCCGCTCGGGCCCATGAATCTGCCGTCAATTGAGCGCATTGCGGTAATGGTGCGTGTCGGTGCGGTAGAGGCCACGCCGTAACTCCATCGGAACATCGTTGTAAGTGTAGGCGACCCGCTCGACACTGAGCAATGGTGTGGAAGTACTTACCGCGAGCTGTTCGGCCTGCTCGGCATCGGGCAGCACGGCGCGGATCTTTTCCTCGGCGCGCACCATGCGCACGCCGTATTCGAGCTCGAACATCGCGTAGGTCGGGCCCTGGTAGGCGCTGATCTGCTCGGCCGTCAGGCCCTTGAAGGCCTGGCCGGGCAGCCAGATGTCCTCGAGGATGGTCGGCGTGCCGACGAACGCCAGCACGCGGCGCACCTGCATGACGGCGTCGCCGCTGCGCAGCTGCAGCAGGCGCGCGATCTCGGCGGGCGCGCGCACGCGCCTGCAGTCGATGATGCGGCGCTGGGCGCGGCCTTCCTCGCGCTGGTCGCCGGTGTCGGGCTGGAGCTTGAGAAAGCGGTACTGGACCTGCTGGGCCGCGTGGGTGGCAACGAAGGTGCCCTTGCCCTGGCGGCGCATCACGAGGTTCTCGGCGGCGAGCTCGTCGATGGCCTTGCGCACCGTGCCCTGGCTCACGCGAAAGCGCGCGGCCAGCTCCATCTCGCTGGGGATCAGCTCGCCGGGGCGCCATTCGCCGGCCTCGAGGCTCTGCAGGATCAGCCCCTTGATCTGCTGGTAGAGCGGGCTGAACGCGGGGCCTGGAGCGGCAGCGGCCACGGGCGTATCAGAGGTGGGGGGCAGGGAGGAAGACATGTTGTTTTGTGGAATGGTGGGCGCCCGGCGCGGCGTCGTAGGCGCACATTGCACAGCGGCCCTATCATATCTTATATAAGACATAAGACAAATTGACCGAGAGGCAAAATCACGAGTACACTTGCAGGCTGTTTGCGGGGGCACAGGCTTGGCTGGACAACAGATGCTGGTGCAAGAATGCGCCCACCATTTTTTGCTGTTTCTGGAGTCATCACTATGAGCAAAGCACCTGTTCGCGTCGCCGTCACTGGCGCTGCTGGTCAAATTGGTTACGCGCTGCTGTTTCGCATCGCTTCGGGCGAAATGCTGGGCAAGGATCAGCCCGTCATTCTGCAACTCCTGGAAATCCCTGACGAGAAGGCCCAGAACGCGCTCAAGGGCGTGATCATGGAACTCGAAGACTGCGCTTTCCCGCTGCTGGTCGGCATCGAAGCGCATTCCGACCCCCTGCAGGCCTTCAAGGACACCGACTACGCACTGCTGGTCGGCGCCCGTCCCCGCGGCCCCGGCATGGAGCGTGCCGACCTGCTGGCCGCCAACGCCCAGATCTTCACCGCACAAGGCAAGGCCCTCAACGCCGTCGCCTCGCGCAACGTCAAGGTGCTGGTCGTCGGCAACCCTGCGAACACCAACGCCTACATCGCGATGAAGTCGGCGCCCGATCTGCCGTCCAAGAACTTCACCGCCATGCTGCGCCTGGACCACAACCGCGCGGCTTCGCAGCTCGCGGCCAAGGCCGGTTTCAAGGTTGGCGACATCCGCAAGCTCACCGTCTGGGGCAACCACTCGCCCACGATGTACGCTGACTACCGCTTCGCCACCGTAGACGGCAAGTCGGTCAAGGAAATGATCAACGACCAGGAATGGAACGCCAACACGTTCCTGCCCACCGTCGGCAAGCGCGGCGCGGCGATCATCAACGCCCGCGGCTTGTCGTCGGCGGCCTCGGCGGCCAACGCTGCCATCGACCACATGCGCGACTGGGCCCTGGGCTCGAACGGCGAATGGGTCACGATGGGCGTGCCCTCGAATGGCGAATACGGCATTCCCGCCGGCGTGGTGTTCGGTTTCCCCGTGACCACCGAAAACGGCGAATACAAGATCGTCGAAGGCCTGGAAATCGATGCGTTCTCGCAAGAAGGCATCGACAAGACGCTGGCCGAGCTGCAAGGCGAGCAAGACGGCGTCAAGCACCTGCTGTAAAGAAAGGCGCGCAGCCGATGGCCGACTGGAACCCCGCGCTCTATCTGCGCTTCGCACAGGAGCGCACGCGCCCGGCCAGCGATCTGCTGGCGCGCGTCGAGCATCCCGGTCCCGCCCAGGTGGTGGACCTGGGGTGCGGACCGGGCAATTCCACCGAGCTGCTGGCGCAGCGCTTTCCCCAGGCGCAGATCCTGGGTGTGGACAATTCGGCCGCCATGCTGGCGCAGGCGCGCGAGCGCCTGCCCGCAGTGGCGTTTGTCCAGGACGACATCGCTACCTGGGCGCCCGGCGTGGCGCCCGACCTGATTTACGCGAATGCCGCGCTGCAATGGGTCGGCGCGCACGAGCAACTGATTCCGCGCCTGTTCGCGGCGCTGGCCCCGGGCGGCGTGCTTGCCGTCCAGATGCCGGACAATTTCAATGAGCCTTCGCATCGCCTGATGCGCGAGGTCGCCGCCCTGCCGCAGTTCGCGCCGCATATCGACGCGAAGGCGGCCGCGGGCCGGGTCATTCCCGATATCCATGCTTATTACGACTGGCTTGCGCCCCACGCCGCGCAGGTCGATGTCTGGCACACCATCTACCAGCATCCGATGGCCGATGCCCGGGCCATCGTGCAGTGGCTGCGCAGCACGGGCCTCAAGCCCTTTGTCGATCCGCTGCCCGAGGCGCTGCAGTCCGCCTTCCTGCAAGAATACGAGCGCCGCGTGGCGCAGGCCTATGGCGTGCGCGCGGACGGGCAGCGCCTGCTGGCCTTTCCCCGCCTGTTCATCGTTGCAAGGCGCGCCCCATGAGTCTGCTGCCCGAATCCGCCCATCCGGCTGCCGTGCTGCTCGACGCGCAGGCCAGCAGCCTGCGCCTGCCGGTCTGCGACCATTACAGCGGCGTCGAGGCGCGCATGCGCAAGAGCCTGCAATTGCAAGCCGAGATGACCGAGGAGTTCGGCACCTGCGTGTTCGATGTCACGCTCGACTGCGAAGACGGCGCGCCCGTGGGCGACGAGGCCGCGCATGCGCGCCTTGTCGCCGAGCTGGCACGTGAGTCCGATCCGCAGGCGCGCGTCGCGGCGCGCGTGCATGCGGCGGACCATCCCGCGTTCGAGGAAGACATCGCCACCATCGTCGGCGAGGCCAGCCACCGCCTGGCGTACATCATGGTGCCCAAGGTCGAGAGCGTCGACGATGTGCTGCTGGCCGAAAAGGCGCTCGAGCGCGCCTCGGGCGGGCATCTGCCGCTGCATGTGCTGATCGAGTCGCCCGCCGCCGTCTACCGCGCCTTCGAGATTGCCGCCCATCCGCGCGTGCAGAGCATCTCCTTTGGCCTGATGGACTTCGTGTCGGCGCATGGCGGCGCGATTCCGGCCTCGGCGATGGGCGCGCAGGGCCAGTTCGAGCATCCACTGGTGGTGCGCGCCAAGCTAGAGATCGCCGCCGCCTGCCACGCGCACGGCAAGGTGCCTTCGCACTGCGTGGTCACCGAATTCAAAGACCCCGAGCGCATGCAGGCAGCCGCGGCGCGCGCCGCACGCGAATTCGGCTATACACGGATGTGGAGCATCCACCCCGGCCAAATCCGATCCATTTTGGCGGCCTTTGCACCCGCGCAGCCCGAGATCGACGCGGCTGCGCAGATACTGCTGTCCGCAGCCGCCGTGCACTGGGCTCCGATCAGTGCCGACGGCGTGCTTCACGACCGCGCGAGCTACCGCTATTACTGGCAATTGCTCGAGCGCGCGCACCAAACGGGGCGCAGCCTGCCTGCCGGCGTGCAGCCGTGGTTTGCCGCGCTTTCTTCTTCCTGACTTTTTACTGCTCGCTGGAGCTCACATGAAATCCTTCATCGCCTCCTTCCTGCTGCTGGCCCCCGTGCTGGCTTTCGCTGCAGGCACGGCCCCGACCTCCAAGGCCGCGGCCGCCAAGCCCGCCGCCCAGGCCAAGAAGGCTGCGGCCAAGCCCGCCGCCGCCAAGGCGGCTGCGAAGAAGCCCGCCACGCGGGCTCAGGCCAAGGCCAAGGCCCCCGTCGTTGCCGCAGCTGCCGCAGGCGCCGCGGGCGTGGCCACGGTCGCGCTGGCACTGACTCCCGACGAGCTGGCCATCGCCGAGCGCGTGCACACCGGCCGCATTGCCTGCGAACTCGGCGCGCATGTCAACGTGACGGCAAACCAGCAACAGCCCGGCCACTTCCTGGTCGATGGCAAGGGCTTCAAGTACGAAATGGTGCCGGTGGCGACCTCGACCGGCACGGTGCGTCTGGAAGACAAGGCCGCGGGCGCGGTCTGGCTGCAGATCGCCAACAAGTCCATGCTCATGAACCAGAAGCTGGGCCAGCGCCTGGCCGATGAATGCATGAGCCCTGAACAGTTCCAGGTGGCAGAAGCCATCAAGAAGAACCCGCCGCCGAGCGTGTTCGACCAGGCACCCGTCACAAAATAAGTCGGACCTGCTGAGGCATCAAGCCGCCCCACTTTAGAAAACCCTTGGAGAGAGAACCATGTTGAAAGCCTACCGCGATCATGTGGCCGAGCGCGCCGCGCTTGGCATTCCACCCCTGCCGCTGGATGCGGCTCAGGTGGCGGAGCTGATCGAGCTGATCAAGAACCCGCCGGCTGGCGAGGAAGCCTTCCTGCTGGACCTGCTGACGCACCGCGTGCCCCCGGGCGTGGACGATGCAGCCAAGGTCAAGGCATCGTTTCTCGCCGCGGTCGCGCATGGCGACATCGAAGTGGGCGTGATCTCCAAGTCCCTGGCCACCGAGCTGCTGGGCACGATGGTCGGCGGCTACAACGTCCATCCGCTGATCGAGCTGCTCGACGACGCCGAAGTGGCGAGTGTCGCGGCCGAAGCGCTGAAGAAGACGCTGCTGATGTTCGACTACTTCAACGACGTCGAAGTCAAGGCCAAGGCCGGCAACGCCAAGGCGCAGGAAGTGATGCAGAGCTGGGCCGATGCCGAGTGGTTCACGGCCCGTCCCGAAGTCGCGCGCAAGATCACCGTGACGGTGTTCAAGGTGCCCGGCGAGACCAATACCGACGACCTGTCGCCCGCGCCCGACGCGTGGAGCCGCCCCGACATCCCGCTGCACTACCTCGCCATGCTCAAGAACACGCGTCCCGACGCGGAGTTCAAGCCCGAGGAAGACGGCAAGCGCGGCCCGATGCAGTTCATCGAGAGCCTCAAGGCCAAGGGCCACACCGTCGCCTACGTCGGCGACGTGGTCGGCACCGGATCTTCGCGCAAGTCGGCGACCAACTCGGTGATCTGGGCCACGGGCCAGGACATCCCGTTCGTGCCGAACAAGCGCTTTGGCGGCGTGACGCTGGGCGGCAAGATCGCTCCGATCTTCTTCAACACCCAGGAAGATTCGGGCTCGCTGCCGATCGAAGTCGACGTGTCGGCGCTGGAGATGGGCGACGTGATCGACGTGCTGCCCTATGAAGGCCGGATCGTGCGCGACGGCGAGACCGTCGTCGAATTCCAGCTCAAGAGCGATGTGCTGCTCGACGAAGTGCGCGCCGGCGGCCGCATCAACCTGATCATCGGCCGCTCGCTCACCGCCAAGGCGCGCGAGTCGCTGGGCCTGCCGGCCTCCACGGTATTCCGTCTGCCGCAGCCCCCCGTGGCCACGCAGGCCGGCTTCACGCTGGCGCAGAAGATGGTCGGCCGCGCTGTCGGCCTGCCCGAAGGCCAGGGCGTGCGCCCCGGTACCTACTGCGAGCCGCGCATGACCACCGTGGGTTCGCAAGACACCACCGGCCCGATGACGCGCGACGAGTTGAAGGACCTGGCCTGCCTGGGCTTCTCTGCCGACATGGTCATGCAGTCGTTTTGCCACACCGCGGCCTATCCCAAGCCCGTGGACGTCAAGACGCACCGCGAACTGCCGGCCTTCATCAGCAACCGCGGCGGCGTGGCCCTGCGTCCCGGCGACGGCGTGATCCACAGCTGGCTCAACCGCCTGCTGCTGCCCGACACCGTCGGCACCGGCGGCGATTCGCACACGCGTTTCCCGATCGGCATCTCCTTCCCCGCGGGTTCGGGCCTGGTGGCGTTCGGCGCCGCGACCGGCGTGATGCCGCTGGACATGCCCGAATCGGTGCTGGTGCGCTTCAAGGGCGAGATGCAGCCCGGCGTGACGCTGCGCGATCTGGTGCACGCGATTCCGCTGTACGCGATCAAGGCCGGCCTGCTGACGGTGGCCAAGGCCGGCAAGAAGAACATCTTCTCGGGCCGCGTGCTGGAAATCGAAGGCCTGCCCAACCTGCGGGTGGAACAGGCTTTCGAGCTGTCGGACGCTTCGGCCGAGCGCTCGGCCGCCGGCTGCACCATCAAGCTCAACCCCGAGCCGGTCAAGGAATACCTGACCAGCAACGTGGTGCTGATGAAGAACATGATCGCCCAGGGCTACGAAGACAAGCGCTCGCTGCAGCGCCGCATCGAGAAGGTGGAAGCCTGGCTTGCCGCGCCTACGCTGCTCGAAGCCGACAGGGACGCCGAATACGCGGCCGTGATCGAGATCGACCTGGCCGACATCCAGGAGCCGATCGTCTGCTGCCCCAACGACCCCGATGACGCGAAGTTCCTGTCCGAAGTCTCGGGCACGAAGATCGACGAGTCGTTCATTGGTTCGTGCATGACCAACATCGGCCACTTCCGCGCCGCGGCAAAGCTGCTGGGCGGCCAGCGCGACATCCCCGTCAAGATGTGGGTCGCGCCCCCGACCAAGATGGACGAGAGCGAGCTGATCAAGGAAGGCCACTACGCGGCGTTCGGCGCCTCCGGTGCCCGCACCGAGATGCCCGGCTGCTCGCTGTGCATGGGCAACCAGGCCCAGGTGCGTGAAGGCGCCACCGTCATTTCGACTTCGACGCGCAACTTCCCCAACCGCTTGGGCAAGAACACCAACGTGTATCTGGGCTCGGCCGAACTGGCGGCAATTGCGTCCAAGATCGGTTATCTGCCAAGCAAGCAGGAATATCTGCTGGCGATGGGCATCATCGATGCCGACAAGGACAGCGTCTACCGCTACCTGAACTTCGATCAGATTCCCGAGTACGCGGACGTTGCCAAGGCTTCGACGGAAGCTGCGACACCGGCCTGCTGATCCATCGGCACGTGAGAAAAAACCCGCTTCGGCGGGTTTTTTCATGGGCGCTGCAGCCGCCACACGCGTCCTGGACCCACACCGCATGTCACACACCCGGCGCAAAATGTCCTGACAGCAACCAGGAGAGCCACGATGACACACGCGTTTGCCCACACGCTCAAGAGCTTCAAGACATCCTCCGGCGTGGCCGGCAAGTTCCATTCGCTGCCGGAATTGGCCCGGCAGTACCCGAGCGTGCAGCGGCTGCCGGTGTCGCTGCGCATCGTGCTCGAAGCGGTGCTGCGCCACTGTGACGGCAAGAAGGTCACGCCCGAACATGTGCGCCAGCTCGCGCAGTGGCAACCCAAGGGCGCGCGCACCGAAGAGATCCCGTTTGTCGTGGCGCGCGTGGTGCTGCAGGATTTCACCGGCGTGCCGCTGCTGGCCGACCTGGCCGCGATGCGCAGCACGGCCGCGCGGCTAGGCAAGAACCCCGAGGCGATCGAGCCGCTGGTGCCGGTCGACCTGGTCGTGGACCATTCGATCATGGTCGACTACTTCGGCACGAAGAAGGCGCTCGATCTGAACATGCAGCTCGAATTCAAGCGCAACCTCGAGCGCTACCAGTTCCTCAAATGGGGCATGCAGGCCTTCGACACCTTTGGCGTCGTGCCGCCGGGCTTCGGCATCGTGCACCAGGTCAACCTCGAATACCTCGCGCGCGGCGTGCACCGCAGCAGCGATGGCGTGTACTACCCCGACACGCTGGTCGGCACCGACAGCCACACGACGATGATCAACGGCATCGGCGTCGTCGGCTGGGGCGTGGGCGGCATCGAGGCCGAAGCCGCGATGCTGGGCCAGCCGGTCTATATCCTGATGCCCGATGTCGTCGGCTTCGAGCTCACGGGCCGGTTGCGCGAAGGGGTCACGGCCACCGATCTGGTGCTCACCATCACCGAGCGGCTGCGCCGCGAGAAGGTGGTGGGGCAGTTCGTCGAATTCTTTGGCGAAGGCACGCAGAGCCTGGCCGTGCCCGACCGCGCGACCATCGGCAACATGGCGCCCGAATATGGCGCGACCATGGGCTTTTTCCCCGTCGACGACAAGACGCTCGACTATTTCCGCGGCACGGGACGCAGCGCCGAGGAGATCGAGGCGCTCGAGGCCTATTTCCGCGCGCAGCAGCTGTTTGGCGTGCCAAGCCGCGGCGACATCGACTATTCGCGCGTCGTGAGCCTGGACCTGGGCAGCGTCACGCCGAGTCTGGCCGGCCCCAAGCGCCCGCAGGACCGCATCGAGCTGGGCCAGGTGGCCTCGCAGTTCGCGCACCTGTTCAGCGCGCCCGCGGCGCACAACGGCTTCAACCAGCCACCCGAGCTGCTCAAGACCCGCCATCTGGTGCAGGGCTGCCCGGTGGATTCCGGGTTCCGCCAGTCGCGCCCCACGCCCGAAGGCGCGGAGCGCCAGCTCGAGGAGATGCAGGCCAACAAGCCCGAGCCCGCGACCACCCATGCGACGGCCAAGGTGCCGACGCCGGAAACCCATGCAGCCAGCGACGGCGGTGCGTTCACCATCGGCCACGGCGACGTGCTGATCGCGGCCATCACCAGCTGCACCAACACCTCCAACCCGAGCGTGATGCTCGCGGCCGGGCTGCTGGCCAAGAAGGCCGTCGAGGCGGGTTTGCGCGTCAAGCCGCATATCAAGACTTCGCTGGCGCCAGGCTCGCGGCTGGTCACGCGCTACCTGACCGAATCGGGCCTGCTGCCCTATCTCGAAAAGCTCGGCTTTGCGCTCGCGGGCTATGGCTGCACGACCTGCATCGGCAATGCCGGTGACCTCACCACCGAGATCAATGCCGCGATCCGCCAGAGCGATCTGGTCTGCGCCGCGGTGCTCTCGGGCAACCGCAATTTCGAGGCGCGCATCCATCCGAACCTCAAGGCGAACTTCCTGGCCAGCCCGCCGCTGGTCGTCGCTTACGCGCTGGCCGGCACGGTGCTCACCGACCTGATGACCCAGCCGGTGGGCAAGGGGTCGGGCGGCAAGGACATCTTCCTGGGCGACATCTGGCCGAGCTCGGAGGAAATTCAGGCGCTGATGCACCATGCGATGAACGGCGAAGCCTTCCAGGAAAACTACCGCAAGGTCAGCACCGAGCCCGGCAAGCTCTGGGAAAAGATCCGCGGCGTCAGCGGCGCGACCTATACCTGGCCCGAGAGCACCTATATCGCCGAGCCGCCGTTCTTTGCCGGCTTCAAGCTCGCGCTCGAGCAGCCGGTCAACAACGGCTCGCAGACACGCAACCCCTATTCGGTGCATGGCGCGCGCATCATCGCGCTGTTTGGCGACTCGATCACGACCGACCATATCTCGCCCGCAGGCTCGATCCACCCGAAGTCGCCTGCAGGCGAGTGGCTGTGCGCACATGGCGTGCAGCCGGCCGACTTCAACAGCTACGGCTCGCGCCGCGGCAATCACGAGGTGATGATGCGCGGCACCTTTGCCAATGTGCGCATCAAGAACCTGATGCTGCCGCCGCTGGCCGACGGCTCACGGGAAGAGGGCGGACTCACGCTCTACCGCGACGCGGCCTGCAAGGCCAGCAAGATGCCGATCTACGACGCGGCCATGCAGTACCAGGCCGAGGGCCGGGCCAGCGTGATCTTCGCCGGAGAGGAATACGGCACGGGTTCGAGCCGCGACTGGGCCGCCAAGGGCACGCAGCTGCTGGGCATCAAGGCCGTGATCGCGCGCAGCTTCGAGCGCATCCACCGCAACAACCTGGTGGGCATGGGGGTGCTGCCGCTGCAGCTGCGCGGCGACGACAGCTGGACGAGCCTGGGGCTCAAGGGCGACGAGTTCATCGAGGTCATTCCCGACCCGCTGCTCACGCCGCAAAGCGATGCCGAGCTGTGCATCACGCGCGCCGACGGCAGCCAGCTGCGGCGCACCTTGACGCTGCGCATCGACACGCCGATCGAGGCCGATTACTACCGCCACGGGGGTATCCTGCCTTTTGTGCTGCGTCAGCTGCTGCAGTCCTAGGCTCCTGCGCACCGGGGCGCGCAAGAGCTCCGGATACTTATTGCAGCGTGATGCCCGACTGGCGCACCAGCTTCTCGGTGCGCGGAATCTCCGTCTTGATGAAGGCCTCGAACTCGGCGACGCTGCCGCCGCGCGCTTCGGCGCCCGTGGCGACCAGGCGCTCGCGGAACTCGGCCGTGGTCAGCAGCTTGTTGATCTCGGTGTTGAGCTTCACCACGACCGGCGCGGGTGTGCCGGGGCTGGCGACGATGCCGTACCAGGGCGCGATATCGAAGCCGGGGTAGCCCTGCTCGGCAATGGTCGGGATATCCGGTGCCATCGCGGCGCGCGTGGCCGTGGAGACGCCCAGCGCGCGCAGCTTGCCGGCCTTGACCTGGGGCAGCGCCGTCATGATGGTGTCGAAGTACAGCGAGACCTGGCCCGACATCAGTGCGGGAATGGCTTCGGCGGCACCTTTGTAGGGCACGTGCACCAGATCGATGCCTGCCGCCTGTTTCAGGAATTCGCCGGCCATGTGCGAGGTGGTGCCGGCGCCAAACGACGCATAGGTCAGCTTGCCGGGGTTGGCCTTGGCGTAGGCCACCATTTCGGGCAGCGTCTTGAAGGGCAGCGCCGGGTCGGCCAGCAGCACGTTGGGGGTGATGGCGACGATGGCGACCTTCTCGAAGGCATCCGGCTCGTAGCTCAGGCTCTTGTACAGGAAGCGGTTGGTGACCATCGACGCCGGGCCGCTCATCAGCAGCGTGTAGCCGTCGCCGGGCGAGCGCGCCGCGGCCGTGCTGCCGATCATCGCGGCGGCGCCGGGCCGGTTCTCGATCAGGACGGGCTGGCCCAGCGACTTGCTCAGGCCGGTGCCGATCTGGCGGCTCAGCAGGTCGGTGGCGGAGCCGGCCTGGAACGGCACGACGATGCGCAGGGGCTTGGTGGGCCAGGCCGCAGGCGCCTGGGCGGACGCCGCAAAGGCCAGCGTGGAGACAAGGGCCGCGACAAGTGGCGTACGAAGCAGTTGGAAGTTCATGGTCGTCATCAAGTTGGTTGCAGGCATCGAGGGCCCGAAGCCCGGCACGATGGAGTGCATGGATATATTGAGATATTTGTATCCAATCCAGCAGAGACTACCAAGCAATAAACGAACCAGGTCTAGGGGTAAGCCCGGATGGGGCCTGTGCCAGGGTGGTTTCAGGCATTGGATGGGAAGGGGTCGCTGCGTCTTTGGCCCATGCGGATGCCAGTCCCCGTAAAATCGACAGGCCTCGTCAGGGCCAACGACAACCAAGAACTCCATGCTTACCGACCGCCGATCTTCTTTTGATACCGTCCACGCCACCGCGCAGGAAGAGGCCTATCAGCACATCAAGCGCGGCATCCGCATGGGGGCGCTGCGTCCGGGCACTCGGCTCGCGCCCGACGAGATCGCGGCGGAAATCGGCACCAGCCGCATGCCGGTGCGCGAGGCGCTGAACCGGCTGGCGACCGAGGGGTTGATCATCAACCGCCCGAACCGCGGCGCGATGGTGCGGGTGTTGACCGAAAAGGAAGTGCGCGAGGTGTTCGCGATGCGCTCGGTGCTCGAGGGCCTGGCGGCGTCGCTCGCGGCCGAGAACGTGACGGCCAACGACATCCACGACCTCGAGCAGCTGCTGCAGCGCATGCACCGCAGCGGCCTCGATGCGTCGGAGTGGATCACGGCGCACAGCCGCTTCCACGAGCGGCTGTCGATCATTGCCGACGCGCCCCAGCTCATGCGCCAGATCGCGGCGCTGCACTCGGTGTCGGAGCCGCTGATGCGCGTGTGGCTCGAGGGCAAGCCCTCGCCCGACTATGTGCATGACAAGCATGACGAGCTGATCTCGGCGCTCAAGGCGCGCGACGGCCAGCGGGTCGAGGCGCTGATGCGCGCGCATATCCTGCGCACGCTGCCCGGCATTCTCCAGGCCAACCAGACTCCCTGAGACCGGCGCTGCCGGCCCCAGGGCAGGCGTGCGTCAGGCGCGGTTCACGCCCATCGCGCAGCCGTCCTTGCGGTGGTCCGATGCGCCTTGCAGCACGCCGTTGTCCCAGTCCACGCGAATGGCCTGGCAGCCGCCGATCGCCGGCGAGGCCGGGGCGATGAGCTTGTAGCCCTGCTGCTCCAGCGCTTCGCGCACCGCCTGCGGCATCGTGCTCTCGAACTCGACGCTGTCGCTGCCGGGCACGGGAAACAGGCGCGGCAGGTCGCTGGCGGCCTGGATGTCGAAGCCATAGTCGATGACCTTGGACAGGAAATGCGCATGGCCCATCGCCTGGTAGTGGCCGCCCATGACGCCAAACACCAACTGGACCTTGCCGTCCTTGGTCGCCATGCCGGGGATGATGGTGTGCAGCGGGCGCTTGCCCGGGCCGATGCAGTTGGGGTGGCCCTTGGTGAGCTCGAAGCTCTGGCCGCGGTTGTGCAGCAGCACGCCCGATTTGGCCGCCATCAGGCCCGAGCCAAACGGATGGAAGATCGAGTTGATGAAGCTCACGCAGTTGCGGTCCTTGTCGACCACGGTGATGTAGACGGTGTCCTTGTGCTCGCCTGCGGCATTGGTGGCCGAGGTATCGAACTGCGCCGGGAACTCGCCCGCACGCAGCTGGGTGGCAAGCTCCTGCGACAGCAGGTAGTCGACGTCGACATCGGCAAAGCGCGGGTCGGCCAGCAGCGCGTCGCGCATCTTGTACGCCATTCGCGTGGCGTCGATCTCGGCCTGCAGGCGCTCGGGCGACAGCGGGTCGGTGCCCACGTCGATGCCCTGCAGGATGTTGAGCAGCAGCAGCGCGATGATGCCCTGGCCCGGAGGGGGGCACTCGTGCACCACATGGTCGCGGAACGCGCTCTTGACGGGCTCGACGAACTCGCCGCGGTAGCTCGCGAAGTCTTCGAGCGTATGCACGCCGCCCAGGCTGCGCAGGTACGACACGATGTCCTCGGCCACTTCGCCTTCGTAGAAGCCCGCGCGGCCCTCGGCGGCGATCTTGCGCAGCGTCGCGCCCAGCTGCGTCTGGCGGTGCACCGAGCCGATGGCCGGCGCCTGGCCATCGACCAGCATGATGTCGCGTGCCGGCGTGGCCGCGAGCAGCTGGGTGTTCATCGCCCAGTCGGTGCCCGAGCGCGGCGCGACCGCGTAGCCTTCTTCGGCAAAGCGGATCGCGTCTTCGAGGATGCGCTCCATCGGCAGGCGGCCGAACTTCTCGCTCAGCGCAAACCAGGCGTCCACGGCGCCGGGGACGGTGACGCAATGCGGCGACTGGCGCGGCAGCACCTTCTTCTCGCCGGCCGCAAGCAGCGCGTCGATGGAGATCGCCTGGGGCGCACAGCCCGCGCCGTTGTATGCCGTGATCTGGTCGGTGCCCTTTTCGCTGTAGAGCGCGAAGCAGTCGCCGCCGATGCCGGTCGAGCCGGGCTCGACCACGCACTGCACCGCGCAGGCCGCGATCGCGGCGTCCATCGCGGAGCCCCCGGCCTCGAGGATGCGGACCGCGGCCTGCGTGGCGGCGGGGTGGGAGGTGGCAGCCATGCCATTGGTGGACATGACGACGGATCGGCCGGGTTTCTGGAAATCGCGCATTGCTCAGTTTCTTTCTTGCGTAGTTCAGGCTGTCTTTGCCAGGGAATGGGTATCGTCCAGGGCGCCCTCGATGCCGTCGAACAGCAGGTCGATTTCGGGGCGGGTGATGATCAGCGGCGGGCACATGTTGACGGTGTCGCCCAGCGCGCGCGTGATGATGCCGTGCGCCAGCGCCGCCGTGCCGGCGCGCGCGGCGATGCCGAGCTCGGGCGCAAACGGTTCCTTGGTCTCGCGGTTGGCCACGATCTCCACGGCGCCGATCAGGCCGTGGCCACGCGCCTCGCCGACCAACGGGTGGCCGGCCAGGTCATGCAGGCGCTTCTGGAAATGCGGGATCACGCTGCGTACGTGCTCGAGTATCTGCTCTTCCTCATAGATCTTGAGCGTCTCGAGCGCCACCGCGGCCGCGACCGGGTGCCCCGAATAGGTGAAGCCATGGCCGAAGGTGCCGATCTTGCGGCTTTGCGTCACCATGGCCTGGTAAACGGCTTCGTTCACCATCAGCGCCGAGATCGGCAGGTAGCCCGCCGACAGCTGCTTGGCGCAGGTGATCATGTCGGGCTGCATCTCGAAGGTTTCGGTGCCGAACATGTTGCCGGTGCGGCCAAACCCGCAGATGACCTCGTCGGCCACCAACAGCACGTCGTACTTGCGCAGCACGGCCTGGATCTTGGCGAAATAGGTCTTGGGCGGCACGATGACGCCGCCCGAGGCCATGATCGGCTCGGCAAAGAACGCGGCAACGGTGTCGGGGCCTTCGCTGAGGATCAGCTGCTCGAGCGAGTCCGCGCAGCGCGTGGCGAAGTCTTCCTCGGACTCGCCCGGCAGGCCGTGGCGCCAGTAATGCGGGCAGTCGGTGTGCAGGATGCGCGCGATCGGCAGGTCGAACTCGCGGTGGTTGTTGGGCAGCCCGGTGAGGCTGGCCGAGGCGATCGTCACGCCGTGGTAGCCGCGGGTGCGCGCGATGATCTTCTTCTTGAGCGGGCGACCCAGCGCATTGTTGTAGTACCAGACCAGCTTGATCGCCGTGTCGTTGGCTTCAGACCCCGAGTTGGCGAAGAACACCTTGGACATCGGCACCGGCGCCATCGCCAGCAGCTTCTCGGCCAGCAGGATGGCGGGCTCGTTGGCCTTGTGGCCAAACGAATGGTAGAAGGGCAACTGGCGCATCTGCCGGTCCGCGGCATCGGCCACGCGGGTGTTGCTGAAGCCCAGCGAGGCGCAGAACAGGCCCGCGAGGCCCTCGAGATAGCGGTTGCCCTTGTCGTCATAGACAAACACGCCTTCACCCTTGGTGATCACCATCGGGCCGGCGGTTTCGTGCAGCGCGAGGTTCGTGTAGGGATGAACCTGCGTGTTCACGTCGATGGAGTCGAGTTCCTTTTGCATGGGTTTCACGTCCTGGTTGATTTCAGATGGGCTCGATGCCGGCCTCGCGAAAGAGGTCGCGGATCTTCGGGATGTCGGTCTTGATCTGCTCGGCAAAGGCGGCGGGGCCGACGCGGTTGTCGGGCAGCTCCTGGCCGATGGCCAGCAGCTTGTCCTTGAATTCCTTGGAAGCCAGCACGCCCGAGAGCGCGTTTTGCATCTTCGCGACTGCTTCCTGGGGCGCGTTCCTGGGCATCACGATGCCGGCCCATGAGGCCAGGTCGAAGCCCGGAAAACCCTGCTCTGCCACCGTCGGTACGTCCGGGAGGCTCAACGTGCGCGTCGCGCCCGTCGTTGCCAGTGCCTTGAGCCGACCGTTCTTTATATAGCCGACACTGGACGTGATGGTGTCGGCATAGACCTGCACCTGGTTGCCGATCAGCGCCGGCAAGGCCTCGGACGCGCCCTTGAACGGAATATGCGTCATGCGCGTGCCGGTCTTGAGCTTGAGCATCTCGAGCGAGAACTGCGAAAGCGAGCCATTGCCGAAAGATGCAAAGCTCAGCGTATCGGGATTTTTCTTCGCATGCGCGATCAGGCCCTTGAGGTCCGTGACGGGTGTCGCCTGGTTGGTCAGTATGACCAGCGGCTGGAAGCCGATCAGCGAGACCGGAACGAAGCCATCCGGGTCGTAGCGCAGTTTCTTGAACTGGAAGCGGTTCGAGACCAGCGAGGAAGTCGTGGCAACGAGCACGGTGTAGCCATCCGGGGCGGCATTGGCCACGGCTTCCGTCGCAATGACCGTGGCCGCACCGGGCCGGTTCTCGACCACGACGGATTGCCCCAGCTTCGGCCCCAGCGCGTCGGCCACATAGCGGCTGAGCGCATCGACGCCGCCGCCGGCGGGAAAGGGCACCACCATCCGGATGGGACGCGATGGCCAGGTTTCCTGGGATTGCGCATAGGCACCTGTGCCGGCGCAGGCCATGGCAAGACCGAGGGCAAGGGGACGGAAAGCAGCGTTCATGAAGACCTCACAAGGTGGACCGGTTGCGTCTGCCGCATTGTTCCCGCGGGCGGGTGGCTGGATGCTGGAGCTTAAACTCCAGAGGCAATAAAAGGATTAGAGTATCCCCGTATCTTTGTATCCAATTTGCGGTATCTTTCTTGAAGCAAGGCTTGTGCCAAGGGTGCATTGCAGAGATGCACGCTTTCGGTGCGCTGCGCTACCCACCGGGCATGGCGCTGCGCATGGCCCACCCAGGCGGCTTGGCCGCTCTTAGAATCGAAGCGGGGCACCGCTCCCGAGGACCCACCATGAATTTCTTCGCTTCGCCGCCAGCCGACGGCTCGGCCACCAGCGCCCATGAGCAGGCTTATCACCATCTGTCGAATGCGATTCGCATGGGGCATGTGAAGCCCGGCGAGCGACTGGTCGCGGACGATGTGGCGCAGGCGATAGGCATGAGCCGCATGCCGGTGCGCGAGGCGTTCCGGCGCCTGGCCTCCGAGGGCCTGCTGATCATGCCGCCCAACCGCGGCGCGATCGTGCGCGAACTCTCGCAAGCCGAGGTCGTAGAGGTGTTCGAGATGCGCGCCGTGCTCGAGGGCCTGGCCGCCGCGATGGCCACGCGCCGCTGCACGCCGCGCGACATCGCCGATCTCGAGGACCTGCTGCAAAGCATGCAGCGCTGCGGCAGCGACCTCTCGCAGTGGATCACGGTGCACAGGCAGTTCCACGAGCGCCTGTGCGGGATCAGCGCCGCACCGCGCCTGCTGCAGCAGATCTCGGCGCTGCATTCGGTCATCGAGCCGCTGATGCGTATCTGGCTTGAAAACGACCCCGGGTCCTGCGCGGTGCAGGAAGTGCACGAGCAGCTGCTGGCCGTGCTGCAGTCGGGCGACCCCGAGCGCATGGAGCAGGAGATGCGCGCGCATGTGCGGCTCACGGCCGAGGGCATCACCCGCGCGATGCGCGCCGCGCGCGAAGCCGGGGCGGGGCGGCGCAGCGCCTGAAACGGGCGCTCAGCCGGGTGCTGCGGCCACGGCAACTGCAGCACCGGCGCCGATGTATTCCCGCGGCACGCGCTGCACATGGCACAGCAGCTCGTAGGCAATGGTGCCGGCCGCTTCGGCCACGGCATTGACGCTGACCCCGCGCCCCCAGAGCTCGACCATGCTGCCCGCGCCGGCGTGCGGCAGCTGCGTGAGGTCGACGGTCAGCATGTCCATCGAGACGCGGCCGATCAGGCGCGAGCGCATGCCGTCTATCGCCACCGGCGTGCCATCGGGCGCCGTGCGCGGATAGCCGTCCGCATACCCGAGCGCCACCAGCCCGACGCGGCACGGGCCCTCGGCAACGAAGCGCCCGCCATAGCCCAGCGCATCGCCGCGCTGCAGTTCGCGCACGGCAAAGATCCGGCTCTCGAGCGTCATCACCGGCACCAGCCCCTGGTCCGCGCCCGGCAGCGGCTGCGCGCCGTAGAGCATGATCCCGGGCCGCGCCCAGTCGCGCCGCGCGCCGGGCCAGGCCAGCAGACCGGCCGAATTGCACAGGCTTCTCGCGCCGGGCAGGCCCGCGGTCGCGGCGTCAAAATCGGCGATTTGGCGCGCGGTGGCCGGGTCGCCCGGCTCATCGGCGCGCGCGAAATGGCTCATCAGCACCACCTCGGCGACACCGGCGCAGGCCGTGAGGCGTGCATGCACTTGCGCTGCGCAGGGCAAGGGGAAACCGGCGCGGCGCATGCCGCTGTCGAACTTCAGCCAGACGTCGATGGGCTTCGCGGCGGCGTCCGCGCATTCGAGCATGCGCAGCTGCTCCTCATGGTGCACCACCACCCACAGGTCCAGGCGGCGCGCGGTCTCGAGCTCCTGCGCGCCAAAGCAGCCCTCGAGCAGCAGGATCGGCAGCGCAATGCCCGCGGCGCGCAGCGCCAGCGCCTCGTCCAGGAAGGCCACGGCAAAGCCATCGGCGCAGGACTGCAGCGCATGCGCGCAGGCAACGGCGCCATGCCCATAGGCGTTGGCCTTGAGTACGGCGAGCAAGCGCCCGTCGTGGCGCTGGCGCGCAAGACCGTAGTTGTGGCGCAGCGCATCGAGGTCGATCAGCGCCCGGCTCGGACGCGTCATGCAGCGGCTCCGGCCAGGGCCAGCACCGAGCGCGGGCTGCGCGCATAGCGCTGCAGGGACAGATCGTCGGCGCGGATGACCGGGCGGCGGCCCGTCATCAGATCGGCCAGCAGCTGGCCCGAGCCGCAGGCCATGGTCCAGCCCAGCGTGCCGTGGCCGGTGCTGATGAACAGGTTGGAATAGGGCGTCGCGCCGACGATCGGCGTGCCGTCGGGTGTCATGGGCCGCAGACCGGTCCAGAACTCGGCGCGCGCCAGATCGCCGCCGCCGGCAAAGAGGTCGGACGTGACCTTCTCGAGCGTGGCGCGCCGGCGCGGGTCGAGCCGCAGGTCGAATCCCGCGAGCTCGGCCATGCCGCCCACGCGGATGCGGTTGTCGAAGCGCGTGAGCGCGATCTTGTAGCTTTCGTCGAGCACCGTGGACAGGGGCGCGAGTGCTGCATCGACCAGCGGCACGGTCAGCGAGTAACCCTTGACCGGATACACTGGAATGTCGAGCCCGAGCGGCGCCAGCGCGGCGCGCGAGTAGCTGCCCAGGGCCAGCACATAGCGGTCGGCGGTGAGCAGTTGCCCGCCCTGGCGCACGCCCGCGATGCGGCCGTGCTGCAGCTCCAGCCCCTCGACGGCCGCGCCGAAATCGAAGCGCACGCCCAGCGTACGGCAGCGTTCGGCCAGGCGCTGGGTGAACAGATGGCAGTCGCCGGTCTCGTCGCCCGGCAGGCGCAGGCCCCCGGCAATGGGCGCGCGCGCATGTGCGAGCGCCGGCTCCACGCGCGCCACGCCCGCGGGGTCGAGCAGTTCATAAGGCACGCCGCATTCCTGCAGCACGGCGATGTCGCGCTGCGCGGCCTGCACCTGCGCGTCGCTGCGAAACAGCTGCAGCGTGCCGCCGGTGCGCTGCTCGTATTCGATGCCGGTGACCGCGCGCAGCTCGCGCAGGCAGTCGCGGCTGTGCTCGGCCAGCCGCATCATGCGTTCCTTGTTGACCGCGTAGCGCTGCGCCGTGCACTGCATCAGCATCGCGGCGATCCAGCGCCACTGGTAGAGGCTGCCATCGGCGCGCACGGCCAGCGGTGCATGCTCGCGCTGGAGCAGCCACTTCATGGCCTTCAATGGAATGCCGGGCGCGGCCCAGGGCGTCGAATAGCCCGGCGAAACCTGCCCGGCATTGCCGAAGCTGGTCTCCTGCGCCGGCCCCGGCTGCCGGTCGATCACCTGGACCTCGGCGCCGGCGCGCGCGAGGTAATAGGCCGCCGTCGTTCCCACGACGCCCGCGCCCAGCACAAGAACTTTCATCGACATACCTCCAGCAGGGAGCACAGAAGGGGCGGGCGGCAGCGCCTGCCGCCCGCGGCACGCCTCAGGCGTGAATATCCCCCAGACAGAGATATTTCAACTCAAGATAATCATCCATGCCGTGGTGAGACCCTTCGCGCCCCAGGCCCGACTGCTTGACGCCGCCAAAGGGCACGTGTTCGGAGGCGATCACGCCGGCATTGATGCCGACCATGCCGTACTCGAGCGCCTCGGCCACGCGGAAGATGCGCCCTACGTCGCGGCTGTAGAAGTAGCTTGCCAGGCCGAACTCGGTGGCGTTGGCCGCATCGATGGCCTCCTGCTCGGTCTGGAAGCGGAACACCGGCGCAAAGGGCCCGAAGGTCTCCTCGCGCGCGCACAGCATGTCGGCCGTGGCGTCGGCCACCACCGTGGGCTGGAAGAACTGCCCCTCGAGCCGGGCGCCGCCGGCAACGACGCGCGCGCCCTTGGCCAGCGCGTCGTCGAGGTGGCGCTGCACCTTGTCCAGCGCCGCGGGCTCGATCAGCGGTCCCTGCACCACGCCGTCCTCAAAGCCATTGCCCACCTTGAGTGCCTGCACACGCGCGGCGAACTTCTGCACGAATTGCTCGTACACGCCGTCCTGCACATAGAGCCGGTTGGCGCACACGCAGGTCTGCCCGGCATTGCGGTACTTGCTGGCCAGCGCGCCTTCGACGGCCGAGTCGATGTCGGCGTCGTCGAACACGATGAAGGGCGCATTGCCGCCCAGCTCCAGGCTGATCTTCTTCACCGTCGGCGCGCTTTGCGCCATCAGGATGCGCCCGACCTCGGTCGAGCCGGTGAAGCTCAGGTGGCGCACGATGGGGCTCGCGCACAGCAGCTTGCCCACGGCAATGCTGCTGGCGCTGTCGGCCGTGATCACATTGAGCACGCCCGCGGGAATGCCGGCGCGCAACGCCAGCTCGGCCGCGGCCAGCGCCGTCAGCGGGGTCAGTTCGGCAGGCTTGATGACGACCGGGCAGCCCGCAGCCAGCGCCGGCGCGACCTTGCGCGTGATCATCGCCAGCGGGAAATTCCAGGGCGTGATCGCCGCACAGACCCCGACCGGCTGCTTGAGCACCATCAGGCGGCGCGTGTTGTCGAACTGCGGCAGCGTCTCGCCATTGGCGCGCTTGGCTTCCTCGGCAAACCACTCGACGAAGCTCGCGGCGTAGGCGACTTCGCCCTTCGCCTCGGCAAAGGGCTTGCCTTGCTCGGCCGTCATGATGCGCGCGAGATCCTCGGTGTTGGCCATCAGCAGCTCGTACCACTCGAGCAGGATCGCATGGCGCTGCTTGGCGGTCTTGGCGCGCCATGCAGGCCAGGCGGCGTTGGCGGCATCGACCGCGCGCTCGGCGTCAAGGGCGCCCAGGTTGGGCACATCGGCGAGCTTGAGGCCCGTTGCGGGGTCGTTCACGTCGAATCGCGCGCTGCCCTGGACCCACTGTCCGTCGATCAGCGCATCGGTCTTGAGCAGGCTCGGGTCGTTGAGCAAAGCCAGGGGCGAGGTCTTCATGTCCATCGGGTGCTTTCCTCAGGCGGCCACTGCCGCGTTCGTGGCGGCCACCACGGCTTGCTCGAGCGTCTGCAGCGCGGCATCGAACTGCGCATCGGGAATGGTCAGCGGGTAGAGGAAGCGGATCACGTTGCCATACTGGCCGCAGCTCAGCAGCAGCAGACCGCGCTCGAGCGCTTCCTTCTGGATGCGAGCGACCAGCGCGCTGTCCGGCGCCCGGGTCTGTGCATCGACGCATTCCATCGCCACCATCGAGCCCAGGCCGCGCACTTCGGCAATGGCCGGAACGCGCTCGGCCAGGCCGCTGAGGAATTCCTCGAGGCGCGCGCCGAGCGTGACGGAGCGCGCCAGCAGCTGCTCCTGTGCGATCACATCGAGCACCGCATGCGCGGAGGCCACGGCCAGCGGGTTGCCCGCATAGGTGCCGCCCAGGCCGCCGGGGTTGGCCGCGTCCATGACTTCGGCGCGGCCGCAGACCGCCGACAGCGGCATGCCGCCGGCCAGGCTCTTGGCCATGGTCATGAGGTCGGGGCGGGTGGCGTAGTGCTCCATCGCGAACAGCTTGCCGGTACGGCCAAAGCCGGTCTGCACTTCATCGGCGATCAGCAGGATGCCATGCTTGTCGCAGACCTGGCGCAGCCCGGCCAGCAGATCGGCATCGGCGACATTGAAGCCGCCTTCGCCCTGCACCGGCTCGATGATGATCGCCGCGACGCGCGCGGGTTCGACATCGCACTTGAACAGATGCTCGAGGGCATGGAGGCTGTCCTGCACCGTCACGCCGCGCAGCGGCGCGGGGAAGGGCAGGTGGTAGACCTCGCCGGGGAAGGGACCGAAGCCGGCCTTGTACGGCTGCACCTTGCCCGTGAGCGCCAGGCCCATCATCGTGCGGCCGTGGAAGCCGCCGCCAAACGCGATGACGCCGGGGCGGCCGGTGCTCACGCGCGCAATCTTGATCGCGTTCTCGACGGCTTCGGCGCCGGTCGTGAAGAACGCGGTCTTCTTCGGGCCGTCGATGGGTACCAGCGCGTTGACGCGCTCGGCCAGCGCCACGGCGCTTTCATAGGGCACGATCTGGAACGCGGTGTGCGTGAAGCGCTCGAGCTGGGCCTGGATCGCGGCGACGATCTTCGGGTGGCGGTGGCCGGTGTTGACGACGGCGATACCCGCGGCAAAGTCGGTGTACTGCTTGCCTTCGACGTCCCAGATCGTCGCGTTCTCGGCGCGGTCGGCGTAGAAGTTGCACATGACGCCGACGCCGCGGGGTGTGGCATCGAGGCGGCGCTGGTTGATTTGCTGGTTGTTCATGGAAGGCCCGAGGGTTGGTGGTCGACGCACCGATTAAAGCCAGGAACGGTCCTATAATCCAGCGCCACTTCGACCCGAATGGATGGTGCCAATTGAAGTCCCTCAGCGGCGACCTGATCGCCCCCCGGCTCGCGCAGCTGCGCAGTGAAAAGCCCGCCATGGCCGTGAACCGGCTGCTCTATGAATGCCTGCGCGATGCGATCCACGACGCAAGCCTGCCGGCGGGTACGCGCCTGCCGCCGACGCGCGACCTGGCGCTCGAAGCCGGCATTTCACGCAACACTGTCATGCATGCCTACGAGCAGCTCGTCGCCGAGGGCTACGCCCGGGGGCTGACGGGCAGCGGCACCTATGTGGCCGAGCGCATTCCCGATCTGGCGCCGGTCAAACCAAGCCATGCGGCCATCGGCGTGCCCGCGAAGGCCGTGGCCGGGCGCCTGTCGCGGCGCGGGCGCAAGGTGGTCATGGGTGCGCAGGCCCAGGCCACGCAGTGGGGCGCGTTTCTGCCGGGCGTGCCCGATGTCACGAAGGTGCCGCATGCCAAGCTCGCGCAGATTACGGCGCGCCTGAGCCGCCAGCTCCCGCCTTCGACGCTGAGCTACGCAACCAACGGCGGGTATGCGAAGCTGCACCAGAGCCTCGCGGTCTATCTGCGCCAGGCGCGCTCGGTGGTCTGCGAGCCAAATCAAATCGTCGTGACCGAGGGCGTGCACCAGGCCATCGACCTGATCACGCGCGTGCTGGGCGACGCCGGCGACCATGCGTGGGTCGAGGAGCCCGGGTACTGGGGCACGCGCAGCATCCTCGAGATCAACGGCATCCGGCTCAAGCCGATGCCGGTCGATGCCGAGGGCATGCGCTTTCCGCTGCAGGCCGCGGGACAGGCGCCGCGCTTTGCCTTCGTCACGCCCTCGCACCAGTACCCGCTCGGGCCGGTCATGAGCCTGGCGCGCCGCCTCGATCTGCTCAATTTCGCCGCGCGCCATGGCACCTGGGTGGTCGAAGACGATTACGACAGCGAATTCCGCTTCGCGGGCCATCCGGTGGCGTCGCTGCAGGGCCTGCAGCCCGGCGCGCCGGTGATCTATGTGGGCACCTTCAGCAAGACCCTGTACCCGGGCCTGCGCATTGCGTACATGGTCGTGCCCGCGCCCTTTGCCGCGGCCTTTCGCACCGCGCAGTCGGAGCTCTACCGTGGCGGGCACATGCTGCAGCAGGCGGCGCTGGCCGAGTTCATGGACAGCGGGCTGTATGCGGCGCATATCCGCCGCATGCGGCTGATCTATGCGGCGCGGCGCAGCTATCTGATCGGGCTCGTCGAGCAGTCGTTGGGGCCTGGGTGGGTGCACGAGTACGACAGCAATGCCGGCCTGCACCTGGTGCTGGCGCTGCCGCCAGGCACCGACGACAAGGCCATTGCCGCCGAGGCCGCGGCGCAGGGCGTGATCGCGCGCCCGCTGTCGATCTATTACTTCGGGCGCAACCCCAGCCCGGGGTTGATCCTGGCGTTTGCCGCGGTGCCGCAGGAGGAAATGCTCGCGCCGTGGCAGATCGTGGCGCGCTGCATTCTCCGGGCCGTGGGGAAAAGGGGCTGATCGCCAGCCCCGTGTGCAGTACTGATCAGTTCAGCGTCACGCCCGCGGCCTTGACCACCTTTTCGGTCTTGCCGGTATCCACGCGCACGAATTCCTGGAATTCGGCGGCGGTCATCGGCGTGACTTCCGCGCCCGTGGGGCCCAGGCGTTCGACCAGCTTCGGGTCGGCCAGCGCGCGCGCCAGGCTGGCGCGCAGCTTTTCCAGCACGTCCTTGGGCGTGCCCTTGGGCGCGACCAGACCGTACCAGGGGAACATCTCGTAGCCCGGGTAGCCCTGTTCGGCCACCGACGGCACGTTGGGCAGCGTGGCCGAGCGCTTGGCGGAAGTGACGCCCAGCGCCAGCAGCTTGCCGGTCTTCACGTGGGGAATCGAGCTCACGATGGTGTCGAAGTACACCGAGACCTGGCCGCCGATGATGGCCGGCAGGGCTTCGGCCGCACCCTTGTAGGGCACGTGCAGCATGTCGATGCCGGCGCGCTGCTTGAACATCTCCGCCGCGAGGTGCGAGGTGGTGCCGGCCCCGAACGACGCATAGCTGAGCTTGCCTGGGTTGGCCTTGGCGTACGCCACCAGCTCGGGAATGGTCTTGGCGGGAACGGACGGGTTGCTCACGACGACCAGCGGCGTGATCCCGACCAGCCCGATCAGCTCGAAGCCGTCCGGATCGTAGGGCAGCTTGGAGTAGAGGAACTTGTTGGTGACGAGCGAGCTGTTCGTGCCCACGAACAGGGTGTAGCCATCGGCCGGGCTGCGCGCCGTGGCGTCGGCGCCCAGGATGCCGCCGGCGCCGGGCTTGTTCTCGATGACGAAGGATTGCTTGAGGTCCGCGGACATGCGCTCGCCCAGCGCGCGCGCGATCGCATCGGTGCCGCCGCCCGGGGGAAAGGGAACGATCAGGCGGATCGATTTGCTGGGATAGGCGGAGCCGTCCTGCGCCTGGGCGGCAAAGGGGAGGGCAAGAGCGACGCAGCTGAGAGCTGCCCGGAGAAAGATTCGGCGCATGGAGTCCATCCTGAGTGAGCGGGTTTTGGCAATCTTGTCATTGCAATTTGCATGCCAGTGAAAATTCTGCATTAAATTTTCACGAATACGCCATAGGGATAACCTCCTTCACCGATTTGGTGAAGTCCGGGCTTTTTTGGGGCAGGCCATCTGCGCCCGCTGTCCATGCCGGTGCAGCGCGGCGCGAGCGGTCAAAAAAAGGCCCGCAAAAGCGGGCCCGAGCGGAGAGCGTCGATCGTTTACTGACGGAAGCTGGGGTCGATGCGGTCGAGCATGCGCAGCAGCGCGGGCCAGTCCTGCTCGTCGCTGCCGTCGGACACGGTGAACTGGCTGGCCACCTTGGCCGCTACCGCATCGCTGCATTCGCGCAGCGCGGCGCCGCCCGACTGGGCCGCGATCTGCGCCTGGCAGGCGCGCTCGAGGTAGTACACCAGATCGAAGGCCTCGCGCACCGTGGTGCCGGCGGTGAGCAACCCGTGGTTGCGCAGGATCATGACTTTGTTGTCGGGTCCCAGGTCTTGCACCAGCCGCGGCTGCTCGTCCAGATCCAGCGCCACGCCTTCATAGTCGTGGTACGACAGCACGCCGTGAAAGCGCATCGCATGCTGCGAGAGATTGAGCAGTCCGCGCTGCTGCGCCGCCACGCCCATGCCGGCGGCGGTGTGCGTGTGCAGCACGCAGTGGAGTTCGGGGCGCGCATGGTGGATGCAGCTGTGGATCACGAAGCCCGCCGGGTTGCAGCCGATGCCGGTGGGGTCGTGGATGACATTGCCCGCATGGTCGACCTTGACCAGGCTCGACGCCGTGATCTCGTCGAACATCAGCCCGTAGGGATTGATCAGGAACGCGTGCGGCGCGTCCGGAACGCGGGCCGAGACATGGGTGTAGATCAGGTCCGTCATGCGGTAGTGCGCCATCAGGCGATAGCATGCCGCGAGGTTGACCCGCATCTCCCATTCGGCGGCGCTCACCGCAGCCTGGGTTTCGGGATAGATATATGTCGTGCTCATGTGTATGCGCGCTGGAAATGGATGAACCGGGAAGCGGTGATGCGCCAGACAATTCCATCATCGTGAAAATATCGACGCAGATTTTCATTATTCATCAATTCCGCCACGCCGTAAACGCCGCTTTGGCGCCCACCCATGCCCCGCCGCGGGTGCGCGGCTAGTAGGACGGCGGCGTCACGACCCAGATCAGCTCGGTCTGGGTGTCGCCCGGGTTGCGGTAGCGGTGCGGCGTGGTGCTGGCGAAGCTGAAGCTGTCGCCTTCCTCGAGCGTGAAGTGCTGCGCGCCGATCCACAGCTCGAGCGTGCCCTTGAGCACGACGCCGGCCTCGTGGCCCACATGCTCGTAGGTATCGGGGCCGCTGTCCGAGCCCGGCTCCATCGTCGAGCACAGCAGCTCCAGCGGGCCTTCGAGGTTGGGAGAGAGCAGGTAATCGGAGATGCCCGAAGCAAATGCCAGCCGGCGCCGGCGCGCCTTGCGCACGACCACGCCGCCGTCGGAGGGCTCGACGGTGCCGCCCTGCGGAAAGAACCAGCTGATCTGCACGCCCAGCGCCTCGGCGATCTGGTGCAGGTCGCTGATCGAGGGTGTGCTCAGGCCGCGTTCGACCTGGCTCAGGAAGCCGATGGATTTGCCGCAGCTCGCCGCGACCTGCTGCAGCGACAGGTTCTTGGCCTTGCGCAGGCCCTTGATCTCGCGCCCCACCCATTCCATCGGATCGGAGGATCGCGGCGCCGGCGCCGGCGCAGCGCGCGCTGGTCGGGCCGCTTTGGGTTGCACGGTGCCCGCAGCCGAGGCTTGGCGCTTCCTTGGCGTTTCCTCGGTGGCTTTTGGGGGGCTTGGGCTTTTGGTTTGCATTTCTTCGTGGAAGGTTCCGGGTGGCCCTGCGCTGCAGCGGCAGGCCAGGGCAGGCAGGGCCCTATTTTGCGCCAACTCCGCCAGCCCGACGACGAGGTGAAACACGGGTAAAACGTGTTCAGTTTCGTGAAAATATCGTTGTGATATTTCATATTGGCGCTAGAATTTGCGCCTGAATCCCCTCAATTCCCAGGAAGTTCCATGCTCCAAGCCGCCAACCCCAATGCAGTTCTTGAACAACGCCGGCTTGCCGCCTGCCCGCGCGGGGTGGGGGTTCAGACGCAGGCCTTCACCGCCTCGGCGCGCAATGCCGAGATCTGGGATGTGACCGGCAAGCGGATGATCGACTTCGGCAGCGGCATCGCCGTGCTGGCGACCGGCCACCGCCACCCGCGCATCGTCGCCGCGGTGCAGCAGCAGCTCGAGAGCTTCCACCACACCTGCTTCCAGGTCACGCCCTACGAAAGCTATATCGCGCTGTGCGAGAAGCTCAACGCGCTGACGCCCGGCAACTTCGCCAAGAAGACCGCGCTGTTCACGACCGGCGCCGAAGCGGTGGAAAACGCGATGAAGGTCGCCAAGGCCGCGACGGGCCGCAATGCGGTCATCGCTTTTTCCGGCGCCTTCCACGGCCGCACGCTGATGGGCATGGCGCTCACGGGCAAGGTGCATCCCTACAAGGCCGGTTTCGGCGCGATGCCGCCGGACGTCTGGCATGTGCCGTACCCCGCGCAGGCGCTGGGCGTGACGGTGCAAGAGAGCATTGCCGCTATCGAGAAGCTGTTCAAGGCCGATGTCGATCCCAAGCGCGTGGCCGCGATCATCCTCGAGCCGATCCAGGGCGAAGGCGGCTTCTATGTCGCGCCGCCCGAGCTGTTCAAAAAGCTGCGCGAGATCTGCGACACGCATGGCATTTTGCTGGTCGTCGACGAAGTGCAGACCGGGTTCGGCCGCACCGGCAAGATGTTCGCGCTCGACCACATGGAAGTCGAAGCCGACCTGATCACGATGGCCAAGAGCCTGGCCGGCGGTTTCCCGCTGTCGGCGCTCACGGGCCGCGCCGAGCTGATGGATGCGGCCGCGCCTGGCGGCTTGGGCGGCACCTACGCCGGCAACCCGCTGGCCGTGGCGGCGGCGCTGGCCGTCATCGAGGTGGTCGAGGATGAACAGCTCGCAGCGCGTGCCCAGGTGCTGGGTGACAGACTCAAACAAAGCCTGCGCGCCATCCAGGCCGAGGTGCCGGAACTCGTCGAAGTGCGCGGCCTGGGCGCCATGGTGGCGGCGGAATTCAAGGACCCCGTGACCGGCGCGCCGCTGGCCGCCAAGGTCAAGAGCATCCAGGAGCTGGCGCTGCAAAAGGGCCTGCTGCTGCTGAGCTGCGGCGTCAATGCCAACGTGATCCGTTTCCTGTTCCCGCTCACCATCGAGGACAGCGTGTTCGAGGAAGGCCTGGCGCTGCTGGCGCAAGCCATCGCGCAGGCCTGAGCGATGCCGACGCTCGCGGTTGCAGGTGCCTATCTGCACAACAAGACGGCGGTCGAGGAACTGCTGCGCCAGCGCCTGCCGGACTGGACGATCGTCCGCCCCGACGACGCGGGCGCGAAAGACGCCTGCGTCGCGGTCTGCTGGGACCACCCGCGCGGCACCTGGCGGCAGCTGCCCGGCGTGCGGATGGTGCATTCGATCGGCGCCGGCGTCGATGGCCTGGTGCGCGACCCGGAGCTGCCCGAGGTGCCGATCTGCCGCGTCATCGATCGCGCGCAGGCGCAGCGCCTGACCGAATATGTGCTCTGGGGCACGTTGACCTTCCACCGCGGCTTCGATATCGCGGCGCGCAACCAGCGCGTGCCGCTGTGGCAGCGGCCGCCCAACCGCGCGGCGGCGCAGGTCGTCGTCGGCGTGATGGGCCTGGGCGAGATCGGCGCGCACATGGCGACGACACTGGCATCGAATCACTACAGCGTCAGGGGCTGGTCGCGCAGCCCGCGCACCATGCCAGGCGTGCAGACCTTTGCGGGAGCGGACGGGCTCGGCGCCTTTCTCGACGGGGTCGAGGTGCTGATCTGCGTGCTGCCCCTGACGCATGAAACCGAGGGCATTCTGTCGCGCGATCTGTTCGCGCGCCTGACGCCCGGCGCCAAGCTGATCCATGTCGGGCGCGGCCCGCAGTTCGTCGAGGCCGATGTGCTCGAGGCACTTGAGTCGGGCCAGCTTGGCGGCGTGCTGGTCGATGTGTTCCCGGTCGAGCCGCTGCCCGCGGACAACGCGCTGTGGCGCCATCCCCAGGTCATGGTGACGCCGCACATGGCGGCCGTCATGCCGATGCCCGATGTCGTCAGCCAGATCGCCGAGAACTGCGAAAGGCTGCTGGCCGGGCAGCCTTTGCTGCGCACCGTGGAGCGCGCAAGCGGCTATTGAGAAAGTCGCGCGTCCTCTGGCCGGGTGTCTTGGAGAAGCTGCATTTCATCCTCGCGTAAACACGGTCGCGCAGGGTGGCGGGTTGCTGGAGAATATGCGCTCACCGGCTGCGCAAAGAAGCTGAACGCAAGGGCAGCCGCGTCTTCTCCCATCCCTACCAAGAAAGCAATCCATGAGACTCAACCGACGCGAATGGCTCGGCGCCGCAGGCGCGGGCGGCGCCGGCGCGCTGCTGGCCAGCCTGGGAATGCAGGCCCATGCCCAGGCCGCACTCGAGAGCGTCAACATCATCACCGGCTATGCCGCGGGCGGTACGTCCGATGCGATCTGCCGGCGCGTGGCGACCCATCTGACCCCGGGCTATGCCAGGCTGGCCGTGGTCGAGAACCGCACCGGCGCGGGCGGCCAGATCGCCATCAATTACGTCAAGGGCCGGCCGGCCGATGGCGCGACGCTGCTGCAGACGCCGATGTCGATGCTGTCGATCTATCCGCATATCTACAAGAAGCTGTCCTATGACCCCGTCACCGATCTGACGCCGGTGTCGCTGGGCTGCGCCTTCGACTTCGGCTTTGCCGTCGGCCCCGCGGTGCCGGCGCAGGTCACCACCGTACGCGAGTTCCTGGCCTGGGCCAAAGCCAATCCGCAGGGCGCGAACTTCGGCTCGCCCGCACCCGGCTCCACGCCGCATTTCATCGGCGCGCTGCTGGGCCAGCATGCCGGTATCGAGCTCAAGCATGCGGGCTACCGCGGCACGCAGCCCGCGCTGCTGGACATGATGGGCGGCAACGTCTCGGCGGTCTGCGGCCCGCTGGGCGACATGCTGCAGCATCTGTCCAGCGGAAAGATCCGCATCCTGGGCGTCAGCGGCCAGCGCCGCAGCCGCTTCGCGCCCCAGGTGCCGACGCTGGTCGAGCAGGGCTACGCCGACATGGCGCACAGCGAATGGTTTGCCTTCTTCCTGCCGGCCAGGGCCGCGCCCGAGCTGGTGCAGCGGCTGAACGGCCATCTGCGCAGCGCGCTGGCCTCGAAGGACGTGATCGACAGCCTGGCGATCTTCGGCCTCGAAGCGATGTCGTCCACGCCGGCCGAACTCGCGGCGCTGGTCAAGTCCGAAATGGCCAAGTGGAAGCCGATCGTGCAGCGCGTGGGCTTCACTGCCGAGGCCTGAGCCCGGGCCGGGCGCACAGGCGCGGGAAAAGACAACGGGAGCCAAGGCTCCCGTTTTTGATGGGCGTGTGACAAAACCACTATCTGCCTACCATGTTGTTTTGTGGCACAGCATGCGTAATTTTGCGTACAGGGTTTATACTAGCGGCTAAGGGTTACTACTTAAGTCAACCTGCTCTGGCGGCATCTGAGATGCGTGCTGTCAGTTGTTCAAGTGCATCTCGTAGAAAGCACACCATGCGTCAAGCCATCAACACCCTGATCTCCTTCATCTCTGACTACCGCGAAGCCCACATCGGCCTGGCCAATCAGTAATTGCAAGGTACCTGTGCAATAGCCGGCTGCGCCGGTCGATGCACACGGACACTGCCCTGAGGCAGAGGGTCCGGGACAAAATACTCCATGACATTGGTCCTGGGGTATTTTTTTTGCCCCGTCGACAGGGATCAGGCTTGCAGCGGTGCGAAAAGCCCGCGCGCGCCATGCGGCTGCGCGCGCAGGTACTGCGCCGAGGCCGCCACCTGCGCGCCGAGCACCTGCGCCGCGTGCCAGGGCCAGCGCGGGTTGAACAGCGCGGCGCGGGCAATGGCAATCGCGTCGGCGCTACCGGCATCGAGCGCTGCCTGCGCCTGCAGCGGATCGGTGATCAGGCCCACGGCGATGACCGGCATCGTGGTGAGCTGCGCGCGCAGCGCATGCGCCAGCGGCAGCTGGTAGCCCGGGCCGACGGGAATCTGCTGCGCCGGGCTCAGGCCGCCACTCGAGACATGCAGGAAGGCGCAGCCCTGGGCCTGCAGCTCCCGGGCCAGCACCGCGCTCTGGTCCACATCCCAGCCGCCCTCGATCCAGTCCGAAGCCGACAGGCGCACACCCACGGGCAGGGCATCGCCCACCGCGGTGCGCACCGCGCCCAGCACTTCGAGCGTGAGGCGCATGCGGTTCTCGAGGCTGCCGCCGTACTGGTCGGTGCGTTGGTTGGACAGCGGCGACAGGAACTGGTGCAGCAGATAGCCATGCGCCGCATGCAGCTCGATCAGGTCATAGCCCAGGCGCTGCGCGCGCAGCGCCGCGTCCACGAACGCCTTCTTCACGCGCACGATATCGGCCAGCGTCGCGGTCGCGGGCGCGGGCACTTCAGGGGATGCGGACAGGGCGCTGGCGCCCAGCGTCTGCCAGGCCTGGTCCTGCGGCAGCGGGCCGCCGCCGAACCAGGGCTGCAGGCTCGAGGCCTTGCGGCCTGCGTGGCCCAGCTGCACGCCCATGCGAATGCCGCTATGGCGGCGCACATGCTCGAGCACCGGGCGCATCGCGGCTTCGCTGGCATCGCTCCACAAGCCCAGGTCCGCGGGGCTGATACGGCCGATGGCTTCGACGGCCGTGGCCTCGACGATCAGCAGGCCCGCGCCCGACTGGGCCAGCTGGCCGTAATGCATCAGATGCCAGTCGGTGGCGCAGCCGTCGGTGGCGCTGTAGGTGCACATCGGCGCAATGGCGATGCGGTTGGACAATTCGACGTTGCCGAGGGACAGGGGAGAGAACAGGGCGGTCATGGCTTTCGGGGGAAAAATGAACGAAAAGGAGATCAGGCTTTTTCCTGCAGCATTTCCTGCAGGGCTTTGATCTGTTGGCGCAGCATGCCATTTTCCTGCTCGAGCGTCTCGACGCGTTGCTGCAAGGCCGTCACGTCGACGGGTCCGTCGGACGCTTCACTGCCCTCGGCGGATTCGCCCCGCGGCTTCTTCTTCGATTCACGCACGCGCTTGGCAGCCTGCTTGAGTTCCTCCTTGCCCGCGGCGGCCGCGGCCACCTGTTCCTCGGCGGGCAGTTGTGCGACAGCGGCGGCCGCATTGATCGAGATATCGCCGGCCTTCACGGCAGCCACGACTTCGGGCGTGGCCTTTTGCTGGATGGTCTCGATCTGCTTGACCTGGGTGCTGCTCAGGCGCGCGACGCGCGCCAGCGCTTCGCGCGTGGCCATGGCCTGTGGGTCGGGCGCGGCTTCGGCGGACGCTGCCTCACCTTCGGCCGGCGCCTGCTCGGCCGCCTGGCTGCGGCGCGCGGCAATGATCTCGCGCTTGCGCAGCGCGAGCACGCCGCGCTGGAAGTCGGACACGCTGCGCCGGCCCAGGTGCTGGTCGATCATCCACAGGTGGACATCGTCCATGTTCTGGAAATGCGCGGCCTGCACGGTCTCGAAGGGCACGCCGTGTTTCTGGCAGATGCCGTAGCGGTTGTGCCCATCGACCAGCAGATCGCCCCAGAGCACGAGCGCGTCGCGGCAGCCTTCGGCCAGGATGCTGCGCTCGAGCGCCTCGTGTTCATCGGCGCTCAGCGGGTCGATATAGGCCTTGAGTTCTTCGTTGACAACAATATTCATGGGACTGAAGGAAAAAAGGCTGCCGCGGCAGCCTGTAAATCATGGTGGGGTGTTCGCGCGGATCAGAGCAGACGCGCGATCAGCGCGCCATCCACCGGCCCCTCGAGCGGAATGCGCACGCGGATCGGGTTGCCCTGGGCCACGGTGACCGGCTCGCCTTCCAGGTTGAACATCTTCTCGAGCAGCATCTGGCGGTTGCCGCTCGGGTGAATGATCTCGAGCGTGTCGCCCACGGAAAAGCGGTTCTTGGTCTCGATCTCGGCCAGGCCGTCGGCCCAGCCGCGCACTTCGCCGACGAAGTGGCTGCGCTGCAGCACCGAGTGGCCGGTCTCGTAGTTCTGGTAGTCCTGCGACGGGCGGCGCTCGAGGAAACCGCTGGTGTAGCCGCGGTTGGCCAGGCCTTCGAGTTCGGTGATCAGATGCGGGTTGAACGGGCGGCCCGCGACGGCGTCGTCGATCGCGCGGCGGTAGGTCTGGGCGGTGCGCGAGACGTAGTACAGCGACTTGGTGCGGCCTTCGATCTTGAGCGAATCGACGCCGATCTTGGTCAGGCGCTCGATGTGCTCGACGGCGCGCAGGTCCTTGCTGTTCATGATGTAGGTGCCATGCTCATCTTCCATGATGGGCATCAGCTCGCCGGGGCGGCCCTGCTCTTCAAGCAGGTAGACCTGGTCGGCCTTGGGGTGGCGCGCCGTGGCATCGGACGCCACGAAGCCGGTTTCCGCTTCCTGCTGGGCCTTGGCGAAGTCGAAGTCGCCTTCCATCTTCAGCGGAATGGCTTCGCCGGTGTTCGGGTCCACGGCCGTTTCCTGCGTCGCGTAGTTCCAGCGGCAGGCGTTGGTGCAGGTGCCCTGGTTGGGGTCGCGGCGGTTGAAGTAGCCTGACAGCAGGCAGCGGCCCGAGTAGGCGATGCACAGCGCGCCGTGCACGAACACCTCGAGCTCCATGTCCGGGCATTCCTGGCGGATCTTCTCGATCTCGTCGAGGCTCAGCTCGCGCGACAGGATGATGCGCGCGATACCCATGCGCTGCCAGAACTTGACGGCCGCATAGTTGACGGTGTTGGCCTGCACCGAGATATGGATCGGCACCTCGGGCCACTTCTCGCGCACCATCATCATCAGGCCGGGGTCGGCCATGATCAGCGCGTCGGGCTTGAACGCAATGACCGGCTCCATGTCGCGCAGGTAGGTGCGTACCTTGTCGTTGTGCGGCAGCAGGTTGCTGGTGACGAAGAATTTCTTGCCGCGCGCATGGGCTTCGGCAATGCCCTGGCCGATCTGTTCGAGGCGGAACTCGTTGTTGCGCGCGCGCAGCGAGTAGCGGGGCTGGCCCGCGTAGATGGCGTCGGCGCCAAAGTCATAGGCGGCGCGCATCTTGTCGAGCGAGCCGGCAGGCAGCAGAAGTTCGGGGGCTTTGAGAGGCATGGGGGGATTGTCTCTGATTGGGAGAAATCGGGTGGGGGATGTGGCTAGCCAAGGCACCAGAGTGCGCCTTGAAACGCTTTTCGACATGCTCTTTACTGGAGCGCAGGCCGTTCATCCTTCGACGGGGCCGCCAAGGCAGGCTCAGGACGAACGGTAAGGCGGGGCACACGCATCCAGGCAACCGTTCGTGGTGAGCTTGTCGAACCATGAAAGGCCTGTCCTAAAGCACAGGCCCCAGACTCAATCCCTGGGCCTGAACCCGATCGTCAACGAACTCGGCACCCGCCCATCCGAATCCCTGGGCAGCGTATCCGTCTTGTGCAGCGCCCGCACGACGGCCTCGTCCCAGGCGGTGTTGCCGCTGGACTGGGTCACGCGCACGCTGACGATCGTGCCGTCGGGCGAGGTGCGCACGGCGACTTCGGCGCGCGGATTGCCGGCGATGTCGTCGGGGTAGACGATATTGGGCTTGACCTTGGCCGCGACCTTGGCGCCGTAGCCGGCCGAAGGCCCGCCGGACGACGAGCCATTGCCCTGGCCCTGGTTCGGGCTGCTGCCGCGCTCGGCACTGCCTTTGGAGGACTCGGAGCCCGCACCGGCCAGTCCCTGCATGCGGCGCAGGTTCTCGGCGCGGCGCGCTTCGGCGGCCTTGGCGTCCTGGGCGGCTTCTTCCTTCTTGCGCTTGTCGGCAGCGGCCTTGTCGGCCTTGGCTTTCTCGGCCTTGGCTTTTTCTTCCTTCTCGGCCTTCTCGGCTTTCTCCGCGCGCGCCTTTTCCTCGCGCTCGGCCTTGGCCTTCTCGGCTTTTTCCGCCTTGGCGCGCTCCGCCTTCTCGGCCTTGGCGCGCTCGGCCTTGTCTTCCCTGGCCTGCTCGGCCTTCTCGGCCTTTTCCTTTTCGAGGCGTTCCTTGCGCTCCTCGGCCTGCTTCTCGCGGCGCTCGCGCGCCTTTTCCTCGCGCTCGCGCTCGGCTTTTTCGGCCTTCTCACGCTCGGCCTTGGCGGCTTTCTGCGCCTCTTCGCGCTTTTTCTTGCGCTCGAGCGCGATTTCAGCCTCGTGGTCGTCGTCCTTTTGCACGGCGGCCGGCGGCGGCGGTGGCGGGGGCACGACCACCGGAGGCGGCGGCGGAGGCGGTGGTGGCTCGGGCTTCACTTCGGGCTCGGGCTCGGGCTTTGGCGGCGGGGTGGGCTCGGGTGTCGGCGCGGGCGGCGCGGCTTCCTGGGGCAGGGCCGACCACAGCTCGGCTTCGATCGCGGCTTCCTCCATGACGGGCGGCATGCGCACGGCCCAGAGCACCGCGGCCACGAGCAGGCCGTGCGCCACGATCGCCAGGATCCACGCGCGCAGACGCGGCGGCGGTGGGGGCGGGGCAAAGGGGTCGTGTTCTGGCGGGCGTGGCATGGCGGACGAGGCTTTACTGGCTGGATTTGACGTCGAGCGCCACGCGCTTGACGCCGGCGCGCTGCAGCTGGCCCATCGTCTGCATGACGGTGTCGTAGCTGAGCGTCTTGTCGGCGGAGATCACCACGGCGCTGTCCTCGGGCTGCTGCGCTTGCCAGGCCTTCGCTGCGAAGCCCAGCTCGTTGAGCAGCACCACCTGTTCGGTGCTGCCGGTCTTCAGGCGGATCGAGCCGTCCTTGTCGATCAGGATGCGCGCGAGGTTCTCGGTCGGCAGGCGCGAGGCCTTGCCGGCGCTGGGCACATTGATCGCCCCAGGCGTGAGCATGGGGGCGGTCACCATGAAGATGACCAGCAGCACCAGCATCACGTCGATGAAGGGCACCATGTTGATTTCGTTGACCGTGCGGCGCTGGCGGCCGCCGCGGGAGGACACTGAGGGCATGGGAATGGCTCCTGGTGGCGGCTCAGTGGCCGGACGCGGTGCTGCTCGCGGCCGAGCCCACGTTGCGCTGCAGGATGTTCGAGAACTCTTCGATGAAGGTGTCGAGCTGGTTGGCGATGCGGTCGGTCTGGTGGGCAAAGCGGTTGTATGCCGTCACCGCCGGAATGGCCGCGAACAGGCCCATGGCCGTGGCCACCAGCGCTTCGGCAATGCCCGGGGCGACGGTGGCGAGCGTGACCTGCTCCATGCTGGCAAAGCCCGTGAACGCGTGCATCACGCCCCACACGGTGCCGAACAGGCCGACATAGGGGGACACCGAGCCCACGGTGCCGATGAAGGGCAGGCCGGCTTCGATCTCGTCCATCTCGCGCTGCAGGCTCGCGCGCATCGCGCGGCGCGTGCCGTCCATCAGCGTCGCGACCTCACCGATGCGGCGCTCGCGCAGCTTCTGGTACTCGCGCATGCCGCTGGCGAAGATGCGTTCCATCGGCCCGCCGCGCTTGGCGTTCTGCGCGGCCGAGGCATAGAGGTCGTTGAGGCTGGTGCCCGACCAGAATTCCTGCTCGAACGCGTCGTTGAAAGCGCGCACCCGCTTGATCAGGCTGGACTTGCGAAAGATCGCGGCCCAGCTCGCGACCGAGGCGACGACGAGCGACAGCATGACGAGCTGCACGACCCAGCTGGCCTGAAGGATCAGGCTGAAAATGGACATGTTTTGGGAATTCATGAAAGTTGTTCCAAGAGGCTGATCGGTATTCTCATCGGACGCATGGTGGCGCCATCGACCCAGCCGATGCGTATCGAGGCTTCGCTGAGCAGTCGAGGCGCATCGGCGGTCATTTGCAGGAAAGCTTGCTGGCGTATTGTCATTGACGCACGTCCGCTCGCTTGCAGGCGCGCGGTAACCAGGAGCTGATCATCCAGGCGCGCGGGCCGGTGGTATTCGACCTGCGCCTGGGTTACGACAAACATCCCGCCGGTTTGTTCCCGCAATTTTTGCTGTTCGATCCCGAGCGAGCGCAGCCACTCGGTGCGCGCGCGCTCGTAGAACTTGAGGTAGTTGGCGTAGAAAACGATGCCGCCGGCATCGGTGTCTTCCCAATAGATGCGGATGGGGAGCGTGAAATCCATGCGTTCAGCCCAGCAGCGCCTGCAGGCGGCGCACGGCTTCGCGCAGCTGGGGCAGCGAATTGGCGGTGGAAAAGCGCACGTAGTTCGCGGTCTCGGCGCTGCCGAAGTCGCGCCCGGGCGTGATCGCCAGGTGCGCGCGCTGCAGCACCGCATGCGCGAAATCCCAGCTGCCCTCGACGCCGAGCTTGTGCGCCGCCTCGGTGCAATCGGCCCAGGCGTAGAACGCGCCATCGGGCATCACGGGCACGCGCAGGCCGAGCTTTTCAAGCTCGGGTATGAAGTAATCGCGCCGTGCCTTGAACTCGGCGCGGCGGCGCTCGTACTCGGCCAGGCTTTCGGGCTCGAAGCAAGCCAGCGCCGCGTGCTGCGCGATGCTGCTGGCGCAGATGAACAGGTTCTGCGCGACGCGCTCGAGCGTCGGCACCAGGGCCTCGGGCACGACCATCCAGCCCAGGCGCCAGCCTGTCATGTTGAAGTACTTGCTGAAGCTGTTGATGCTGATCAGGTCTTCGCCCAGCGCCAGTGCGGTCTGGGAATAGGCCGGGTCGTGCGACAGGCCCAGGTAGATCTCGTCGATGATCGTCACGCCGCCGCGCGCGCGCACCACGTCGTGGATGCGCAGCAGCTCATCAAAGGCAATCGAGGTGCCTGTAGGGTTCGACGGCGAGGCCAGCAGCACGCCGCGCGTTTTCTCGCCCCAGGCCTCGGCGACTTTTTCCGCGCTGAGCTGGAAGCGCTCGGCCGCCGTCGTGGGAATGAGCACCGGCTTGCCGTCCGCCGCACTGACGAAATGGCGGTTGCACGGATAGCTGGGGTCGGGCATCAGGATCTCGTCGCCCGCATCGACCAGCGCCAGGCAGGCGAGCTGCAGCGCGGCCGAGGCGCCAGCCGTGACGACGATGCGCCGTGCCGGCACGTCAACGCCGAAGCGCTGTGCATACCACTGGCTGATGCGCTCGCGCAGCGCGTCGAGACCCAGCGCCGGCGTGTACTGCGTGTGCCCCTCGGCAATGGCGCGCGCCGCCGCCTGCTGCACCAGCGGCGGGGCGGTGAAGTCAGGCTCGCCGATGTTCAGGAAGATCATCGGCGCGCTGGTGTGCGCCGCCTCGCGGGCCAGGGCCTGCGCGGCCTTGGCCACTTCCATCACATAGAACGGCTCGATGCGCTGGGCGCGGTCGGATACTTGCATGGGCAAAGGAGCGTGTTCGGAAAACGAAAGCCGCGGCCGGGCACCGGCGCCGCGCGCCGGGTCCGCGGCCACAGGCGCGTCAGCCGGCGGCCTTGTCAGCGGCGACTTCGACGCTGCGCAGGCTGGGCGCGAGGCCGTTGAGCACCGCGTTGACGTACTTGTGGCCGTCGGTGCCGCCGAATTCCTTGGCCAGCTCGATGCACTCGTTGAGCACGACGCGCCAGGGCACATCGGGGCAGTGCTGGAATTCATAGACGCCGATCCACATCACCGCATGCTCGATGGGAGAGATCTCGCTGAGCTGGCGATCGAGCTTGGGCAGGATCAATGCGTCGAGTTCGGCTTCGGTGGTGATGCAGCCGTGCAGCAGTGCGTCGTAGTGCGCGCTGTCGGCCTTGTGGAAGCCCGCGAGGTCGCGCGTGAACATGTCGATCGCGGTCGCGTCGTTGCGGCCCACGAGGTGCTGGTACAGCGCCTGCAGCGCGAATTCACGCGCGCGGCTGCGGTTGGACTTGGACGCGGCCTTGCGTGCGCCGGTGCTGGTGGTGCCGGCGCGCGGCTTGGGGTGGGCCGGGGCCGCGGGGGATTGTTCTTCGCTCATGTGTCAGTTCAGGGTGTCGAGCAGCTGCGCCATTTCGACCGCCACGCGGGCCGCATCGCGGCCCTTGTCGGTCTGGCGCGCAATGGCCTGCTCCATGTTCTCGGTGGTGATGATCGCATTGGCGATCGGCAGTTGGTAGTCCAGCGACAGGCGGGTCACTCCCGCGCCCGATTCGTTGGCCACCAGTTCGAAGTGGTAGGTCTCTCCCCGGATGATGCAGCCGAGCGCCACCAGGGCGTCGTACTGCTCGCGTTCGGCCATGGCCTGCAGCGCCACGGGCACTTCGAGCGCTCCGGGAACCTGCACATGGTCGATGTTTTCTTCCTGTACGCCCAATGCCAGCAGCTCGGCGCGGCAGGCCGCGGCCAGCGCGTTGGTGATGCTTTCGTTGAAGCGGGCCTGGACGATGCCGATGCGAAGGCCTGCGCCGTCGAGTTGCGGGCCGAGGCCCTGTTCTGCGCCAAACATAGTCTTATTCCTTGGGGATGTAGCCGGTGATCTCGAGGCCGTAGCCGGTCATGCTCGGCATGCGGCGCGGGTTGCCCATCAGGCGCATCTTCTGCACGCCGCAGTCGCGCAGGATCTGCGCGCCGATGCCATAGGTGCGCAGGTCCATGCGGCCACGCTCGGGCGCCTGCGCCGAGCGCGCGCTGCCGTCGAACTGCGCAAGCAGCTGCTCGGCGCTTTCGCCGCAGTTGAGCAGCACGGCCACGCCGCGGCCCTGCGCATCGAGGTAGCGCAGGCTGCTGTCGAGGCTCCACGAGTGCATCTCGCGGTCGACCTCCAGCAGGTCCAGCAGCGACAGCGGTTCATGCACGCGCACGGGCACTTCGTCTTCGGCAGTGAATGGGCCCTTGATCAGTGCCAGATGCACCGATTGGCTTGGCTGGTCGCGGAACACGCGCACCGTGAACTCGCCGAAAGGCGTCTGCAGCGGGCGGCTTTCGACGACCTGCAGCAGCGACTCGGTGCGGCTGCGGTAGTGGATCAGGTCGGCAATGGTGCCGATCTTCAGGCCGTGTTCTGCGGCAAACAGCTGCAGGTCGGGCAGGCGCGCCATCGTGCCGTCGTCCTTCATGATCTCGCAGATCACGGCCGCGGGGCTGCAGCCGGCCATGCCGGCCAGGTCGCAGCCGGCTTCGGTATGGCCGGCGCGCATCAGCACGCCGCCGGGCACGGCCTGCAGCGGGAAGATGTGGCCGGGCTGGACCAGGTCGTCGGCCTGGGCGTTGCCGGCCACGGCCGCCTGCACGGTGCGCGCGCGGTCGGCCGCGGAGATGCCCGTGGTCACGCCTTCGGCGGCTTCGATCGAGACAGTGAATGCGGTGGAATGCTTGGTGCCGTTGCGCGTGGCCATCGGCGACAGCTTCAGGAGCTCGCAGCGCTCGCGCGTGAGCGTCAGGCAGATCAGGCCGCGGCCGAAGCGCGCCATGAAATTGATGGCTTCGGGCGTGACATGGTCGGCGGCAAGCACCAGATCGCCTTCGTTTTCGCGGTCTTCTTCATCGATCAGCACCACCATGCGGCCGGCGCGCATGTCGGCAATGATGTCTTCCACCGGGGAGATGGCTACGGGATGCAGGGGGGAGGTCATGTCGGACTTTCTTCGGATGCCGGTGCAATCGGGCCAGGCAGCGGACATTCCTGGGGGAACTGGCGCCGGCACCGCAGGCAGTGCCCCCAAAGAACGATCGATGCGGGTTGGCCGCTCCGGGGCCGGGCGCCGGATGGCGTGCGACCCACAAAAAAGGCATTTTAGTCCAGCTGCGCAGCCCGCGTGACAAGCGCGGGCGCAAGGCTCAGCGCGTAGGGTCTTCGAGCACGACATCGCCCAGGGGATAGGCAACGCAGGGCAGCACGCAGCCCTCGGCCTTTTCCTCCGCGCTCAGCCCGGGCCATTCGATGTCATAGCGCACGCTGCCCGAGACCAGCTGGCCGATGCAGGTGCGGCAGGTGCCGTTGCGGCAGGAGCTGGGCCAGTCGATCGAGCCCGACTCCAGCGAGTGCAGCAGCGGCTGGTCGGCCCAGGCGTCGCACTGCTGGCCGCTGGGCATGAGACGGGCAATGAAGAAATCGGGAGTGAAAGGGGTGCTCATGGAGGGCAGGAAAGGGAGGGGAACAGCCGGGCGCTGCCGCATTTTTGGGCAGGGTGAAGAAATCCGAGGCAAATCAACAGCTTGCGTTTTCCTTACAGCGATTGCCAAAACTTATCCACATGATTGTCCAGTTCTGACAGGTATAACTGCAAGTCGGCCTCGGGTTAACCCTTGGCGGGTTGTCGGACAGTTTCCCTCTGCCGTCCTCTGGAGCTGCCGGTCCGGCACTGCCTGTTTTTTGTGCAGACCGAGCGGGTCCCTTTGAAATCAACGGCTTGGCGCGTTTTTTGGGCGAAAAACCAGAGTTGTGCACATGCTTGTCCAGCGAACCCGGTAACAACTTTGCAGCTTTGATGACAGTCTGCCTATTTTTTGAGCAATGTCTCCAGGGGTACGCAGCATTGTTACAACCCCAGCATAAACTGCGCTCGCCTGTGCGCCGGCGCGCGGGAGTCAGGCCGCGCGCACGTGATTTGCGTCACGCGCGCAACGTGGCCGCAGGCATTTCTCTATGATCGGTACGTCCGGGCCGGGCGCTGTCCCGGCTCCACCTCAGTTGAATCGGTATACAAGAATGAACAAATCGCAGGAGCCCTTGCCCGTTCCTCCCTCCGAGCGTCTGGCGCAGATCCGCCGCGGCATCGAGAAGGAAGGGTTGCGCGCATTGCCGACGGGCGAGCTGGCGCTGACACCGCACCCGCTTGCATTGGGCTCGGCGCTCACCCATCCGCTGATCACCACCGATTACAGCGAGTCGCAGATCGAGCTGATCACCGGCGCCCACCGGGGCGTCGATGAAAGCCTGGGCGAGCTGGTCGAGGTGCACCAGCAGGTCTATCACACGCTGCGCCAGGCCGGCGACGAGATGCTCTGGGTGTCGAGCATGCCCTGCGGCCTGCCCACCGACGAGACCATTCCGCTGGCGCGCTACGGATCTTCCAACGCCGGGCGCTCGAAAAGCGTCTACCGCATGGGCCTGGGTCACCGCTATGGCCGGCGCATGCAGATGATCTCGGGCATCCACTACAACTGGTCGATGCCGGGCGTGGACAGCGACCAGTACTTCGCGCTGATCCGCAATTTCCGCCGCCATGCCTTCGTGCTGCTGTACCTGTTCGGTTCGTCGCCAGCGCTGTGTTCGTGCTTCGTGCAGGGCCGCGAGCACAGCCTGCAGCCGCTCGACGCCAAGGGCCAGACGCTGCACTTGCCGCATGCGACTTCGCTGCGCATGGGGCGCCTGGGCTACCAGAGCGATGCGCAGGCGGAGATCAGCGTGAGCTACAACGGTCTGGATGGTTATGCCAAGTCGCTGCATGAAGCGCTGACCCGGCCCTATCCGGCCTATGAACAGCTGGGCATCCGCAATCCCGGCGGCGAATACAACCAGCTGGGCACCAGCCTGCTGCAGATCGAAAACGAGTTCTACGGCACCATCCGCCCCAAGCGCACGGTGCACAGCGGCGAGCGTCCGCTGCATGCGCTGCGCGAGCGCGGTGTCGAATATGTCGAAGTGCGGCTGATGGACCTCGATCCCTTCGAGGCCGTGGGCATCGCGCCCGCCACCATGCGCATGCTCGACGTGTTCCTGCTGCACTGCCTGCAAAGCGACAGCCCGCCCGATACCCCCGAGGAAATCGCCGAGCTCAAGCACAACCAGCATCTGGCGGCCGAGCGCGGGCGCGAACCCGGCCTGCAACTGCAGCGCGGCGGCCAGAACGTGCTGCTGCGCGACTGGGCCGAGGAGGTGCTGGGCGCCTGCGTGCCGCTGGCCGCGGCGCTGGATGCAGCCAACGGCAGCACCGACTACAGCCAGGCGCTGGCCCAGGCGCGTGCACGCGTCGCGCAGCCCGACACCACGCCGTCGGCGCAGGTGCTGCGCGCGATGGTCGAGCAATACGACAGCAGCTTCCTGAAGTTCTCGCTGGCGCAGTCGCAGCAGGCACGCGAGGCGCTGCTGGCCATGCCCTGGACACCGGAGCAGCAGGCGCAGGCCCAGGCGCATGCCGAGGAATCGCTGGCCGCGCAGCGCGCGCGCGAGGCGGCCGACACGCTGCCTTTCGAGGAATGGCGCGAGCGTTATATGGCGCCCCAAGGTCTGGGCTGATTCAGCTTGCTGCCGGGAACTTTGCGGCAGTGAGCGCCGCCTGCGCATCCTCGATCCAGAAGCCGGCCGCGCCATAGAATCCCTCCCAGACACAGCCATTGCAGCCCCGGCCGCAGCAGCTCGTGGGCTGGGCGGGCGCGGGCCGCAGCGCCACGCCGGCCTGCGCGGCCAGCGCCTGATAGTGCTCGAATGCCGCGAGCGCCGCCTGCAGCGCAGCGGCCATGCCGTCCATCAGCGGCGGTTTTTCTTGCGTTCGGCGGTGTAGGTGGTCTTGGGCTCGAGCAGTGCCTCGGCCGCCAGGGTCCGGCGCCGGCGCACGAGGCCATGGACGACGAAGGCCGCGCCCAGCACCAGTGCGAACCAGCCGACGATATGCCCTTGCAGGAAAATGTTGCGCAGGTCGCTGGCCTGCATGAAGGAGGGCGCGACCAGCACGACCAGGCCGATGATGGCGCAGGTCACGCCCTTGATCAGCAGGTCGTTGTTGGCCGCGTGCTGGGCCGAGATGGAGTTTGGTGTGGACATGAGGCAGCGGGTGCGTGAAAAAGGCAGAACCCGATTATCCTTGCGCCCCTTGTTAGCGAATGCATCCGCAGAAAGTATTGCCTTATGGCCATTCAATGGTTTCCCGGTCACATGAATCTCACACGCAAGGCGATTGCCGAGCGCATCAAGGACATTGACGTGGTCATTGAAGTGCTGGATGCGCGCCTGCCGGGCTCGAGCGCCAACCCGCTGCTGCAGGAGCTCACGGGCCACAAGCCGCGGCTCAAGGTCCTCAACAAGCAGGATGTGGCCGACCCGGCGCGCACCGTGCAGTGGCTCGACTGGTACAACGCCCAGCCCGAGACGCGCGCGGTGGCGCTCGATGCGTCGGAGCCCACGCCCACGCGCCGGCTGATCGAAGCCTGCCAGCTGCTGTCGCCCGGGCGCGGCGGCATGGCCAAGCCGATGCGCGTGCTGATCTGCGGCGTGCCCAACGTCGGCAAGTCGACGCTGATCAACTCGATGAGCAACAAGGGCCAGGCCAAGACCGGCGACGAGGCCGGCGTCACCAAGCTCGAGCAGCGCATCGTGCTGGCCGACGATTTCTATCTCTGGGACACGCCGGGCATGCTCTGGCCGCGCATCGCGGTGGAGCAAAGCGGCTACAACCTGGCCGTGAGCGGCGCCGTGGGCCGCAATGCCTATGACGAGGAGCTGGTCGCGCTCGAGTTCCTGCGCTACGCGCAGCGCCACTACGCGCCGCATCTGCGCGAGCGCTACAAGCTGGCGCAGGACGATGCCGAGATCGCCGCCATGCCCGACGACGAACTGCTCGAGGCGATCGGCCGCAAGCGCGGCGCGGTGATGACCGGCGGGCGCGTGAATGTGCAGAAAGCCGCGGAAATCGTGATCACCGATTTCCGCATCCACAACCTGGGGCGCATCACGCTCGAGACGCCGCAGGAATACGAGGAATGGTTCCACAAGGGCATGGAGCTCGACGCCGAACGCCAGGCCAAGAAGGACGCGCGCGCCAAGCCCAAGAAAAGTGGGCGCCGTCCGCGCAAGGCCCCAGACGCCTGAGGCCGGCAGCAGCCGTTATTTCACGGCTGGGGTTTCAAACCAACGGCGTGCCAACAGGTCCCAAAAGCGCGAGCCCCGGTCCAGATTGTCGTCATTGAAGTCATACGCCGGGTTGTGCAAGCCCACGCCGCTCTGGCCATTCGGGCCGTTGCCGATCCAGCCATAGGCGCCCGGCACCACTTCGAGCATGAAGCCGAAATCCTCGGCCGTGAGCGCCGGCAGGATGTCGCCGTCGGCGTTCTCGTCGCCGACGATCTCGCGCATGACGCTGGCCATGAAGCGCGCCTCGTGGGCGTGGTTGGTGGTGTTGGGGTAGCCGGGCTTGATGATGACCTCGGCCTGGCACAGATGCGCCGCGGCCACATGCTCGCTGATGCGCTGCAGGCCGGCAATCATCATCTGCTCGGTGCTGGTCTTGAGCGTGCGCACGGTGCCGTAGATCACCGCCATGTCGGGGATGATGTTCTCCACCGTGCCCGAGGCGATCTGGCCCACGGTGAGCACGGAGCTGTCGAGCGGGTCGGTGCTGCGCGAGACCAGCGTCTGCAGCTGGCCGACGAGCGCGCAGGCCACGGGAATCGGATCGACGGTGGTGTGGGGCATGGCCGCATGGCCGCCCTTGCCGGTGACGCGGATCTCGAAGCGCAGCGCCGAGGCCATGATCGGGCCCACGCGCACCGCCATCTTGCCCGCGGGCAGCAGCGGCCAGTTGTGCAGCGCGAACACCGCCTCGCAGGGAAAGCGCGTGAACAGGCCGTCTTCCATCATCGCGCGCGCGCCCGCGCCGCCTTCCTCGCCGGGCTGGAAGATCAGGTGCACCGAGCCGTCGAAGTCGGGCTGCTGCGCCAGCAGCGTCGCCGCGCCCAGCAGCATCGTCGTGTGGCCGTCGTGGCCACAGGCATGCATGCGGCCAGGGTGGGTGCTGATATGGCCGAACTCGTTGAGCTCCTGCACCGGCAGCGCGTCCATGTCGGCGCGGATGCCGATGCTGCGGCCCGGGTTCGCGGCGCTGCGGCCCTTGCCGTGGATGGTGGCGACCACTCCGGTCTGTCCCAGGCCGCGGTGCACCTGCAGGCCCAGCGCCGTCAGATAGGCCGCCACCTTGTCGCCCGTGCGGTGCTCTTCGTATTTGAGTTCCGGGTGGGCGTGCAGGTCGCGGCGAAAGCGCACCAGGTGTCCGAGATGGGGAGTGATGTCGGGAGTCGTTTGCATACAAGAGGCCGCAACGCTGCACCGGCAGGCATTGCCGGAGGCTGCGGCAAATCAGAGGACAAGCCTGCATTATCCGGCGGCGCCGCGCGTCGGGTGCCGGACGGTGCCAATGGCACAGCCCGGTCGCGGTCTTAAGGCTCGGTAGGCTCTTTGCGCTGGGTATCGGCCTTGTGCTTTTCGGCGTTCTCGGCCGCGGCGGCGCGCACCGCGGGCGTGAGCAGCGGCACCAGGCTCAGCACGCCCAGGGCCAGCACGGCGCTCAGGATCGCGGTGACTTCCTTGCCGATGCCCGCCGAGGCGCCGATGGCGGCCGTGAGCCAGATGCCGGCGGCCGTTGTGAGGCCCTTGACCTGGTCCTCGCCGTTGCTCTCGGACTTGAGGATCGTGCCCGCGCCCAGGAAGCCCACGCCGGCAATCAGGCCCTGCAGCACGCGGCTGAGGTCGGCCGCGTTGCCGCCCGCCTGCTGCCCGACCATGACGATCAGCGCCGCGCCCATCGACACCAGCATGTGGGTGCGGATGCCGGCGGCCTTGCCGTTGACCTCGCGCTGCCAGCCCAGCAGGCCGCCAAGCAGCGCCGCGAGCACCAGACGCAGGACGACCCGCGTCATCTGCTCGATGTCGGTGACGTCCGCAAACTCCGAGGCCACGGTGCGCCCCACTTGATTCCACCAGCTGTCCATGGGAAATGTCCTTGAGGGGGCAAGCGATACGGCCGCGCCGCCCGCTGCCCCAGGCGGCACTGTGCGGCACATCGACGGCGCCCGGCGGCAGTGCAGGCCGGCAAAAGCTGTGCGCAAAGACCTACGCGGCGCGCGCCGGCAGATCGCTGCATCCGCCTATAGCCAAGAAACGGGGGCTGTGGTTTAGTGGGGGCCCTTGATGAGGAGATGAACATGACCCCGTTTTCTCTGGATTCCAGCATGACCTCCATGGGAGGTGTCTTCTACCCCACCGGCCACGTGTTCGCGATGGTGCCCAGCGACGACGTGGTCCATGCGGCAGCCGAGGCGCTGCATGCGCTGGGTTATGCCGGTGCGGTGCGCCACGCGACCCCCGACGCCATCCTGGCCGACATCGTGCCCACGCTGGGCGTCGAGGAAGAGGAGCTGGCCGCGGTCGGCCCGGAAGGGGAGATCGTGCAGCGCATCGGCGCACTGGCGCAGCAGGGGCACCACGGTCTGCTGGTCGCGCTGGGCCGCGACGATGCGCATGAGGTGGCCGATGTGCTCAATGCCTATGGCGCCACCGCCGCTTTCCACTACCGCGAGCTGGTGATCGAGGAGCTGGTGCCGGATCAGGACGATGATGCCTACGAGGGCGACGACGAAGACGACTGAGGCGCGCGCAGCGGGCGCGCGCAGCAGCTGTGCGCAGCAGACGCCAACCCTGGCCCAGCGTCCCCGCGCCATCCGCGCGACAATCGGCGCCACTATGAAAACCATCTTGCCCCTGCAGTTGCTGGTCGGTCCTGCCAAGAACGATCCCCGCCCCCTGATCCTCTACCACGGGCGGCGTTGCCCCGACGGCTATGGCGCGGCGCTCGCTGCCTGGCTGTTCTATGAAGGCGAAGCCGAATTCCGCGGCCTCGACCATGGCGAGATCAATGCCGCCGACGAACTCGGCGACCTGGCCGGGCGCGCGGTCTATGTGCTGGACTTCGCCTTCGGCCCCGAGCTGCTCGCGGAAATCGAGTCGCGCGTCGCCAAGCTGGTGCTGCTGGACCACCACAAGAGCGCGGCCGAGAAGCTCCACGGCTATACCTGCCGCTGCGGCGTCGTGCATTTCGACATGAACAAGTCGGGCGCGCGCCTGGCCTGGGAATTCTTCCATCCCGAGAAACCGCTGCCGGCATTGATCCGCTGCATCGAAGACCGCGACATCTGGACCTGGCAGTACCCCGAGAGCCCGGCGTTCCTTGCCGCGCTCGACATGGAGCCGCGCACTTTCGAGCGCTGGGCCGAGATCGCGGCCTTCACGCCCGAGCAGGAGCAGGCCTTCATGGCGCGCGGCGATGCGATGGACGAGAAGTACCAGAAGCTCTGCGCCGATATTGCCGAGGGCGCGCAGCCCGTGGTCTTCAACGGCATCGCCGGACTGATGGTCAATGCGCCCGGCATGTTCCACAGCCAGGTCGGCGACCTGCTGGCCAAGCAAAGCGGCAGCTTTGCGCTGATGTGGCATGCGAGCACCAGCGGCGTCAAGGTCGGCTTGCGCTCGCGCTCGGAGTTCAATTGCATTCCCATGGCCGAATCGATGGGCGGCGGCGGCCACGCCCAGGCCTGCGGGTTCAAGATGGGTATCGCGCGGTTGGGGGAACTGCTGAGCGGGACGTTTGTGGCGCAGGCGGAGGTGGTGGAGTTGCGGGCGGAGGGAGAGCAGCAGTAATCAGTGGTCTGAGGGTTGGCCCGATAGGCACTGGACGTGGGGCCGTCCATGGTTCGACAAGCTCACCACGAACGGTCAAGAATCGGTCCTGCTCTCAAACCTCAGACCGTTCGTTCTGAGCCTGTCGAAGGATGAACGGGCCCCTCGAATGCCCAGCGGGCCTCACCTCAGCCCCCCCCCCCGCTACCCACCCCGGCAACCCCATCACCCGTCGCCAATCCCGCACATCGGACACCCGTTCCGAAAGAACACCCCAATCCGCCTCCAGCTTCAGCATCTCCCCACTGACCGGATGCGGCAGGCTCAACGACTGCGCATGCAGCCACAGGCGCTGGAGCCCCAGGCGCTCGGCCCACCAGCGGTTGAGCGGCCCCTTGCCATGCGTGGCGTCGCCGATGATCGGATGCGCCACATGCTTGAGGTGGCGCCGGATCTGGTGGCGCCGCCCTGTCAATGGCAGCGCTTCGACCAGCGAAAGACGCGTGCCCGCATGGCGCGGGTCGTAGGCCTCGGGCCAGTCCAGGCGCGCGAGGCAGCGCAGGCGGGTCTGCGCGGGCTGCACCGGCGCATCCTCGGACGCGTCATCGGGTTTGAGCGCATGGTCTACGTGCAGCTCGCCCGGCAGCCATCCGCGCACCAGCGCCAGATAGCGCTTGTGCGTCTGCTGCGTCGCAAACGCCTGGCCGAGCCCGCGCGCGGCCTCGGCATGCAGTGCCATCACCAGCACGCCGCAGGTGCCCTTGTCGAGCCGGTGCACCGGGTAGACGCGCTGGCCGATCTGGTCGCGCAGCGTCTGCATCACGAAGCGCGTTTCATGCGCGTCCAGCCCGGTGCGGTGCACCAGCCAACCCGCGGGCTTGTAGACCGCGATCAGGTGTTCGTCGCGCCACAGCACATGGAGCAGGGGTTCGGGGCAGGGGAGCGGATCGGGCAAGGGCGGTCCAGAAAGAGGCGGGTGGGCCCGCACTGTAAGCCAGTCTGGCTTTGGCTGCCCTGCGCAACGCGCACAATCACGGGTTTTGTCCTCCGTTCCCGGAAAGAAATTGCATGCTCCAAGGCATAGTCGCGTCCGTGCTCGCATCGATGCTGTTCGGCACCATCTACTGGCTTTCGCCCGCACTGCAGCCGTTGAACGGCGAGCAGGTGTTTGGCTGGCGCGTGCTGGTGACGCTGCCCTTCACCAGCTTGCTGCTGTTCGCGCGCCCCGCCGATGTCGCGCGGCTGGCCGCGGTCTGGCGGCGCGTGCGCGCGCGCCCGGCGCTGGCGCTGCTGCTCGTGGCCAGCTCGGCGTTATTGGGCGTGCAGCTGTGGCTGTTCATGTGGGCGCCGCTGCAGGGGCGGGCGCTGCCGGTGTCGCTGGGCTACTTCCTGCTGCCGCTGACGATGGTGCTGGTCGGGCGGATGTTCTACGGCGAGCGGCTGTCGCGCGCGCAGGCGCTGGCCGCGCTGCTCGCGGCGCTGGGCGTGGCGCACGAGATCTGGCAGGCGGGCGGCCTGTCGTGGGAGACCGGGATCGTCGCACTCGGCTATCCCGCGTATTTCGCGCTGCGCCGGCGCCTGGACATTCCCGGCGCGGCCGGCCAGTGGCTCGACATGGCTTTGATGCTCCCGGTCGCGCTGTGGTTCATCGGTCGCGCGCCCTCGAGCTGGCATGTGCTGCCCGAGCACCCCGCGCTCTGGGCATTGCTGCCGCTGCTGGGCGTGATCAGCACGGTGGCGCTGGCGCTGTACATGGCCGCAAGCCGCCGTCTGCCGCTTGGATTGTTCGGGCTGCTGTCCTATGTCGAGCCGGTGCTGCTGGTGCTGGTCGCGCTGCTGCTTGGCGAGAGCCTGCAGCCGGGGCAGGGGCCGACCTATGCGCTGGTGTTTGCGGCGATTGCCGTGCTGCTCGTGGAAGGATCCTTCAGGCTGCTGCGCCAGCGCCAGGCTTGCTAGCCGCCGCCGCATCCTCGAGCCGGTCGACCTCGCGCAGCGGCTTGAACCAGGTCATCCAGCCGCCGACCACGGCCAGCGTGCACAGGCTGCCGGCAATGGCCGCGGGCACGGCGCCCAGCAGCGCGGCGCTGGTGCCGGCGCGGAATTCGCCCAGTTCGTTGGACGAGCCGACAAACAGCATGTTCACCGCATTGACGCGCCCGCGCATGTGGTCGGGCGTGGCGAACTGCACCAGCGCCGAGCGGATGTAGACGCTGACCATGTCGGCCGCGCCGGCAAGCATCAGCGCCGCCACCGACAGCCAGAACCAGGTCGACAGCGCAAACACCAGGTTTGCCAGACCAAACACCGCGACGGCCGCAAACATCACGCGCCCCACATGGCGGCGCACCGGCCGCGCGCTGAGCCACAGGCCGGTCGCGACCTCGCCGATCGCCATCGCGCTGCGCAGCATGCCCAGGCCCTCGGGGCCGACCTTGAGCACTTCATGCGCGTAGATCGGCAGCAGCGCGATCACGCCGCCGAGCAGCACCGCGAACAGATCGAGCGAGATCGTGCCCAGGATGATCGGGCGGCTGCGGATGAACTGGATGCCGTCGCCAAAGCGCTGCCACATGCGCCCGGCAAGCTGCGCGCGCGGCGCGGCAAACAGCACCGGCACGCGCGTGAGCATCAGCACCGCGAGCACCAGCGCGACGAAGGCGCAGCCATAGGTCAGCATGCCGCCGCCCAGCGCATAGAGTACGCCGCCGAGCACGGGCGCGGCAATCGAGGCGGTGCGCATCAGCATGCTGTTGGTCGCCAGTGCCTGCGCGAGGTGCTCGCGCGCGACGATCTGCGGCAGCAGGCTTTGCAGCGCCGGGCCGGTGAACGCGCGGCTGCAGCCGAACAGCACCAGCACCGCATAGATCCAATGCACCTGCGTGCTGTGCTGCGCCGACAGCCAGAACAGCAGCCCAGCGCACAGCGCGGCCACGCCCCAGCTCGCGGCCAGGATGCGCTTGCGGCTCATGCGGTCGCTGAGATCGCCCGCGGGCATCAGCAGCAGCAGCATCGGCAGGAACTGCGCGAGCCCCACATAGGCCAGCGACAGCGGATCGCGCGTCAGGTCATAGACCTGCCAAGCCACGACCACGGCCTGCATCTGCTGCGCGAATACGCCCAGCAGCCGGGCGGTGAGAAAGGGAAGAAAACCGGGCTGGCGCAGCGCGCCAGAGGCAGAAAAGGAGGAAAAAGCCAAAGCGCGGACCTGTCTGGATGGGGGCGGGGCCATGAACGGCAGCCCGGCGTGCGTCGAGATTGTGCGCCAATCCGACGCGTCCTGCTGGCCGCTTGCGGATGAGACTCAACCGACTGGTGAACGGCGCGTATTCCCACATTTTGGCCTTTGCTTTGGATCCAACAATGCTTCCAAAGCTTGCCTGTGAACTGGTTCACCCACCTGCAAAGGATCCGCCCATGTCGTTGCTCCACACCAGCTCTCTCCTGGGACGCGAGGCCATCATCGATTTTCCCGACAGCCGCGCCGAAGTGCATTATTCGCCCCAAGGCGTCCTGTTCTGGAAGGTCACGGACTGCAAGGGCAGCACTTCCGAAGGGCGCGAGCGGCTGAGCTACCTGCAGCTCAGCGACACGCTGCACTTCCTCAACTGGATCGAGAAGAGCGGCTTCACCGTGAGCCAGGTGGTCGATACCGCCCAGGGCACGGTCAAGGCGTTCTGGTCTTATACCGATGAACGAACCGAAGGCGGCCAGCGCGCTTCCATGTTCGTCGACGGCCAATTCCGCTTCCGCTGAGCCCTGGCGCTGGTCAGCGCACGATTTCCGTTTCCACGGTCATATCCAGCACATCGATGAAAGCCGGCGCATCGGCCGGCGCGCCCGCGTTCGGGTAGCGCAGGATGCGCAGCACATTGCGCACACCGGGCTGGTGGGCATAGCCCTGGATCTCCCCGTACCAGTTTTCCCAGGCACCCGTCTGCTTTCTTATCCCCTGGTCGTCGTATTCCACCTTTCGCACCTGCAGGCAGCGGTACTGCGGCATCAGCGGGTGGCTGCAAGCCACGCGCTGCGGCGCCACTTCGAGGAACATCCTTTCCCCCGGGCCGCCATAGCGTGTGGCATCGGTGGGCGCGCCATCGAGCAGCCACTTGCCGCCATCCCCGAACACCAGCGTCAGCACCGGCACCGGCTGTCCCTGTGTCTCGATACCCCATTCGCTGACCTCGGGCAGTCGCTGCCCGATGCGCTGCTCGAGCGCCATGACCCCGGCATCCGGGCAGGCGCGGCGTGTGCCGTACAGCGTATCGATGCGCAGCGACTGGTCCTGTACCCGGTAAGTGGCCGACAACTGGTTGCACAGCCGGCGCACCGTGACGCGCTCCCGCGCAAAAGCCAGTTGCACCGCGCGCGGGGCACCACCGGCCCCCGGGATGGGTGGCGGCAGGCTCCAACCGGGCTGCACACCGCCCTGGGGATCGCGCACTTCACGCAGCTGCCAATGGTAGGCCGTCAGCGTGGCGGGGTCTGCCGGGGCGGCGCCGGCATGGGGCAGTGACGCCGCGCATGCCGCCAGGCATGTCCACAGCGCCCGGTTCGAGGGCAATCGCATTGCGCAGTCCTTTCGATGCAGCGGTATTCACAACAGAAGGCAACAGTTGCGAGCATGCCACCCCAGGCGCAGGCTGCGCCGTAGTTGCGCGAAGCGGGCGACCGTGGGACAAATGCGCTGCGGGATGCGCGGTTGCGCGCTTCGACGGCGCGGTCCCCTACGCCAGCCTCATGCCAGGTGTGCTATAAAATTTGACAGCAATTTTTGCGGTGACGCAGAGCAAGGAGCCCGTGGTGGTGAAGCAGACCTGGATGGACGGATGGCGGCGCAGCCTCTGGCCGGTAGCATGGCTGGCGCTGGCCGGTGCCTTGGCGGGCTGTGCCGGCGAGCCGATGAAGAAGGTGCGCCTGCAGGAGGATTTTTCCTCGACGGCCACCTATTCGCGGCTGTTCGACGCGACGCCCGCGCAGACCTGCGAGGCCTCGCGCCGCGCGCTGCTGAGCCAGGGCTACATGATCAACAACGTGCGCGCCGACCTGGTCGAGGGGCAGAAAAGCTTCCAGCCCGAGGCCGAGGTGCATCTGCAGATGCTGATCCGCGTCGTGTGCGTGCCCGAGAGCGCCGACCATGGCATCAGCCTGGGATTCGTCACGGCGCTGCAGGACCGCTATGCGCTCAAGAAAAGCGCCAATTCGGCCAGCCTGGGCGTGGGTGCGCTGGGTTCGGTGTCGCTGCCGCTGGCCGCTACCAATGATTCGATGGTCAAGGTCGGCAGCGAAACCATCTCCACCGATTCCTTCTACGAGAACTTCTTCGATCTGGTCAAGCGCTTCCTGCAGTCCGAGGCGCTGCCCGAGGAGTGATCACGCCGGCAGGAACAGCGCCGGGTCGACCATCGTCTGGTTGAGCATGACACCCCAGTGCAGGTGCGGCCCGGTCACGCGCCCGGTGGCGCCGACGGCGGCAAACGCCTCGCCCGTGGCCAGCACATCGCCAGGCCGGGCATCGACACGGCTCAGGTGGCAGTACATGCTCAGCAGCCCGCCGCCATGGTCGAGCCACACGGTGCCGCCGTTGAAGAAGTAGTCGCCCACGTCCACGACCTTGCCCGGCAGCGGTGCGACCACCGCGGTGCCCGTGGGCGCGGCGATGTCCATGCCGCTGTGCGGATTGCGCGGCTGGCCGTTGAACACCCGGCGCAGCCCGAAGGAGCTCGAACGCCGGCCCGGCACCGGCACGCGCATGCGCAGCTCCTGGCTGCGCTGCGCGGTGAACAGCGCCATCACCTTCTCCTGGTGCGCGCGCTCGCGTTCGTGGCGCGCAAGGTCCTCGGGCGCGAGATCGACGGTCTTGGGCGCGACCTTGAGCTGCTGCTGCGCGTAGCGCTTGTCACGCACCTGGTATTCGCGGGTCTTCGGGCCTTCGCCACCTTCGACCTGCACGCGGTGCGTGCCGGGCTTGGCCGACAGGGGAATGCCGACGATGGCCGTCCATTCGATCATGTCGCCCACGACCAGCACCGGCAGCTCGCCGGCCGTGACCTTGGGGCGCTGCGATGCAGGGCCCAGCGAGAGCCGCGCAATGCCGCCGGGCACGCGCGATTCGTTGGGCCAGACATCGAAGGCCGGGGCCTTCTTGGCGGGGGCGGCCCAGGCTGGGGTGGCAGCCAGCGCGCCAAGGGCGGCTTGCAGCGCCGTGCGGCGCGACAGGAGTGAAGTGGGCATTTGCATAGCCAGGCATTGTGCCGTCGCTTCACGGCACTTTGCGTAGGTCTCAGCCGGGTGCGCGATAGACCAGCACCTTGAGCGAGCGCTCGGGCGAGACATCGGCAAACACCGCGGGGTTGGCCACGCGCTCGATGAATTCCAGCTCCGGCGCAAGCTCGCGCATCTGGCCTTGCAGGAAATCCAGGCCCAGCTCGGGCGCATTGAGGCACAGCAGCGCATGGCCGCCGGGGCGCAGCAGATCGGGCAGGCGGCGCATCAGCTTGGCATAGTCCTTGGTCGCGATGAAGCTGCCCTTCTGGTAGCTTGGCGGGTCCACGATGATCAGGTGGTAGGGCCCGCCGCGCGTGATCTTGCCCCAGGTGCTGAAGATGTCGTGGGCCAGGAAGCTCGCGCCATCGGTGATCTCGTTGAGCTGGTGGTTCTGCTGCCCGATGGCCAGCGCGCTGTGGCTCATGTCGAGGTTGAGCACCTGCTTCGCGCCGGCCTGGCGCGCGACAACGGAAAACGCGCAGGTATAGGCAAACAGGTTGAGCACCTTGAGACCGGGGCGCTCGAGTTCGGGGTGCTGCGCCACATGCTCGCGCACCCAGCGCCGGCCCTCGGCCATGTCGAGGAACAGGCCGTGGTTCTGACCCTTGAGCACATGCACGCGGTAGCGCGCGCCGTTTTCCGTCACGACATGCGGCTCGGGCACGCTGCCGGCCATCAGCCGGGTCTCGTTGCCTTCATGCCGGCACTGGAAGACCCAGTTCAGCGGCTGCTGTGGCGCGATCTCCTGCCAGCGTGCAGCAAGTGCGGCGCCGATGGTCGCCAGTTCTTCGTCGGTCACGGGCTGGAAGCTGGTCAGCAGCAGCACGGGGGGATAGGCATCGAGCGCCCATTGCTCGCAGCCCGGATGGAGGCCGCCGCGGCCGTGGAAGATGCGTCGGGCATCGGTGGACAGATCCATCGTGGCGATGGCGTGAAGCAGGGGTTGCATGGGGGTCTGGCGTGGAAAGTATGTAAAAAAGGCTGCCAGCGGCAGCCTTTGCTTATGTCAGAGGCCAGGCTTATTTGCCCCAGCTGTCCTTCAGGCCCGTGATCCTGTTGAACACCGGCTTGCCCGGCGCATGGTCCAGGCGGTCGGAGACAAAGTAACCATGGCGCTCGAACTGGAAGCGCGTGTCGGGTGCGGCCTCGGCCAGCGAAGGCTCGACAAACGCCGTCACGACCTTGAGGCTGTCGGGGTTGAGCAGCGTGAGGAAGTCCTTGCCGCCCGCATCGGGCTGGGCGTCGGTGAACAGGCGGTCGTAGATGCGCACTTCGGCGGCCACGCCGTCGGCCAGGCCGACCCAGGTGATTGCCGCCTTGACCTTGACGCTGTCGGCGCCGGGCGTGCCGCTCTTGGTGTCGGGCACGAGCTGGGCCAGCACTTCGGTGATCTCGCCCTCGGCGTTCTTCGTGCAGCCGGTGCACTCGACCACATAGCCGCCCTTGAGGCGCACGCGGTTGCCGGGGAACAGGCGCTTGTAGCCCTTGACGGGCACTTCCTGGAAGTCCTCGCGCTCGATCCAGACCTCGCGGCCGATCGTGAAGTGGCGCAGCGCCGGCTCCTCACCTTCGGGCGGATGCGGCAGCGCGGGCAGCGTGCAGGGCTCGAGGTGGCCCGCGCCCATGACGTCGTCCCAGTTCTCCAGCACCAGCTTGACCGGGTCGAGCACGGCCATGCCGCGGTGGGCCTGGTTCTCGAGGTCTTCGCGCAGGCAGCCTTCGAGCGTGGCGTAGTCGATCCAGCTGTAGTCCTTGGTCACGCCGATGCGCTCGCAGAAGGTCTGCAGGCTCTGCGGCGTGTAGCCGCGCCGGCGCAGGCCGACGACGGTGGGCATGCGCGGATCGTCCCAGCCCTGAACGATGCCGTTGTCCACCAGGTGCTTGAGCTTGCGCTTGCTGGTGATCACATAGGTCAGGTTCAGGCGCGCGAATTCATACTGGCGCGGCTGCGGCGCGGCAATCAGGCCGCCGGCCACGAGGTGCGCGAGCACCCAGTCGTAGAACGGGCGCTGGTCCTCGAACTCGAGCGTGCAGATCGAATGCGTGATGTGCTCGAGCGCATCCTCGATCGGGTGCGCGAAGGTGTACATCGGGTAGATGCACCACTTGTTGCCGGTGTTGTGGTGCTCGGCGTGGCGCACGCGGTAGATGGCCGGGTCGCGCAGGTTGATGTTGGCGGCCGCCATGTCGATCTTCGCGCGCAGCACGGCCGCGCCGTCGGCGAGCTGACCATCGCGCATCGCGCGAAAGCGCTCCAGGTTCTCGGCCGGCGTGCGGTCGCGGAACGGGCTGTTGGTGCCCGGCTTGGTGAAGTCGCCGCGGTTGGCGCGCATGTCCTCGGCCGACTGCTCGTCGACATAGGCCAGGTCCTGCGCAATCAGGTACTCGGCCGCGCGGTACATGAAATCGAAATAGTCGCTGGCCTGGTAGGGCGCGGCGCTGCCCGGTGCCTCGCCGGCCTGCGCCCAGTCGAAGCCCAGCCAGTGCACGGCATCGATGATGCTGTCGACGTATTCCTGGTCTTCCTTCTCGGGATTGGTGTCGTCGAAGCGCAGATGGCAGACGCCGCCATAGTCGCGCGCCAGCCCGAAGTTCAGGCAGATGCTCTTGGCATGGCCGATGTGCAGGTAGCCGTTGGGCTCGGGCGGGAAGCGCGTGCGGATCCGCGCCGGGTCGGGCGCGCCGGCCGCATGGTGCGCGGCGTCGCCCGGGCTGCCGCCCCAGTGGCGCTGGGCATGCGCGCCCCGGGCCAGGTCGGCCTCGATGATCTGGCGCAGGAAGTTGCTCGGCTTGAGCGATTCTGGGGAGGATGGGAGGGCGTCGGAAGAACTCATCCGTACATTTTAGGCGCGGGGCCCGGTTTGGGGTTCTTACCAATGGAAACTTCTTGGCCGCGACTAGACACAATTTAATTGCAGCTATCGGCCATCCTAAAGGCATGGTCGCGCGTTAAGTACTCATGCAGTGCCTTCCGCGCTGCGGCAAGCCACCCCGGCAGGCCGATTCAAACAAGGAGATCCTCTATGAAGACAACAAGCCTTTCGCAATCGTGGCGTGTACGTGTGGCCGGTGCGGCGCTGGCGCTGGCATCGCTCGCGGGTGCCGGTGTGGCCCAGGCGCGCGACGTGGTCTGGTCGGTGGGCATCCATTCCCCGGGTATGGTCGTGGCTTCGGGTCCGACCTACTATGCGCCGCCGCCGGTGGTCTACGCGCCGCGTCCCATCTATCACGCAGCGCCCGTGGTGGTCGTGCCTTCGCACCGCTACTATGGCAAGCACCACTACAAGCACTACGACAAGCACCGCCGCCATGGCCACCGTGACCACGACCGCGGCCATCGCCACGGCCATCGCGGACACGGGCACGGCCACCGCTGATTGCGTAGGCAAACGGTACTTGGGGCCCGCATAATCCGGCGTCTGACGTCCGGAGTATTGTGTGAAAACTGTCTATGTCCTGAACGGCCCGAATCTCAATTTGCTGGGCACGCGTGAGCCTGCCGTCTATGGCTCGGCCACGCTGGCCGATGTGCAGCAGCTGTGCGAGCAGGCCTGCGCGCGCCACGGCCTGGCGCTGGCCTTCCACCAGAGCAACCATGAAGGCGTGCTGGTCGACTGGATCCACGCGGCCGGCCGGCTGCATGCGCAGGGCCAGCTCGCGGGCCTGATCTTCAATGCCGCGGCCTATACGCACACCAGTGTCGCGCTGCTCGATGCCGTCAAGGGCACGGGCGTGCCGCTGCTCGAGCTGCACATCAGCAACGTGCATGCGCGCGAGAGCTTTCGCCACCATTCCTATCTGTCTGCTGCGGCGCGTGCCGTGATGTGCGGCTTTGGCGTGGCCGGCTATGGCCTGGCCATCGACGCGGTGGCGCAGTGGTGAGCGCATTGCAAGACTCCCTTGGTCCCGAGGAAACGCGGGTGCCGCAGCCGGTGCGCGACATGCAGGCGCGCGCGCGGCGCATGACCACGCCCTGCGGCGACGGGCACATGGTCTGGCACCAGTGGGGCGCGGCGGGCGGAGCGGCCGCGCCGGTGGTGCTGCTGCATGGCGGCAGCGGCAGCTGGACCCACTGGCTGCGCAACATCGAGGCGCTGGTGGCCACGGGCCGGCAGGTCTGGGCGCCGGACCTGCCCGGTTTCGGCGCGTCCGATGGCGTGCCGGGCGGGCAGGACGCCGACACCATGCCCGAGCCGCTGCACCAGGGACTGCGCTGGCTGCTGGGGTCACGTGAGTTCGATCTCGTGGGATTTTCCTTTGGCGGCATGACGGCCGGCCTGCTGGCCGCGCGCTTTTCGGCGGGCGTGCGCCGGTTGGTCGTGGTCGGAGCGCCCGCCATGTGGCTGCGCGACGAGCGGCCGGTGCGGCTGCTGGGCTGGCGCCATCTGGACAGCGCCGCGGCGCGCATGGACGCGCACCGCCACAACCTGCAGGCGCTGATGCTGCATGACGCGCAGGCCATCGATGACGACACGCTGGCGCTGCATGTGCAGAACGTGCTGCGCGACCGGCTGCCGCGCCGGCGCCTGTCGCAGACCGATGCGCTGGCCCAGGCGCTGCGCCGCGTCGCCTGCCCGGTGCATGCGATCTACGGCATGCACGACATGCTCTACCAGGGCCGGCATGCCGAACTCGAGCTTGCGTTCTCGCGCGCGGCGCCGCAGTTTGCCGGGCTGCACTGGGTCGAAGGCGCCGGTCACTGGGTGCAATACGAGCAACCCGCGCGTTTCGACGCCGTGCTGCAGGGCTGCCTCGACGCGCCGCTGACCTGAAGGCGGCGCCCTGATCTATGCGGCACGCATCGTGGCCGAATGCACCGCATGCCCGGCCTGCAGCGCATCGCCCGTGCGCTTGAAGGTCTCGAGCCACAGGTGGTAGTTGGTCGGCAGGGGCTCGTCCCAGGGGTGGAAGCCGGGCTTGAAGTAGCGCAGATAGGGGCGCATGTGGCGCGTGAAGATGCCGCACGGGCCGTAGACCCACCACAGGCCGGGCGCGAGCATGCGCAGGCGCTGCCAGCGCGTGAAGCCGTCGGTCTTGAGCATGGCAAAGGCAAACAGCAGCACCTGCACATTGAAGCTGAACGTGGCCTCGACCAGCGTGTAGGCGCGGCGCAGGTAGCCCACTTTTGCCACCTGCTGCATCACGTCGAAGGCCACGGCCTTGTGCTCGGTTTCCTCCATCGCATGCCAGGTGTACATGGCATGCACGCGCGGATCGGCCGCGGCCATGTTTTCCTGGTGCGTGAAAAACGAGCGCGCCATGATCGCCGTGAGGTGCTCGCAGGCCGCGGTGTCGGCCAGCGTGTGGCGATGCGAAAAGAAGCGGCGCATGAAGCCGAACAGCAGCGCGCGCGTATAGCCCTCGAGCCGGTCGACATCGACGCCCTGGGCGCGCAGGCGCTCGTTGAACTGGCGGTGGACCATGCCGTGCTGCCCCTCCTGGCGCGTGAAGTCGCGGATGTTCTGCCTGAGCACCGGGTCGGTGACCTGGTCGCCGAAGTCGCGCACGCAGGTGATGAAGTAGCGCTCGCCTTCGGGAAAGGTGATCGACATCGCGTCGAAGAAGCGCGTCTTGAACGGATCACCCCCGAGCCAGTAGCGCGGAATGTCGCCCTGCAGGCCGAAGTCGAGCCGTTCGCGCGGGATGATGGCGTGCGGTGAGGTCATGTCGTGCTCCTTGCTGCGCCCGGGCGTTTGGCCGGCGCGGGTGAATTGCAGATAGGGGTCCCGGACCGGGCCGCGGCGCAGCGCCCGGGCCTCGCGCCGGTGGTCCATGGCCATGGCCCAGGGCGCGTAGGGGCCCTGCCGCGGCAGATCGGCCATTGCCCGCTGCACATAGCCGGAATTCAAGCCCAGCAGCGGGCGTGTGGGCATGTCCGGCGGGGGCTGGCTGGGGCGGCACATGTCATAGCCATGTTCGTCCATATGCCGCAGCAGCCGGCACAGGTGCTCGCACACCGGGCCGATCTTCAGCGTCCACGAGGCGTTGGTGTAGCCCATCGCGAAAGCCAGGTTGGGCACGCCGTCGAGCAGCATGCCCCGGAACACCACCTTGCGCTGCAGATCGACCGCCTGGCCATCGACGCGCAGGCGCACGCCGCCAAGCAGCTGCAGCTTCAAGCCCGTCGCCGTGACCACGATGTCCGCGTCCAGCGCGCGCCCGGAGGCGAGCTGCACCCCGTGCGCGGTGAAGCGCGCGATGCGGTCCGTCACGACCGAGGCCTTGCCGGCCGAGATCGCCTTGAACAGGTCGCCATCGGGCACCAGGCACAGGCGCTGGTCCCAGGGCGCGTAGGGCGGGTTGAAATGCTCGTCCACGGGATAGCCCGGGGGGAGGGCGCGGCGCGCGCGGCGCCGGATCAGCCGGCGCGCGGCCTGCGGGTAGCGCCGGCACAGGCGCCAGATCGCCTGCGACAGCGCGCTGTTCTTGCGCCGCATCACTGCATAGGCCCAGCGCTTGGGCAGCAGCCGGTGCAGCGCGCGCGCCAATGGGTCCACCGAGGGCAGGCTCAGGACGTAGCTCGGTGTGCGCTGCAGCATCGTCACGTGCGCCGCCTGCTCGGCCAGCGCCGGCACGAGCGTCACCGCGGTCGCGCCGCTGCCCACCACCAGCACGCGCTTGCCAGTCCAGTCCAGCGGCGCGGGCCAGTGCTGGGGGTGCACCACCGGCCCTTCAAAGCGCGCGATGCCTTCGAGCTCCGGGGTGTAGCCCTGATCGTAGCGGTAGTAGCCCGCGGCGCTGAACAGCCAGCGGCAGCGCAGCTGCAGGCGCTCGCCGGTGTCCAGGCGCTCGATGTCCACGCGCCACCACGCGTCGGCGCTGGACCATTCGGCAGCAACCACGCGGTGCTGCAGGCGGATCTTCTGATCGATGCGCTCCTCGGCCGCGGCCTCGCGCAGGTAGGCGAGGATCTCGGGCGCGCGCGCGATGGACGGGCCATGGTCCCAGGGCTTGAATGCGTAGCCCAGCGTGTAGAGGTCGGAGTCGGAGCGCACGCCGGGATAGCGGAACAGGTCCCAGGTGCCGCCGGTCGCGGCGCGCGCCTCGGCAATGGCCCAGGTCTTGGCCGGATGGTGCTTTTGCAGGTAGTGCGCGGCCCCGAGGCCCGACAGCCCGGCGCCGATGATCAGTACGTCCAGATGCTCGATGCAGTGGTCCGCCATGGCAGCTCCCCTAGTTGCTATGGGCCCATGGTGTTGACATTGCGGGGAGCAGACAAGGTTTAGACTGCACCGCAGTGCATTGAAATCGGTGCGTTCTGCACCCATCCCGCCATGCTGCCCACCGATGTCTCCCCTCCGGAGCCCGAGCGCGCCGCCGCGGCGCGCCCGCTGTCGCCACGGGTGCGTGCGCTGCTGCGCCAGGGCGCGGAGATCGCGCTGCAGGCGCCGGCGCAGTGGATCGACGAAATCGACCAGGCCAGCCGCGCCGCCGACGCCGGCAAGGCCTTTGCCGAGGACCCGGTGCTGCGCGCCGCGTCGCGCCGGGCCACGCACATGAGCCTGGTGCACTGGGCCGCGGCCAACGTGGCCCACCCCGGCGCGCCCGTGGCGGCGCACCTGACCTGCGACATGCTGGACAACGCGCGCGAGCTGGTGCGCCGCGGCGCGGTGGATGCGATCTTCACGGCCTCGCGCGCCGGCGAGAACGCGGCCTGGCAGCGCTGGATGGCCATTGCCTTCGATCTGACGCGCGATCCGGCCGAGCTGCGCGAGCTGCTGGACGTCTCCTCGCGCTCGATCTGGGCCTTCATGGACGCCAACATGAACGGCATCGCGGCGCTGATGAAAAGCGAGCAGGAAGCCTGGGCGCGCGGCGCGCCCGCGGACCGGCGCGCGCTGGTCGAGCGCATCCTCGAAGGCGCCGAGGTCGGCATGCCCGTGGCTGCGCAGCGCCTGGGCTATGGGCTCGAGCAGCGCCACCACGGGGCCGTGATCTGGAGCGAGGAGGGCGGTGCCGATGCCGACGCGCTCGAGCGCGCGGCGCAGGCGCTGGCGCGCTGTGCCGGTACAACGCAGCTGCTCACGGTGGCAGCGAGCAACGGAACGCTCTGGGCCTGGACCCATGGCTGTGCGCAGGCGCTGGACCTCGCACCACTGCGCCAGGCGCTGCAGGCGCTGCCGGGGGTGCGCATCGCGCTGGGCGGCGCGAGCCCGGGCATCGAGGGCTTTTGCCGCACACACCGCGAGGCGCTCACGGCGCAGCGCGTGCTCGGCCGCGTGCGCTCGAACGCGCGCGTGGTCAGTTTCGACCGGGTGCGGCTCGTGGCGCTGGTGACCCAGGACATCGACACCGGCGCGCAGTTCGTCGAGCACGCGCTCGGGCGCCTGGCCGGCGCCGACCCGATGCTCGCGCGCACGCTGCTGGTGTTCCTGCGCACCGGCTCGCGCGCCACGCTGGCCGCACAGCAGCTGCATGTGCACCGCAACACGCTGCTGCGCCGGCTCGACCAGGCCCAGGAGCTGCTGCCGCGCCCGCTGGTGCACAACCTGGTGCAGGTCGCGGCCGCGCTGGAGGTGCTGCATTGGGATTGCGGCGACTGAGTCTGGCGGCGCCTTTGGCCGTCGCGTCTCAGGGGAAAACGCGCGCGCACCGCCGCATGCGCGCCCGAAGCGGTCAAAATGGCCCCATGTCCATCACCGTAAGCCCCGACGAAGTGCAGATGAGCGCCATCCGGGCCCAGGGGGCCGGCGGCCAGCATGTCAACAAGGTCTCCTCCGCGGTGCACCTGCGCTTCGACGTGCGCGCGTCCACGCTGCCCGATCCGGTCAAGGAGCGGCTGCTGGCGCTCAATGACCAGCGCCTCACGGACGAGGGCGTGATCGTCATCAAGGCGCAGCAGTACCGCAGCCAGGACATGAACCGCGCCGACGCGCTCACGCGCCTGCAGGCGCTCGTCGACTCGGTCGCGCACCCGCCGACCCCGCGCCGCGCGACCAAGCCGACCAAGGCCTCGAAGCGCCGCCGCCTCGAAGGCAAGAGCCAGCGTTCGGCGACCAAGGCGCTGCGCGGACGGCCGATGGGCGATTGATCCAGCCATTGCAAAAGAAAAAGGAAAGCACATGACCCGTTTGACCGATCTGCCGATGCAATTCCTCGAACGCGCCCCCGAGACACCGGGCGCCGACCCCTGGCTGCTGGTGCTGATGCATGGCGTGGGCAGCAACGAGCAGGACCTGTTTGGCCTGGCGCCCCATGTGCCCGCGCATTTCCACGTGCTGAGCCTGCGCGCGCCCTATCCGATGGGGCCGCAGGCGCATGCCTGGTTCCAGTTCACCGTGGACCGCAACGGCACGCGCCATATCGATGTTGAGCAGGAGCGCGAAAGCCGGGCGCTGCTCGGGCGCACGCTGGCGCAGGTGCAGCAGCAATTGGGCATCGCGCCCGAACGCACGGTGGTCGGCGGCTTCAGCCAGGGCGGCATCATGGCGCTGTCACAACTGCTCACGCAGCCGCAATCGTTGCGCGCCGCCATGGTCTGGCACAGCCGGCTGCTGCCCGAGGTGCGCACGCTTCAGGCCGAGGATGCGCAGTTTGCCGGCAAGTCGCTGTGGATCAGCCACGGCACCTATGACAACGTGATTCCGCTGACCAGCGCGCACGCGATGCGCAGCCATGTCGAGGCATTGCCGCTGGCGCTGGACTACCGTGAATACGCGAGCGCGCATGAGATCCGCCCCGATGAACTGCAGGCCAGCATGCAGTGGCTCGGCGGCCTGCGCTGAGCGGATTCAGGGTGCTGTGCGCGGCCCGAAAAACGCCGCGAGCTGCGGCGCGAGCGTCGGGAAGTCCTGCGTGAACTGCGCGCGGTTGACGAACCAGGCCTCGCAGGCCACGGCAAAGAACTCGGGCGGTGCGGTCGCGCCATAGCTGTCGAGCCAGGGCTGGGCGCCGCCAAAGCGCTCGGCAATGATGACCTGCTCGCGAAACTGCTCATAGGCCGGCTCCCAGGCCGCATGCCACAGCGCGCGCGCCGCGCGCACCGTGGCGCTGCCCAGGAACCCTGCCGGTAGCGGCGGGCAGCCGTCGGCCGCGCCATCGCGCATGTCGATCTTGTGCGCGAATTCGTGGATCACCACGCTGGTGCCCGCGGCCGTGCTGTGGCGGCTGTCGTCGACGGCCTGCCAGCTGAGCATCACCGGCCCGCCCTCCATGGCTTCGCCCAGCAGCACTTCCTTGTAGTGGTGCACCACCCCGGCATCGTCCACGGCCTCGCGCCGCGCGACGGCCTCGCCCGGGTGCACGACGATGCCGACGAAATCGCCGTACCAGGCCAGCGCTTCGCGCGGCGCGCCCCAGTGCAGCAGCGGCAGGCAGGCCTGGGCCGCGATCTGCAGCGCCATCGCGTCGGTCACGATCAGCTCGTGCGCGCCATGGAACTGCTTGCGCTGCAGGAACAGCGCGGCGAGCGCGCGCAGCTTGGCTTGGTCAGCCAGCGTCAGCGCCGCAAGAAAAGGGTAGGGCCGGGTGGCCTCGAGCCACAGGCCGGCATCGATTTCCGGCAGAGGCGCGATGCGCTGGCGCAGCCGGTTCCACAAAGCTCGCAGGCTCATGCGGCGGCGCCCGATTCTGGCCAGCGCAGGCGCTGCAGGCCCTGGGCGCGCGTGAGGCGCAGCACTTCGGCGCGCGCCGGTGTGGCTTCGAGCTCCCAGTCGCTGAGCACGATGCGCTGCAGGCCCTGGGCCAGGGCATGTGTTGCCGGGCGGTGGGTATGGCCGTGGATCAGCGTCGTGGCGCCCGCGGCCTGCAGCCAGTCCCGGCTGGCCTGGGCATCCACTTCGGCATAGACCGGCGCTTCGCGCTGGCGTGCGCTGCTCTGGTCGCGCATGCCGCGCGCCTGGGCGCGGCGCGTCTCGAGCGGCTGGCGCAGGAAGGCCTGCTGCCAGCCGGCAGTGCGCGCCAGCGCGCGAAAGCGCTGGTAATCGGTGTCATCGAGGCACAGCGCATCGCCATGGCTCAGCAGATAGCGCTGGCCGGCGAAATCGAATCGGGTCGGATCGGGCAGCCAGGTGCAGCCGCTGCGTTCGGCGAACTTCGCGCCGGTGAGGAAGTCGCGGTTGCCCTGCATGAAGAACAGCGCGCGTTCGCGCGAAATGGCAAGCATCCGGGCGCAGCAGCGCGCCTCGAAGCTGTCGGGATCGTCGAGCACATCGTCGCCGATCCAGACTTCGAACAGGTCGCCAAGCATGAACACCGCGTCGGCGCGGGTGTGCGTGAGGTAGTCGAGCCAGCTGGCTACGGTCTGCGGTGCGCTCGCCTGCAGATGCAGGTCGGAGATGAATTCGATGCACTGCCACCCGGGCGGCAGCGCCAGCGCGTGGGCTGTTGGCGCCGGGGGCAGTGCGCGGGCCATTTACAGGGCCACGGCCTTTTCGATCACGACGTCGGTCTGGGGCACGTCGTCATGGAAGCCCTTGCGGCCGGTCTTCACGCCCTTGATCGCGTCGACGATCTCGGTGCCCTTGACGACCTTGCCGAACACGGCGTAGCCCCAGCCCTGGGCACTGGGCGCGGTGTGGTTCAGGAAACCGTTGTCGGCGACGTTGATGAAGAACTGGGCCGACGCCGAATGCGGGTCGCTGGTGCGCGCCATCGCCAGGGTGTACTTCGCGTTCTTCAGGCCGTTTTGCGCTTCGTTCTGGATCGGCGCGTCGCTTTTCTTTTCCTTCATGCCCGGCTCGAAACCGCCGCCCTGGACCATGAAGCCGGGAATCACGCGGTGGAAGATCGAGTTGTCGTAGTGGCCCTTCTTCACGTAGGCGAGGAAGTTTTCCGTCGACTTGGGCGCATTGACGGCGTCGAGTTCGATGGTGATCACGCCTTGGCCGGCGATGTGCAGTTCAACTTGGGGATTGCTCATGGAATTTCCTTTGAAAGGGGGATGGGAGGCTTGCCGGTGCGGCCGCCTGGGGATTTCAGGGCAGCACGCGTGCCGAAAGGATCGTCACCGGCGTCGTGGGCACATTCTGGTGCATACCGCGGTTGCCCGTGGCGACGGCGCGGATTTTGTCCACGACATCGGTGCCCTTGACGACCTTGCCGAACACCGCGTAGCCGTGGCCATCGGGCTGGGGCGCGTTGAGCATGGCGTTGTCGGCGACGTTGATGAAGAACTGGGCCGTGGCCGAGTTCGGGTTGCCGGTGCGCGCCATGGCCACGGTGTATTTGTCGTTCTTGAGGCCGTTGCTGGCCTCGAGCGGGATCGGCGCCTGGGTCGGCTTTTGCTGCAGATCGGCGGTGAAGCCGCCGCCCTGGATCATGAACCCGTCGATCACGCGGTGGAACACCGTGCCGTCGTAGTGCTTGGCGTTCACGTACTGCAGGAAGTTGGCGACCGTCTTGGGCGCCTTGGCGGCGTCGAGCGCCAGCACGATCGCGCCCTGCGAGGTCTTGATTTCAACCTGGGACGCAGCCTGCGCGGCAGCGCCGGTGGCGGACAGCAGGCCGGCGCTCAGGGCCAAGCCGGCGAGTGCAAAAGTGGTTTTTCTACGCGAGATCATGCGGAACTCCTGAAAGGGAATGGCAGTGGGATGGTTTGCGGCGGCCACAGTTCCCGCAGGCAGCGCGGGTGGCAGCAAAAGGCCGCCGGTGGAACGCAGGGCCAACGTGGCCCCGACCGTCGGCTTATTTCTTCGCCGGCGCGGCCGGCTGCAGCAGGCTGCGCAGCTGCGCGAGCTTCGGGGCCAGTTGCGCGCCAGCGCGCGGGTCGAGCTCCTGCGAGCGCTGCCAGGACTGGTAGGCCAGGCGCGCGTGGATGTCGCCGAGGTTGGCGTGCGCGACCGCATAGCCAGGGTTGTTGCGCACGGCCTGCTCGAGCAGGCTGCGGGCCCGATCCAGATCGCCATCGCCGGCGTGGATCGCGGCCAGGTTGTTGTAGGGCTCGGCCAGCTCGGGATATTCCTCGATCAGCAGCGTGAAGCTCTCGATGGCCTCGGCCTTGCGCCCGGCATCGGTGAGGGCGACGGCGCGCAGGAAGCGCATCTGCGGATCGCGCGCGTTGCTGGCCAGATAGCCGTCGGCACGCGCGATGGCCTCGGTGGTGTTGCCTGCGCGCAGCAGCTGGTTGACGTCGGCGTAGTCGTCGGCATGGGCGGCGCCCGCAGCCAGCGCCGCGGCCAGGGTCAGCAGGCGCAGGGCGCGGGGAAGGGCGATGCGAGCGGGCATGTAGGTGCTTTCGGTGCGCGCAGGGATCGGGCCTGCGGCGCGGGCTTATACTTCGGGCCATTGTAGCTGAGGGGTGTCGGACCGGATGGACCCTGGCGCCCCCTTGCCGGGTGCCGCGCGCCGGCCGTGCAGGGGCTGCCACTTCGGCCGTCCCCTCCCTCTCTCCCCCTCGTAACAGACATTCCATGAGTTTGCGTATCTACAACACGCTGTCGCGTGCATTGGAAGCGTTTTCGCCGATAGAGCCAGGCCATGTGCGCATGTACGTGTGCGGCATGACCGTCTACGACCTGTGCCATCTGGGCCATGCGCGCTCGATGGTCGCGTTCGATGTGGTGCAGCGCTGGCTGCGTGCCAGCGGCCTGCGCGTGACCTATGTGCGCAACATCACCGACATCGACGACAAGATCATTCGCCGCGCCGTCGAGAACGGCGAAAGCATCCGCCAGTTGACCGACCGCATGATCGCGGCGCTGCACCAGGACGCCGATGCGCTGGGCATCGAGCGCCCCGACGCCGAGCCGCGCGCCACCGACTATGTGCCGCAGATGCTCGGCATGATCGGCCAGCTGCAGCAGCGCGGTCTGGCGTATCAGGCCGGCAGCGGCGACGTGAATTTCGCGGTGCGCAAGTTCCCGGGCTACGGCCGCCTGTCGGGCAAGACGCTCGACGAGCTGCAGGCCGGCGAGCGCGTGGCCGTCGATGACGGCAAGTCCGATCCATTGGACTTCGTGCTCTGGAAGAGCGCCAAGGCCAGCGAGCCCGACGAGGTCAAGTGGGACAGCCCCTGGGGCCCGGGGCGCCCGGGCTGGCATATCGAATGCTCGGCCATGGGCTGCGAACTGCTGGGCGAGAGCTTCGACATCCACGGCGGCGGCGCCGACCTGCAGTTCCCGCACCATGAAAACGAGATCGCGCAGAGCGAAGGCGCGACCGGCAAGACGCTCGCGCGCACCTGGATGCACAACGGCTTCATCAACGTGGACAACGAGAAGATGTCCAAGTCGCTGGGCAATTTCTTCACCATCCGCGATGTGCTGCGCGAGTTCGACGCCGAGACGGTGCGTTTCTTCGTCGTGCGCAGCCACTACCGCAGCCCGCTCAACTACAGCGACGTGCACCTGGCCGATGCGCGCTCGGCGCTCAAGCGCCTGTACACGGCGCTGAGCCTGGTGCCCGCGGCCGAGGTCGAGATCGACTGGGCGCAGCCCCAGGCCGCGCGCTTCAAGGCGGCAATGGACGAGGACTTCGGCACGCCCGAAGCCGTGGCCGTGCTGTTCGAGCTGGCCGCCGAGGTCAACCGCGATCACAGTGCGCAGGCTGCCGGCTTGCTCAAGGCCCTGGGCGCGTGCCTGGGTCTGCTGCAGGACGACCCGCAGGCGTTCCTGCAGGCCGGCGTGGCGGGTGGCGTCGACGCTGCTGCCGTCCAGGCGCAGATCGACGCGCGCGCCGCGGCCAAGGCCGCCAAGGACTGGGCCGAGGCCGATCGCATCCGCCAGGCCCTGCTGGCCCAGGGCATCGTGCTCAAGGATTCCGCGGCCGGCACCACCTGGGAGGCAGCGCCCTGACCGGCGCGCGACCCATGGTTTTTCATTTCAATGAGTTCAATGCAGGCGGTACCAGCGGTGAATGCTCCTAAAGAGATAGCGAACGTGATTGCCACGCCGCTGTCCGCACCAGCCTACTGGGCGGAAGCCTGCAAGCACCTGGTCAAGAAAGACCGGGTGATGAAGCGCCTGATCCCGCAATACGCGGGCCAGGCGCTGCAAACGCGCGGCGATGCATTCGTGACGCTCGCGCGCTCGATCGTCGGCCAGCAGATCTCGGCCAAGGCCGCGCAGACGCTGTGGAGCCGCCTCGCGCTGCTGCCCACGAGCATGTCGCCCGAGCAGCTGCTGCGCCTCAAGGTCGACGACATGCGCGCCGCCGGCCTGTCGGCACGCAAGGTCGATTACCTGGTCGATCTGGCCGTGCACTTCACCGAAGGCCGGCTGCACACCGACCAGTGGGCGTCGATGGACGACGAAGCGATCATTGCCGAGCTGATGGCGATTCGCGGCGTGGGCCGCTGGACGGCCGAGATGTTCCTGATCTTCCATCTCATGCGGCCCAACGTGCTGCCGCTCGACGATGCGGGGCTGATCAACGGGATCAGCCAGAACTATTTCTCGGGCGACCCCGTCAGCCGCAGCGATGCGCGCGAGGTGGCGGAGGCCTGGAAGCCCTGGTGCAGCGTCGCGACTTGGTATATTTGGCGATCGCTCGACCCGCAGCCCGTGGCTTATTGATACAACCCATACCCTCAGCCCAGGGCCGGGACAAGGAGAAAAAAATGGCGAAAAAGAATTTTCTGGATTTCGAGCACCCGATAGCCGAGCTTGAATCCAAGATCGAGGAACTGCGCTACGTGCAGACCGAAAGCGCGGTCGACATCTCGGAAGAGATCGACCAGCTCAGCAAGAAGAGCCTGCAGCTCACGCGCGACATCTACAGCGATCTGACCCCGTGGCAGATCACCAAGATCGCGCGCCACATCGAGCGCCCCTACACGCTCGACTATGTGCGCGAGATCTTCACCGATTTCGTCGAGATGCACGGTGACCGCCACTTCGCCGACGACCAGTCGATCGTCGGCGGCCTGGCGCGCTTCAACGGCCTGCCGTGCATGATCATCGGCCACCAGAAGGGCCGCGATACCAAGGAGCGCACGCTGCGCAACTTCGGCATGACGCGCCCCGAGGGCTACCGCAAGTCGCTGCGCCTGCTGAAGACCGCCGAGAAGTTCAAGCTGCCGGTGTTCACCTTCGTCGACACGCCCGGCGCGTTTCCCGGCATCGACGCCGAGGAGCGCAGCCAGTCCGAAGCCATCGGCCGCAACATCTACGAGATGGCGCAGCTGCAGACCCCGATCATCTCCACCGTCATCGGTGAAGGCGGCTCGGGCGGGGCGCTCGCGATCAGCGTTGCCGACCAGGTGCTGATGCTGCAATATTCCGTCTACTCGGTGATCAGCCCCGAAGGCTGCGCCTCGATCCTGTGGAAGACCGGCGAGAAGGCCCCCGAGGCCGCCGCCGCCATGGGCATCACGGCGCTGCGCCTCAAGGCCCTGGGCCTGATCGACAAGATCGTCAGCGAACCCGTGGGCGGCGCGCACCGCGACCCCAAGCAGATGGCCACCTTCCTCAAGCGCGCGCTCGGTGACGCCTACCGCCAGCTCGCCGACCTGAGCCCGCGCGAGCTGCAGGACCGCCGCTATGACCGACTGCAGAGTTATGGTCGGTATTCGGATACCAAAGCCGAAAACCGCTGAGCGCCTCCGTTCGTCCTGAGCTTGTCGAAGGATGGACGGTCTTGCACGCAAGCATATTCAGCACATACGGCTCCCTCGGGAGCCGTTACTGTTGCTGGAGAAAAGCAACATGACCCAGTCGTTCGACGCCGCAATCGCCGCCTTCGCCCCGCCCCTGCCTTTGGCCGTGGCGCTCAGCGGCGGCGCCGACTCCACGGCGCTCCTGCTGGCCTGCGCACGGCGCTGGCCCGGCCAGGTGCATGCGATCCATGTGCACCATGGGCTGCAGGCCGCGGCCGATGGCTTCCAGGTGCATTGCGAGGCGCTGTGCGCGCGGCTGCAGGTGCCGCTCACGGTGTGCCGCATCGACGCGCGCCATGCGCCCGGCCAGAGCCCCGAAGACGCCGCGCGGCAAGGCCGCTATGCGGCGCTGGCCGAGGCTGCGCTGCACGCCTGGCCCGACCGCCCGATGGCCGCGGTGGCGCTGGCCCAGCATGCCGATGACCAGGTCGAGACCCTGCTGCTGGCGCTGTCGCGCGGCGCGGGCGTGGCCGGCCTTGCCGCCATGCCGGCGCAGTGGCAGCGGCTGGGACTGACGTGGCTGCGCCCGCTGCTGCAGGTCGAAGGCGCGGCGCTGCGCGCCTGGCTCGTCGCGCAGGAACAAGACTGGGTCGAGGACCCGAGCAATGCCGACGCGCGCTTCACGCGCAACCGCATCCGCGCGCAGCTCCTGCCTCCGCTGCAGGCGGCTTTTCCGCAGTTCCGCGAAACCTTTGCGCGCAGCAGCCGGCATTGCGCCCAGGCCGCCGAGCTGCTGCAGGAAGTGGCCGAAGCCGATCTCGCGGCGGTGGGCAACCCGCCGCGCATTGCCGCGCTGCAGGCGCTGAGCAGCGCGCGCCAGTCCAATGTGCTGCGCCACTGGCTGCGCGTCGCGCACGCCACCACGCCCGCCGCCGCGCAGCTCGATGAGCTGCTGCGCCAGGTCGCGGCCTGCACCACGCGCGGGCACCGGATCCGCCTGAAAGTGGGGGGCGGGTTTGTGGTGAGAACAGGGGCGCTGCTCGGTTGGTACAATCCCTGAGTTTTGGTCTACTTTTGCACGAAAACCGCTGGCGCACCAAAACGTCCCTTTCCTTGCGCCATGTCCGAAGTTTCGTCACCTTGATATCCAATGGCACTGATCGTTCATAAATACGGCGGCACGTCGATGGGCTCCCCGGAGCGCATCCGCAATGTCGCCAAGCGCGTGGCCAAGTGGGCTCGGGCCGGCCACCAGATGGTGGTGGTGCCCAGCGCCATGAGTGGCGAGACCAATCGTCTGCTGGGCCTGGCCAGCGAGCTCGCGCCTGCGCAGCCGCAAAACGCCTATTACCGCGAGCTCGACATGCTGGCCGCGACCGGCGAGCAGGCCTCGTCGGCGCTGCTGGCCATCGCGCTGCAGGCCGAAGGCATGCCCTCGGTGAGCTACGCCGGCTGGCAGGTGCCGGTGCGCACCGACAGCAGCTTCACCAAGGCGCGCATCGAGTCCATCGACGATAAGCGCGTGCGCGCCGATCTCGAAGCCGGTCGCGTGGTCATCGTGACCGGTTTCCAGGGCATCGATCCGAACGGCAACGTCACGACGCTCGGCCGCGGCGGCTCCGACACCTCGGCCGTGGCCATGGCGGCGGCGCTCAAGGCCAGCGAGTGCCTGATCTATACCGATGTCGATGGTGTCTACACCACCGACCCCCGCGTGGTTCCCGCCGCGCGCCGCCTGTCCACCGTGAGCTTCGAAGAGATGCTCGAGATGGCCAGCCTGGGCAGCAAGGTGCTGCAAATCCGTTCGGTCGAGTTCGCGGGCAAGTACCGCGTGCCGATGCGCGTCCTCTCGAGCTTCACGCCCTGGGACATGGACCTTGCCGAAGAAGCCCAATCGGGCACGCTGATTACTTTTGAGGAAGACGAAAAAATGGAAAAGGCTGTCGTATCCGGCATCGCTTTCAACCGCGGCGAAGCCAAGATCTCGGTGCTTGGCGTGCCCGACACCCCGGGCATCGCCTACCGCATCCTGGGCCCCGTGGCCGAAGCCAACATCGAAGTCGATGTGATCCTGCAGAACGTCAGCAAGGACGGCATCGCCGACTTCAGCTTCACCGTGAGCCAGGGCGACTACCAGCGCGCGATGGACCTGCTGCAAAGCAAGGTCGTGCCCGAACTCGGCGCCAAGGAAGCCGTCGGTGACCCCAACATCTGCAAGGTCAGCATCGTCGGCATCGGCATGCGCAGCCACGCCGGAGTGGCCAGCACCATGTTCCGCACGCTGAGCGAAGAGGGCATCAACATCCAGATGATCTCGACCTCGGAAATCAAGACCTCGGTCGTGATCGACGAAAAGTACCTCGAGCTGGCCGTGCGCGCGCTGCACACCGCCTTCGGCCTGGACAAATCGGAGTAAATTTGCGGTTTTTCCCGAAGGCGTAAAAATCTCGGGTTAGAATTGCTTTATTGGAAACGTGACCGAGTGGCCGAAGGTGCTCCCCTGCTAAGGGAGTATGGGGTGTAGAGCCTCATCGAGGGTTCGAATCCCTCCGTTTCCGCCAGGACTTAAAGCCCCAAGTGAGTGATCGCTTGGGGCTTTTTCCTTTTCCGTGTGCATCCCGGAATCCCATCGCTGAACCGTCCCTCGATCGCGTTTTTCTGGCTTCGGATGTGGCTCCCATCGTGGCGTTTGTGGCCGCCAGATTCTGGCCACCAGCCGCGGAAAAATCCATTTCGCACAGTCATGCAGGCAGCGCGGACCTGCTGCGCGCAAGGCTACTGTCCGAATGTGCCACTGGGTCTGCTCGTCGAGGTAGGTCTTGTCCATGTTTGGATAGATGAGCAGCTTGCGCCATTGGTCTGCATGCAGGCTCTTTGGAGCCGTATCACGTCCACGGCACACTGTTTCTGCTCCACCAGGCGCTGTTTGTCTTGCGTCATCAAATTCGCGGATAGCGAAGCAGCGCGACGTGTACATCAGCACCATCAGCGATGCTGGGAAGGGAGCTGGAGCTACAGGGGACGGGCGCCGTGGTACGGAAGACCGGACGTATCAATTCGGTAGTGAAGGTTGAGCGGATGAATCGAAGGTTCCCGGGCATTGTTCCTTGCGAGGCACGGCGTTTTATCGGCAAGATTGTCTCCTAGCCTGGCCAACGCGTAATCTGCATTGCATGATCTTTGAAGAAATCGCTGCGGTTGAGTAGACGTTCCCCCGTTGGAAGGATCCGGCCATGAAGAGCCTCCTGGTACCTTTCAAGTGTCCAATGCGACCAATACTGCGCCACAAAGTGAAAGGGCTCTGCCTCAGGAAAACGTGAGGATACGGGATGATCTCAATAGCGGTATAGAGGCAGAAAAAGTCTTCTTTCAGTCGTCTGATGAGACCCCTATTTCTGTCAAAAAATGCTTGCCTTCCTAGAAAATCCCCGTATCAATGGTTTGAATTTTGTAGATGCTTCGCTCTAAGTGATTTTTGGGGAATCTGGGTGCCTCTCGTAACTGACCTGAGTGTGGCCAATTGCATTTGGCACTTTTAAATAAGTATGACTTCAAGATTATTAGTAGGACAAATAATTTATAGATGTCTATTATTTCATCCAATGAATTATGGAAAGGCGACGGGGTTGTGACGGATTGTGGTGGGGCTTCATCCGCGCGAACATGGTCTTAGGATCAACGCTGAATGCCAGTTCTATGATGGAGGGGAACATTGCGTCACTGCCGGGGACTGGAGTCGGCATGCTTGCATCCCAAATGACGTATACAGCTTGAAAAAGTAGATAGCCGGCGCCTCTACTTCCTGCCTTAAAAATTTTAGGAGGGCATCATGCATCAACATTCAGACGGTCAGCTTAAGCATTTGACATCAAGTTGGCAGCGCATCATTCTTCACCGAAGCTGGTTTGAAGACAGGCGCAAGTGTGCTCGAAAAGCAGATTTTTTGGTTGACTTTGGAAAGCTTGACCGTTCTCCTAAAGATCGTCAGGCTCTGGCGTCCTATGGTGATCAACGCATACCTAAATTTCTCGCTGGCGTTAGTGGAACCTGCGTTTTCCAAGAAATCATCCTCTTGCGTAAGAAAATTGTATGCCTGATCTTGGCCATGCTATCTCCATTCAGTGTTTATGCATTAGGGGTGGGCACTACCGATTCTGGTTCAGCATGGACCTATTCCGGTTGGGTGTGTGATCCTGCAGTCCCTGGTTACCAAAGTGAAGTCCAAGCGAAACGTGACGATGGGGAAGTGTTGGGGCGTGTTGTTGCTGGTGACGTACACGAGACTTCGATGCCGTCCGCCTGTCGCAGCTCACACAATGCTCACGGTTTTCGGCTCGATATCGAGCAAAAAGCCAGGTGGGCAGATGGGAAATATCATGATGTCACCCTCTACTCCGTGGACCCTGCGGGGAATAAAACACCGTTTAGTACTTTTTCAGTTCAATTCTCAAGCTCGGCAGAAGATGTCCCGTCACCACGTGCTGCAGGAGACATCGTCGGTCGTGAGTTGGATTATAAAAAAGCAGCTTTTTCCGGTCATATAGGAATATGGGATGGAGCTAAGGTAATTGAAGTGCTTGACGAAAAAGGAGCTAGCAAAGTTTATAGGAATAGCTGGGAAAATTTCAAATCTCGTTCTAAGGTATGGAATACGGTACATCCTAATTACCCAATGCATACCATAGAAACATGCTGGGCCCATACTTGCGATGTTAATCTTCAGCAATCGGGTGGATTGAGAGTTTCAGCACAGCAAGCAGTAATCCTGCGTGCCACTCAAATATATATGATTGGTGCAGACTACACCCTTGGATTATATTTCACCGCTGCAGAGCCCGAATTGAGAAATCATAGGGAATCACAATGGCGGAAATCTGCTGTTAGAGGTATGTACCGTTGCGACACATTTGTCTATGACGCATTTGTCGCGACTACCGATAAGCTCAGCTTTCTAAATCCTCCTCGCTATGTCTACAATATGGATAAATCCTGGAAGGAAAATGTTTCAAGCTTATATGGATTTGCATTGACGCTGCCATCTTCAATGCTTGAGAAAATTCGGAATTTCTAATGAAAATTTCATTGTTCTATCGTGTCGCGATAGCTTTATTTCTTGCAAATATTTTTGGATTCTACTTGGCTTACGAAGGCCGATCAGCATCTGAAGCAGGAGAAGATTTCCATCAGTCTGAAAATAAGAGTGAGATTGGCAGTGAGATGATCTCCAAAAATAAGGCGTCTGGGGCAGCAGAACGCAGAACTGCCAAAATTGAATTTCTTATACGTACATTGGAGAATTTAAACTCGAAAAATTCCGACGCAGAGGAACGCATTCAAATTGCCCAGGAGCTCAGCAAAGCATATTTTGACACAGGCCTCGAAGGTTTCCAAATGAAAATATCTAAGGCGCTCAGTCATGCTCTTCGACAAGAAGATAGTTTGGATGTGGTTCGTTTTTTGGCGTTGAGCCATTCGAGACTATATTTCGATGAAAACACGATGCCAAATATAAAATATGCATATGATTTAAAGGCGATTTCTTTTGATGAATATCATGGGGAATTGGCTCATATCTATCCTGGTGCTCCTGTCGAGAACAGGTCTAATATTATTCGCGAGATATCACTAAGCAATAATAGATATGCAGTCGATATTATTTCAGATAGTGTGGTTTCTGAAAATGATATTAGACTTTCAAGTAAAGAAATTTCCGACCTGTATCTGTTGCTTGAAACTAATGAGCCAATATTTAGCGGATCTCCTGACGCCTTCGGATATTTCGATGCAATTCTCTATTCCAACTGGTTAGTAGCTACTTCGCGTTTGAAAAATAAGAAATATGGAATCAGTATTGAGCAGATCTTGAGGGATAAACTACTTGATCCTGGTACCGACCCCAGAGCGTCCGTTGCGTTCCTGATCAGTCCGTATGCACGAAGCATGAGTGGATCTCAGAGATCTGCTCTCCGTTGGGATGCCATCGAATTGCGTGCGCGGGAGTTTATGAGACAAAATCCTGACTCTTCTGGTTTGCAGCAGATAGGTCAAGAGATGTTGAGTGGAGGCGGTAGATGATTTTACCCATCAGAAAAATCTCGTTTATATCTATATTATTATTTTTCTACTCTGCATTTATTTATCTTTTATATTCTTCTTACGAGTTGCATGCTGGCACAGCGGAATGGATATTTCCATATGAAACCTTTGCTGAGGTTGGAGTGTTCTTTTTTACTTGTATTTATTTAAAAAGCTTTTCTCGATGGATTTATTGCTTGTTGGCCGTTTTATTTTTTTCTGTATCTGCTGGGTTTATTCATTTTTATTTCAGCGAAAAATACGCTGACGTAGATTGGCAAGGAGTCAGTGGTGCAATCAATGTGGCGACAATCCAGGCAATATTTTCCACCTACATTTTTATATTCACTGCTGCGTTTGTCTGGATTGTGAGATTTGTGATGAAAAAAATTTCTATTCATAAGCTCGGTCAGCGTTGAGCCGCAGAACCTCTCATCGAATAACAAGGTGTTGGTTCAATGGATCTTCGCGGGCCTGGACTCAACTGGGGTCCTGCATCAACAACGGGCCAGGGCCGAAGTCATGCTGCTGGATCTGGTAGCCAAATTCCAGCAAGATAGACCCTGAATTTCCCAGCACCGGCGACCCCTGATCCTCTAACGGAGGAGGGGGGACCGATCAATGGCGCTGGCTAGAAGCCGCAATGCAAGACTAAAGAATAGTGGTTCACCTTGAATCTGCCCAGAGTGAACAACTACGTTTTCCGACTGACCGTTTCAGAGAAAAGCAACAGCTCGGGTATGCATGAAATATCTCAAGCTACGGTTTCGAATCTCCATGTCGCCCCAACATTTGAAGTCCCAAGTGAGCCATCGCTTAGGAATTTTCCTTTTGCTCGGTAGCGTTTTTATAGCCATACCCGATCTGAATCTGCAATGAGTTTATGTCTCACACGGTGTTAACGCACACCGGCAGCCAAACAGGCCACCAGCTGCCGCGCCGACTTGCCGCTGACCCCCTTGCCAGTGATCGACAGCGCCGGTGGATGAGCAAGCATTCGCGCAAAGACGTCCCGCACTTCCTCCGAGCCGATGTCGTCGATCAGAGCGATGGTCTCGGCCAGGGGCGTCAGGTTGCCGTTGGCGAAGAGTTCCTCGACGGCCCGTTCCATCGTGGCAAAGGGCCTTTCCCTGGCGCGCACGTGGGACACGGTCAGCTGGTTCTTTGCGCGCTCCAGATGGATCGGGTCGAGGGCGATTGCCTGGGCCTGCAGCAGCTCGCCCGCGGCCTCCACCAGCGCCTGGACCTTGTCCGGGGTGGTCACGGCATGCACCACGAAGTTGAGCCAGGCGTCTCCGCTGTCCAGGCTGGCATCGGCCGTATAGGCCAGGCCGAGGCGCTCGCGCACCGTATCGACCAGGGGCGACGACATGCCGCCGCCCAGCAAGTTGGTGGCAAGCGCCGCAGCCAGGCGCCAGCGCTGTGGCGACACGCCTTCGGGCCCGCTGGGCGCCAGAGGGTAGGCGATGTGGAGGAATACCTGCGACACCTGCGTGAAGCGCCGGGCCAAGGCTTGGGTCGCATACGCCGCGGGCAAGGGGGGATGCGAGCCGCAGCGGTCCGCAGACGCCGGCATTACCGAGAAGAGTTCCTCGGCGCGGTGCATCCAGGCGTCGACGTCGAAGTGGCCCGCCGCTGCGACGACGGTCTTGTGGGCCACGTAGTGCTGCTGCACATGGCGGACCAGATCGTCGCGGGTGAAGCCCATGATGTTCTCGACCGTGCCGATCACGGGCATGCCCATGGGGTCGTCGCCCCAGAGGGCGCGGTCGAGCAGATCGCTGGAGCTGTCCTCGGGATCCTCGTCGTACTCGATGGCTTCCTGGCGGATCACCTCCAGCTCGCGCTGCAGTTCGATCTCGGGAAAAGTGCTGTGCAGCACGATGTCCGCCGTCATGCCAAGCAACTGCTGTGCGTGCTGACCCAGGCCGGTCATGAAGTAGCCGGTGCTGTCCTTGCCGGTATAGGCGTTGACCTCCGCACCCAGCCGCTCCGCATCCAGGTTGATTGCCTGCACCGAGCGCGTGGTGGTGCCCTTGAAAGCCATGTGCTCCAGGACATGGCTGATGCCGTTGGAGGCGGGCGTTTCGTCGCGGGAGCCGACGCGCAGGAAAACGCCCACGCTGGCGCTTTGCACATGGGGCATGGGGAGGGCCAGCAGTCGCACGCCGTTGGGGAGCGTGCGCAGGATCGGGGCGGGGTGGTTGGCCATCAGTTGTCTTGGTCGGGGGTTATCTGGTCACTGTCGTTGGATTGCATTGCGCCGGATTCTTTTCTTGCAGACCCAGGATCGCTGGTGCGGGGGCTGGTCCGGGTTTTTATTCCATGCTGCATTGTCGCTGCGCGCCGCAGCCTTCATCAGACCGGTGCCGAATCTGAAGCTCAGGCTTCTTGTGTAGCATATGGACACAGTTAACCGGGGCCACGCTCCGCTGTCCATTCCCCTGCGCAGTTGCGCAGCGGGGCAGTCAAACCCCTTTGTTGGCAGACTTCATTGCGCATTCCTGTTCTTGTCCGCATTGCCTTTGGCGCCTTGTTCCTCTGCCTTGCCGGCGCTGCGCAGGCGCAGGTCTACCGCTGCGGCAACAGCTACTCTCATGCCCCGTGCAAGGGCGGCCAGGTGATCGATGCCGCGCCGGTGTTGAGCGACCCACGCGGGCCGGTTACCAAGGAGATTTATCTGTGCAGCGCGGCGGGCCGCCATTACTGGAGTTCCGTGCATTGCGCGCAGCGTGGCTGGCATATCGAGCGCATCGAGCGGGTTCCAGCTGCCATGCCCTGGGAGGAGCAGGTGGCCGCGGCCACGCAGGCTTACCGGTCGTCTGTGCAGGCGCTGGCGGCCCCCGTGCCGCGCATAACCCAGGCGCCTTTGCCCGCGGCACAACCGGCCAAGGAACAGTGCCGCGCGCTGGACGAGCGCGTGAAGATGCTCGACAGCATGGGCCGTGCAGGAAGCCTGTACTACGACCTTGACTGGGTGCGGCGCGAACGCAAGAAGGCGCGCGATCAGCAGTACCGATTGCGCTGCTGACGCATCTATTGCAGTCCCTGCAGATTTGGCCCGCGCGACGCTTGGAGAAACTCCGCGACGGCCTCGACCTCCAGCGGCCTCGCGATGTAATACCCTTGTGCGGCGTCGCATCCATGGCGCTTGAGCAGATCGAGGACCTCCGCGGTTTCGACCCCTTCGGCAAGCATGCGGTAACCGAGCGAATGCCCCATGTCGATCAGCGCCTTGATCAGCGTGAGTGCCCGTTCGTCGGTCGCTATGGGTTTGATCAGCGTCTGGTCCAGCTTCAGGATATCGACGGGAAGGGAATGCAGGCATGACAGGTTGCTGTACCCCACGCCGAAGTCATCGAGCGAGATGCCGACGCCCATGGCGCGTGCCGCATCGAGCGTGGCGGCCGTGCGCGTGCCGGTCATCAGCGTAGTTTCCGTGCACTCCAGGCGCAGGGTCTCGGGGTGGATACGGTAGAGCGCGCAGGCATTGCGCAGCACTTGCAGGAACATCGGATGCTCGAGATTGCGCGCCGAGACATTGACCGCGATCGTGAGGTCGATGCCCTGGGCGCGCCAGTGCGACTGCTGCTCGAGCGCCTTGTGCAAGACCCACTCGGTGAAATCGTTGATCAGCGTGGTCCGCTCCATCAACTCGACGAACTCGGCAGGCGACACATCGCCGAACTTCGGATGGTGCCAGCGCGCCAGTGCCTCGACACCGGAGATCCTGGCGGTATGGAGATTGAGCTTCGGCTGGTAGACCAGCCGGAATTCGCCCTGCGCGAGGCTCGAGGGAATGGCCCGCAGCAGCGCGAACGCCCGTTTGTGCGGCATGTCGAATTCGGACGAATACCATGCCCAGGGGCGTTGCTCGGCCTCGGCCTGGTACAGCGCCGTCGTGGCCATGCGCAATACGTCGACCGTTTCGGCCGGGATGCAACGGAAGCGGGCCAGCCCGGCATGCGCCTCCAGCTGGACGGTGATGCCGCCTTCGGTCACGAAAGGCTGGCCGAGCCGGGCCAGCAGGGCCGCTGCCGTGTCATGGTGCAGCGCGCCGCCATCCGCCTTGTGGATGATGGCAAAACGCGTTTCCCCCACATGGTAGAGATCGATGTCGCTGGGCAGCGATTTGATGAGGATCGTCGCAATCGACCGCAGTGCGACCTCCAGCGGACGGATTCCCACCGCGCGCACGGCGGACTGCAGCTGGGTGTTGCTCATGACCTCCACCAGCATGAAAGAGGCTGGCTGGGCCGGCGTGGCCAGGCAGGCATCGCGCAGATCGTCCGCGAGCTGTGCGCGGTTGGGCAGCCGCGTGACTTCGTTGACCCGTCCTGCCATCTGGTGCAGGTCGATCTGCACCATCACGAGGGCCGCGAGGTCACGCAGCAGCAGGATGTCCTGCGCAGTGAATTCTCTGGGGCTGGTATCGATCACGCACAGGCTGCCCAGCGTATGCCCCGAAGGCAGTTGAAGCGGCACGCCAGCGTAGGAGCGGATGCCGGGGGCGCCCGTCACCATGCGGTTGTCGGCAAACCGTGGATCGAGCAGCGCGTCCTCGATCACCAGGGCGCTCGACGCTTCGATGGTATGGCTGCAAAAGGAGTCGCTGCGCGCCGTCTGGGGCTCCTCGATGCCCACGCGGGACTTGAACCACTGGCGGCTTTCATCGACGATGGAAATGGCCGCCATCGGCGTCTGCAGCAGCGAGGCGGCCAGCCGCGTGATGCGGTCGAAGGCTTCGCTGGCCTTGGTGTCGAGAAGTCCGGTGGAGCGAACGAAGAAAAGCCGCTCCTGCTCGCTGGGGCGCGACGCAGGGGGCATTCCCGGTGGAATTACACAGACAGAAGCTTCCACGGGGCGTCCTCGAGCGCAAAAAGATCGTTCTTCATATCCACAGTATGGGTGCGCGCGAGTAGTCCTCCAAAAACCTCAGTTTTCCTTGGGTGGACCGTGGCGGAAGGTCCGCGCCAGGAAAATGGCTTCGATGCCGGCGCAAGCTCCGAAACGGGCTGTCCATGCGCCTGGGCTGGCGCATTTTCGGGCAGGCATGGCGAGCATGCGATAGTGTGCAGCCCTGGGGTGACGACAAGCCGGTGCCTGGCCCGCGCTCCTCCATGGCAGAGCAAGGAGTTTCCGCATGCGCCTCGACGATGGCTTTCCGCCTGAAACTGCCCCCTTTGGCGCTGTGGACAGCCCGGACGCGGACTGGCAGTCGCTGGGCTCGCTGGCATCGCTCTCCATTAGAGTGGCAAAGGAGCCGGCCCCGCGCCCGGTGACATCGGCCCGGGCCATTGCCGGTTTCGGCCTTGCGGGCGACCGGCATGCATCGCCTCAGTCCCCGAGGCAATTGCTGCTGACGGGCAGCGCAGCCTATAGGCGCTGGAGTCTGCCCGCGGCGTCGCTGCGCGAGAATCTGTGCCTCGAGGGCTCCACCGCGCCACTGGCTTCGGGCGATCTGCTGCGAGTCGGGGAGGAAGTAATCCTCAGGATGATGTTTCTGTGCGAGCCCTGCAGCCTGCTCGAGCGCCGCTGTCCGGGAACGCTCAAGGTGATTGGAGCGGACCGCGGCATGCTGGCGCGGGTCGTGCGGGGAGGGGAGATCCGCGCGGGCGACGCGGTGGCCCTGCGCCGTGCCCAGGCGCCGCGCTGGAGCAACGAATGGCAGGAGCGCGTGCTGCACGTCGCACGCGCCGTGCCCGAGGGTGCATGGATCGGCTACCGCCAGTTGGCGCAGTTGGCGGGCGTGCACACCGCGTATTGCCGCGCGTTTCCGCGGGTTCTGACGCGGCTGCCGCACGAGGTGGCAAGCCGGGTGAAAAATGAGATCAACGCAGCAGCGCAATGGTCCGGCGCGGGGTTGTTTGATTTCACCGTACCAGCACCTGGGTGAATGCCGCGCGCGGCTTGTGCCAGGTTCAGGCCGCAACCGCTTCAAGCTGCGCCGCATTGCGCAGCGACAGATCGGGCCGGATGCGCGCCTGGGCGCGCACCAGTGGCAGCAGGTCGCGGCCGTAGCCAATGGCATCTTCGAGCGGATCGAAGCCGCGGATCAGAAAGGTGCTGATGCCCAGGTCGCGGTAGTCGAGCAGTGCGTCAGCGACCTGCTCGGGCGTGCCGACCAGTGCGGTGGAGTTGCCCTGGGCGCCGAGCAGCCCGGCAATGCCGGTCCACAGGCGCTTGTCCAGCCGTGCGCCCTGGGCCGCGGCGGCCAGCAGGCGCTGGGAGCCGACGTTGCCCGGCGCGGGCTTGTTCAGCTTGCCCTTGCGCGCGGCGACTTCGCGCGCCTGCTCCAGGATCGCATCGGCGCGCTCCCAGGCCGCGGCTTCGGTGGCGGCCAGGATCGGGCGCAGCGACAGGCTGAAGCGCACGCTGCGGCCGTGGCGCGCGGCGGCGGCGCGCACGCGGGCCACAGTCTCGCGCACCTGCTCATGGGTCTCGCCCCACAGCGCATAGACGTCGGCATGCTTTCCCGCGACCTCGATGGCCGCATCGGACGAGCCGCCGAAATACACCGGCAGATGCGGCTGCTGGGGCGAGCGTATGTCGGAAAACGCCTGTTCATAGCGATAGAAGCGGCGGTGGTGATCGAAAGGCTTGGCGCTGGTCCACGCCTTGCGCACGATTTCGAGGTATTCGTCGGCGCGCGCGTAGCGCTCGTCCTTGTCGATGAAGCTGCCGTCCTGGCGCATCTCGAACTCGTTGCCGCCGGTGATGATGTGTACCGCCGAGCGCCCGCCGGTGATCAGGTCCAGCGTGGCGAGCTGGCGCGCGGCCAGCGTGGGCTGCGTGAAGCCGGGCCGGTGCGCGACCATGAAGCCCAGGCGCCTGGTGACCGAGGCCGCATGCTGCGCCACCAGGATGCTTTCGGGCGAAGTCGAGTGAAACGCAATCAGCGCGCGGTCGAAGCCGCCATCTTCATGGATGCGCGCGGCCTGCTCGACATGCGCCAGGTCGAGGCCCGAGCGCGGCGCGTCGATGGTTTCCGAGCTGAGCTGGGTGCCGATGTAGCCGATGAATTCGAGGGACATGGGATGGATCTCCGGGAGAAATGAAGTCGGATGGGGAGGGCTTCAGGCCGGCACGGCCTCGGGAGCGTGGGGCGCCGCGGCGGGTGCCTGCACCTGCCGCACGCCCAGCCAGGCCAGCAACTGGCCGCGCATCGCGTTGAAGCCGGCATGCTCGATGGCTCGGGGGTGGGGCAGCGCCACCGTCAGCTCGTGGCGGATCACGCCTTCGTCCATGACCAGCACGCGGTCGGCCAGCAACAGCGCTTCCTCGACGTCATGGGTGACCAGCAGGATGGCGCAGCGGTGGCGCTGCCACAGCTCCTTGACCAGCTCCTGCGCCTTGACGCGCGTCAGAGCGTCAAGCGCGCCAAAGGGCTCGTCGAGCAGCATGAGATCGGGCTCGCGCACCAGCGCCCGGGCCAGCGACGCGCGCTGCGCCTCGCCGCCCGAGAGCACCTTGGGCCAGACATCGGCGCGGTGGCTCAAGCCCACTTCCGCGAGTGCGGCCTGCGCCCGTTTTCGATCGGGCCGGCCGGGCAGGGCCAGCGCGACATTGCGCCACACGCGCTTCCAGGGCATCAGGCGCGGCGCCTGGAACGCGACGGCGCGCTTGACCGGCACCTCGACGCTGCCCGAGATCTCCTGGTCGAGATCGGCCAGGATGCGCAGCAGCGTGCTCTTGCCGCAGCCCGAGCGGCCGATCAGCGCGACGAACTCGCCCGCGCGCAGGTCCAGGTCGAGATCGCTGATGACGGCGCGCTCGCCAAAGCGCCGCGTGAGGCCGCGCACGCGCACGGCCACGGGCGGGGAGACAGGTGTGCTCATGGTGTTCATGCTCCACTGAAGGCCGGGCGCCAGCCCAGCAGCAGGCGCTCGAGCGCCCGCACGACGAAATCCACGACCAGGCCCAGCAGCGCATAGACCACCAGGCACACGACGATCACATCGGTCTGGAACATCTCGCGCGCCGTGCTCATCAGGTAGCCCACGCCGGCCGTCGCGTTGATCTGCTCGCCAAACACCAGCGCCAGCCACGACACCGCCAGCGCATAGCGCAGGCCCACGAGCGCATTGGGCAGCGCGCCCGGCAGCACCACATGGATCACCATCGCCGCGGGCGACAGGTTCAGCGTGCGGCCGGCTTCGACCAGCGCCTGGTCCACGTTGCGGATGCCGGCATAGACATTGAGGTACAGCGGAAAAGCCGTGGCCAGCGCGATCAGCGCGACCTTGGGCTCCTCGCCGATACCGAACCAGATGATCAGCAGCGGAATCAGCGCCACATTGGGCACGGTGCGCAGCATCTGCAGCACCGAGTCGATCAGATCCTCGCCCAGGCGCGTCAGCCCGGACAGCACCGCCAGCACGGTGCCGATGCTGCCGCCGATGGCCAGCCCCAGCAGCGCGCGCTGCATCGAGATGACGATCGCATCGGGCAGCTCGCCCGAGGCCCAGAGCGCGGCGGCCGAGGACAGTACGGTCTGCGGGCCCGCCAGCACCTCGGCCGGCAGCCAGCCGCCCACGGAGAGCGCATACCAGATGGCCAGCAGCAGCAGCGGACCCGTGGCGCGCCGCACGACACGCGGCACGCCGCGCTTGCGGGTGGAGGTGGGAACGATGCTTTGCAGCTCGATCGCCGGCTTGGGCGCGACCCGCGGCGCGGGCGCCGGCAGCGGTGCGCGCAGGGAGCCCGCGTGGGGCAGAGGCAGTGGCAGCGCGCTCATGCGACTCTGGCGATGGGCAGATCGCGGTAGACATATTGGTTGAAGTCGATCGGGCCGCGCAACACGCCGGTATCGAGCCAGACCGCATGCGTGCGCTGCAGCCGCGCGACAAAGGTGTCGTCGACGGGCACGCGCTGGTACGCCGAGTTTTCCTCATGCAGCGAAGCCACGACCGATTTGTCCTGCTTGCTGAAAGCGGAGTACCAGGCGATATAGGCGTCGGGGTTGGCGCGTGCCCAGGCATAGGCCTTGTCGGTCAGCGCCGCATAGTGGGCAATGGCGGCGCGCTTGCCCGGATCGGCCACCGCCGAGCGCGTGGCGCTGAGCACCGACTGCCCGCTGTTGATGCCCACGCCGTCGTGCAGCACCCGCGCGCCCAGCGCGCCGACGGTGCGCGCGCGAAAGATGCCCCAGATGGCCCAGGCATCGATGCTGCCGCTGCCGAACGCGGCGCTGGCGTCCGTCGGCGAGAGGAAGGCGAGCTTGACTTCATCGAGCGGAATTCCGGCTTCCTTGAGGATGCCGACGGTGGTGAAGTGCGCGACGCTGCCGCGCGTCGTCGGGGAGATGGTCTTGCCGCGCAGGTCGGCCAGCGTCTTGATCGGGCTGTTCTTGCGCACCAGCAGCGAGGTGCCCTTGCCGCCATTGGTCCAGCTGGCGACGGCCAGGATGCGCGAGCCGCCGGCAATGGCGCTCACGGTGGGCGAATCGTTGGCGCTGCCGATGTCGGTCGCGTCGGCCTTGAGCGCCTCGTGCAGGTTGACGGCCGCCGCATAGTTCGACCACTCGATCTTGTAGGGCACGTCATCGAGCAAGCCGGCGGCGCGCAGCAAGCCCTGCGAGGCTCCGGTCTGGTCGCCCACACGCAGCGTGACCTTGCGCAAGTCCGGTGCAGCCTGGGCATGGGATGGGGCGGGCAGTGCAGCGGCGGCAGCGATGGCCGCGCCCGCATGCAGGAAGTGGCGGCGGGAAGGAAGCGCGGCGCCGGGGGCTGCGCACGAAAGGGGGAGGGAAGCCATGGACTCTTTCCTATGCAAAAGAGTCTTCAGGCTAGGGCTTGGTCCCCTGAAACAGAACGAATGAAATCGTTTTAGCTTAGAAGCATTACCGGTTTCACGCGGCATCCCGCCTGGGCGTCATGCACGCCGCGTCTGGTCACGTGGCCCTTTTGATCGCGGCAGGCATGTTGGCGTCGTCGATCGAGCAGGCCTGGCGTTCATTGCCGGACTGGCGCGCGCGGTCGGCCAGGCGTACATAGAAATCGGCCACCTCGCGCAGATCCTGTTCGTCGAGGTCTTCGATGCCGATCATGCGGTTGCTCGCATGGCGGCTCGAGGCCAGCAGTTCGTTGAGCTTGAGGTGCACGGCAATGCTGTCCTTGTTCTGGCTTTGCTGGATCAGGAACACCATCAGGAAGGTCACGATGGTGGTCGCCGTGTTGATGACCAGCTGCCAGACCTCGGAAAAGCCGAACATCGGCCCGCTGATGGCCCAGACCAGCACCACGGCCAGCGCGATGCAGAACATCGTGGGCGAGCCAGCCCAGCGCGTCACGCGCGAAGCGAAATGGTCGAAGGCGGTCTGCATGCCCGAATGCGTCGCGTAAGAAGGGCTGTTGGTCGATGGCATGGAGCCCAGGGCGTCCGTTCCTTCGGGGGTTTCGAGTGTCTGATCGCGCATTGCCAGTTCCTTATGGTTATGGGTTGCCGGGCCTGCAGCTGCAGCGCGTCGTTTGGCGCTGCGCCACAGCCTTCTCCTCAGGAGCCGTGCTTCCATTCTGGTCGAGCTTGCCGTGGCTGCAGGTCAGGATGTTGGCTTACTGCGCAGGGGCCGGAGTCCTACACCGCCAACCTCTGCGGTTGACCACAGTAGGTCCTCCGGCTGCGTTTGCTGTTCCCGGACCTATCCACCACCCATCGGAAAGACCATGAAAGCACTCACCTACCAAGGCGCAAAGGACGTGCGCGTCGAAAACGTTCCAGATCCCATTCTTGAAGCCAGCGACGACATCGTGCTGCGCGTCACCGCGACGGCGATCTGCGGCTCCGACCTGCATATCTACCGCGGCAAGATTCCGGCCATGAAGGATGGTGACATCCTCGGTCACGAGTTCATGGGCATCGTGGAGGAAGTGGGCTCCGGCGTCACCGACCTGCGTCCCGGCGACCGCGTCGTCGTGCCCTTCGTGATTGCCTGCGGCTCGTGCTTCTATTGCGACAAGACGCTGTTTGCCGCCTGCGAGACCACCAACACCGGGCGCGGCGCGATCATCAACAAGAAAAGCGCCACGCCCGGCGCCGGCCTGTTCGGCTACAGCCATCTTTATGGCGGCTATGCGGGCGGCCAGGCCGAGTATGTGCGCGTGCCCAAGGCCAATGTCGGCCCGCTCAAGATTCCGCAAAGCGGACTGGCCGACGAGCAGGTGCTGTTCCTCTCCGACATCCTCCCCACGGGCTACCAGGCCGCGGTCAATGCCCAGATCGGCCCCGGCTCGTCGGTGGCGATTTTCGGCGCCGGCCCGGTCGGCCTGATGAGCGCCCTGTGCGCGCGCTTCCTCGGCGCCGAGAAGATCTTCATGATCGACGACAACGATTACCGCCTGCAGTTCGCGCAGCAGACCTATGGCATCATTCCGATCAATTTCGAGCGCGAGGACGACCCGGCCGAGATCATCCTGCAGGCCACCTACGGGCATGGCGTGGACGCCAGCATCGAGGCCGTCGGCTTCGAAGCCAAGGGCAGCGCGCTGGAAACCGCGCTCACGGCCGTCAAGCTCGAGGGCTCGAGCGGCAAGGCGCTGCGCCAGTGCATTGCCGCCACGCGCCGCGGCGGCGTCGTGAGCGTGCCCGGCGTCTATGCGGGCTTCATCCACGGCTTCCTGTTCGGCGATGCCTTCGACAAGGGCCTGACCTTCAAGATGGGCCAGACGCATGCCCAGCAGTTCATGCCGCAGCTGCTCGAGCACATCGCCAACGGCTTGATGAAGCCCGAAGTCATCATTTCGCACCGCATGAGCCTCGACGATGCCGTCAAGGGCTACGAGCTGTTCAACAACCAGGAAGATGACTGCCGCAAGGTCGTGCTGACTCCCTGATCCGTTGACCCTCTGCAGCCGCGGTGCCCTGGTACCCGCGGCTGCGTTCGAACACGCATTGCCAGGAGCAAACCATGGATCAATGGCTGGACCTCATCCAGTGGCCCGCGTTTGCCGCATCGGTGGTCGCTGCATGGCTGGTCGGATCATCTTCGCCAGGACGACGCAATGTCGGCTTCTGGGTATTTCTGGCAAGCAATGCGCTGTGGACCGTCTGGGGCATCCACACGCAGGCCATTGCGCTGATTGCCTTGCAGGTATGCCTTGCAGCCATGAATATTCGCGGTCTGTTCAAGACGGACAAGGAAGAGTCGAATGCATCGAGCTGAGTGCCGGTCTGCCATCGGGGGCGCGCATGTTCGCGCTTGAAGGCCCGTGGTGGGAACTGCCGGTGCGCGCCACCGTGGTCTACCTCGTGTTGCTGCTGCTGATGCGTGTGTCGGGCCATCGCACCGTGGGGCAGTTCACGCCCTTCGATCTGCTGGTCGTCATGCTGTTGAGCGAAGCGGTGTCCGGCGGCCTGGCAGGGGAGGAAACCTCGGTCTTTGGCGGCCTGCTCTCCGCTGCCACGCTGATCGGCCTCAACGTTCTTGTCGCCTACGTCACCTCGCGCAGCCAGCGCGCCCAGCGCTGGGTCGAAGGCCGGCCGGTGCTGATCGGCCGGGACGGGGAGATCTTCGCCGACGTGATCAAAAGGCACCACATGCCGCTGTGCGATGTGGAGCGCGCGCTGCGCGAAGCCGATTGCGACCGCAAGGACATGAAGTACGCGTTTCTCGAAGCCGACGGACGCATCAGCATCCTGCAGCACTCCGAGGGGGCAAGCCAAGGCGGGCACGACTGACGCCGCGGCGCGCTCCTGTCCGTGGCGCCGCTGGCTCGATTTTTCCCGATCCCCGCTAAGATTCCTGGCACTTTCCAGCCGCATGGCAGCGCGCTGGCCCTGCCAGGTTGACAGCCAGATCGGGAGCGCAAGCGATGCTCATAGGTGTACCCACCGAGACGGTGAACGGCGAAACCCGCGTGGCCGTGACCGCGGAAACCGCCAGGAAGCTCAAGGCGCTGGGCCATGGGCTGCGCGTGCAGTCGGGCGCAGGCTTCAAGGCCAGCGTGACCGACGAAGCCTACGTTGCGGCGGGGGCCGAGATGGTCGATGCCGCAGGGGCATGGTCGGCGGATCTGCTGCTCAAGGTGCGCGGCCCGACCGAAGCCGAGCTGCCGCTGCTGCGCGCCGGCGCCACGCTGGTCGGCATGCTCAACCCCCACGAGCTGCCTGGCCTGCAGCGGCTCGCTGGCGCAGGCGTCACCGCCTATGCGCTCGAAGCCGCGCCGCGCACCACGCGCGCGCAAAGTCTGGATGTGCTGTCTTCGCAGGCCAATATCGCGGGCTACAAGGCGGTGATGCTGGCCGCCAACGCCTACCAGCGCTTCTTCCCCATGCTGATGACCGCCGCCGGCACCGTCAAGGCCGCGCGCGTGATCGTGCTCGGCGTGGGTGTCGCCGGCTTGCAGGCCATTGCGACGGCCAAGCGCCTGGGCGCGGTGATCGAGGCCTCGGACGTGCGGCCCAGCGTCAAGGAACAGGTCGAATCGCTGGGTGCGAAATTCATCGATGTGCCCTATGAGAGCGCCGAGGAAAGGGAGGCCGCGGAAGGTGTCGGCGGCTATGCGCGGCCGATGCCCGCAAGCTGGTTGGAACGCCAGAGGGCCGAAGTCGCCAAGCGCGTGGCCCAGGCCGATGTCGTGATTACCACGGCGCTGATTCCCGGGCGCGCGGCGCCGGTACTGGTCACCGCGGAAATGGTGCAGTCGATGAAGCCGGGCTCGGTCATCGTCGATCTGGCCGCGGCGCAGGGCGGCAATTGCCCGCTGACCGAAGCAGGCCACACGGTTTCGAAGCATGGCGTGCTGTTGATCGGCGAAACCAACCTGCCGACGCTGGTCGCGGCCGACGCCTCGGCGCTCTACGCGCGCAACGTGCTGGACTTCCTCAAGCTGATCCTGGCGCCCGAAGGCGGGTTGCAGGCCGACCTCGAGGACGACATCGTGGCCGCCTGCCTGATGGCGCACCAGGGCACGCTGCGGCGCGGCGCCTGATCGGGTTCCCTTCTCCATCCTCCGGAGGTTCCATGGACGCAGTCTCTCCCACGCTGATCAACCTGATCATCCTCGTGCTGGCCATCTATGTCGGCTACCACGTGGTCTGGACCGTCACACCCGCGCTGCATACGCCGCTGATGGCGGTCACCAACGCGATCTCCGCGATCGTCATCGTCGGCGCCATGCTGGCCGCGGCGCTGACCGAAACCACGCTGGGCAGAGCCATGGGTGTGCTGGCCGTGGCGCTGGCCGCGGTCAATGTGTTTGGCGGCTTCCTGGTCACGCGCCGCATGCTGGAAATGTTCAGGAAGAAGGAGCGCAAGCCGGAGGCGGCGCCTGCCGTGAAGCAGGAGGAGCTGCCATGAGCATGAACCTCGTCACGCTGCTGTATCTCGTGGCCAGCGTCTGCTTCATCCAGGCGCTCAAGGGGCTGTCGCACCCGACCACCTCGATTCGCGGCAACGCCTTTGGCATGGCGGGCATGCTGATTGCCGTGCTGACGACGGCAGCGCTGATCGTGCAGCTGGCCAGCGGCAGCGCATCGGGCCTGGGCTGGGTACTGCTGGGGCTGCTCGCAGGAGGCACGGTCGGCACGCTGATGGCGCAGCGGGTCGAGATGACGCGCATGCCCGAGCTCGTGGCCTTCATGCACAGCATGATCGGCCTGGCCGCGGTGTTCATTGCCGTGGCGGCGGTGGCCGAGCCCTGGGCATTCGGCATCACCTCGGCGCCGGCCGCCGCACTGGTCGGTGCCAACATGCGTCTGGGCACCGTGCTGGTCGATGCCACGGTGCTGCCTGCCATTCCCTACGGCAACCGGCTGGAGCTGTTCCTGGGCGCGGCCATTGGCGCCATCACCTTCAGCGGCTCGGTCATTGCGTTTGGCAAGCTCGCGGGCAAGTACCGGTTCCGATGGTTCCAGGGAGCGCCGGTGCAGTTCGCAGGCCAGCACTGGCTGAACCTCGCGCTGGGTCTGCTGCTGCTGGCCCTGGGCCTGACCTTCGTCGCCACCGAAAGCTGGACGGCATACCTGGCAATGCTGGCGCTGGCCTTTGCCCTGGGGGTGCTGATCATCATCCCGATCGGCGGCGCCGACATGCCGGTGGTGGTGTCGATGCTCAACAGCTATTCGGGCTGGGCTGCAGCCGGCATCGGTTTCTCGCTCAACAACAGCATGCTCATCATTGCCGGCGCACTGGTGGGCAGCTCGGGCGCGATCCTGAGCTACATCATGTGCAAGGCAATGAACCGTTCGTTCTTCAGCGTGCTGCTGGGCGGCTTCGGCGCACAGCCTGTCACGGGTGCAGACGCATCAAGGGAGCAGCGCCCGGTCAAGACGGGCAGCGCCGACGATGCAGCCTTTGTGCTGGGCAATGCCGAAACCGTGGTCATCGTGCCGGGTTATGGGCTGGCTGTGGCGCGCGCCCAGCATGCAGTCAAGGAACTGGCGCAAAAGCTCACCGACAAAGGCATTACCGTCAAATATGCGATCCATCCGGTGGCAGGGCGCATGCCTGGCCATATGAACGTGCTGCTGGCGGAAGCCGAGGTCCCCTATGACCAGGTGTATGAAATGGAAGACATCAACAATGAGTTCGGCCAGGCCGATGTGGCCATCATCCTGGGCGCCAATGATGTGGTGAATCCTGCAGCGCATACCAAGGGAAGCGCCATCTACGGCATGCCGATTCTCGAAGCCGGCAAAGCCAGGACGGTGATCGTGAACAAGCGCAGCATGGCGTCGGGCTATGCCGGATTGGACAACGAGCTGTTCTACATGGACAAGACCATGATGGTGTTTGGCGATGCCAAGAAGGTCGTCGAGGAGATGATCAAGGCCATCGAATAGGTGCGAGGGTATCAAAGCCGGCGTTCGTGAGAACGTCGGCTTTGATACACAAAGAAACAAGGCAATGGATGACAGATGTGTGAAAAAGCTTGTCTGGGGATTTTTTCCTGTGCTACATTTGCACTCCGCTTTGAGCAAAGCGTCACCGGCAACGGCAGGCGGCAAGCGAAAACGGAAAATGGCCTTGTGAGGAAAACGGTTGAAAAACCGGGCTACAATGCAAGGCTTCGCTGCTGAAACAGTCCTTTGATTGATTCGGCAGTAAGAAACTTAAAGTTGACAGGGTCTTTAAAACTGTTGTAGAATTCAAGGCTTCGCTGATCACAGCGGGCCGGCAAGAAAGTCAAGCTTCTTGCAGATCTTTAAAAATATACAGCCGATAAGCGTGGGCGTTTGAAGGTGACTGCCAAGTTCTTTTGGAACTAGTGCATAGCACTACAAACGCTCATGAAGAGAAGAAGTGAAGTTCACTTTGATTCT